>Ga0307377_10003751_pt1 | contig 16937 bp, 20 predicted proteins | sample TR3MG_FD_202535 | JGI IMG/M metagenome (GOLD analysis project Ga0307377, IMG submission 202535) | Soil microbial communities from Risofladan, Vaasa, Finland - TR-3 | ecosystem: Environmental > Terrestrial > Soil > Coastal area > Acid sulfate soil | place: Finland: Risofladan, Vaasa | collected... | reverse complement strand
GCAGAACTCTTTTTGAGGATCTGCCTCTAATTTGCTATTTGGCATAAATGTAGGTGGGTACGCCACCCATATAAATCAACCACATATCAGGACACTACCAAAATTTTAGGGGTAGAGGTAAAACATCGCAGACAAAGAAGATTGCGACAGTGGAGGGTTATCTTTAAACAGTTAAATACACTATTTAATTAATGACATGCTATATAGTGGAATTGTAAAGCGGCTCTGTTGAGTGGAGGGTGATGGATTAAGATGGAATTATCAAAAGAGAAGAGAGTAAGGGACGTAATGACGCGAGGTGTCATTACTGTATCGTTTGACACAGCTGTAAGTGAAACTGCCAAACTCCTGGTAAAGGAGGGCGTATCTGGAATTGCGGTAACTGCGCCAGACGATGAGGTAGTGGGTGTTATATCTGAGATTGATATTATAAAATTCTTCGACAAGGATTGGAACACTTTAACGGCAGAGGATATTATGTCTACCTTTGTGAGGACAATAGATCCAGAAACGACGATAAAGAAAGCGGCAGATATTATGAGGGATTTGAATATCCACAGGTTATTGATTCTTTCTCTAAGCCCCGCTTACGGTGTTCCCATCGGGATATTAACTGCAAGTGACATACTGAGAGCGAGCGTCGAATAACATCTAAAAAATAAAAAGAGGGGGACTGCAAAACAAAACCCCCAAACTTATACCCTTCTTTCAAACGCAACCCAGGTTTCCGTTGATGCGACATCCCTGCTTTGGTGAAGGAAGTCTTTAATTATTTCAGGGTCTTCCGCTTCGTAAATCCATATCGCATCATACCTGCCCAGTGTGTGATACGCCTGCAGGAACTTGACGCCTTTGGGTGGCTCTTTAATCATCTTGTCACCGAATGCTCTTGCATCCTTCACCATGCCTGGGTTCACTTTCACGCATGTTATGAACAACATCTTTTTATATCACCTCTTTATGTGATACATAGGCGATTTGACTATTAATAACTTTCACTTCCTTTCTCCCATTATCATCAAATATTTTTCAGCAAGCAGATAGATAGATGATCACGAAAGAATTGATAAAGGACGTAACGATAAGCATTTTGCGGCGAGCGGAGACGACACTGCCAAAGGATGTGAAAGCGGCGCTGGTTCGTGCATACGAGCGCGAAGAGCAGGAAATAGCGAAGGTGCAGTTGGAGGCAATGCTCGAGAATGTGAAGCTTGCCGAAGATCTGCAGAGACCTTTGTGCCAGGACACGGGCATTCCACTTTTTTACGTAAAACTCGGGAGTGGAAACATAAACGTGAATCTCGGAGATATTGAGAGCGGCATAATAGAGGGAGTGAAGGAAGCAACGAAATCGATCCCGCTGCGGTCGAACGTGGTGGATGCGATAACGCGAGAAGGGGAAGGCGAGAATACAGGTGACAGAATGCCGTATATCAATTATACCTTTGACACAGATGTTGATGGAATTGAGATTTTGGTATTTCCGAAGGGCGGAGGCTCGGAGAACGTGAGTGCATTTACGATGCTGATGCCGAAGCCTGAAACGGAAGCAGTGAAAGCGATACAGACGTTTGTTCTTGAGATGGTGGTCAAAGCGGCGGGTAAGCCGTGTCCGCCTACGATTATCGGCGTCGGTGTGGGTGGCTCTGCGGATATAGCGATGAAGCTCGCGAAAGTAGCAGTGCTTCGACCGGTTGGCGTGCTGAATACTGAGGAACGGATAGCACGCTTTGAGGCGGAGCTTCTCGACGCGGTGAACAACACGGGTATCGGGCCTATGGGTTTGGGAGGAAAAACAACTGCGCTTGACGTGCATATAGAAACCGCAAGCACACACATCACCAGCTTGCCTTTAGCTGTGAATTTTCAGTGCTGGGCAGCGCGTAAAGCTGTGGCGAAAATACATGAAGATGGACGGGTGGAGTATGTGTGAAAAACTTATAGAAAGAAAGCGAAAAGCTTTTAAGTGCGTTTGCACAAGCGTATGTATGTAGTAGGGAAAACAATAGAGGAACCATATGTCAATTAACGGTACTAACAATTTGGGCGGTGTGGTATCATAGGCAATGCCGAGACCCGTAGCCATAGTTGGAATTGGATCCACAAAAATGGGGGAATTGTGGAAATACTCATTTAGAGATTTAGCAATGAAAGCAGGTACCAGTGCTTTAACCGATGCAGGGATGTCAGGAAACGAAATTCAGGCTATATGGGGTGGAAATATGAGTGCCGGGCAGTTCCTTAATCAGGAACATGTGGCTGCATTAATTGTTGATTATGTTGGTTTAGCTAATTTACATATCTCTGCCACCAGAGTTGAACAAGCGTGTGCCAGTGGTGGAGTAGCTTTGCGAGAAGCGATTCTCGCGGTAGCCAGTGGATATTATGACATAGTAATGGCGGCAGGTATAGAGAAGATGACTGATGTAGATGGAGATACAGCAGCTAAAATATTAGCATCCGCCGCTGATCAAGAGTGGGAAGCACTTATGGGTGCTACATTTCCTTCACTCTACGCATTAATCGCGCAGGAGCATATGCAGAAGTTTGGCACGACCTCGGAACAATTAGCCGCTGCTGCAGTAAAGAATCACCGTAATGCGAGGAATAACCCGCTCGCTCATTTCAGAAATGAGCTAACGATAGAGCAGGTACTTAACTCACCGATGGTTTCAAGCCCACTTCATATTCTTGATTGCTGTCCACTTTCTGACGGTGCAGCAGCAGTAGTAGTGACTTCAGCGGAAATTGCTAAGGAATTTACCGATACTCCTATTTATATAAACGCCACAGCCCAAGCCAGTGATTATCTTGCGTTATATGATAGGAAAGAGCTCACCACATTTGAATCAACCGTTACTGCGAGTGGGAACGCTTATCAACAGGCGCGATTGGAACCAAAAGATATTGACATTTGTGAAGTTCATGACTGTTTTACTATCGCGGAGATACTTGCGATAGAGGATTTAGGATTTTTTGATAAAGGTACGGGCGGAATAGCTACCGAAGAAGGTGAGACTGAAATAGGTGGTCGAATACCAATAAACCCGTCCGGTGGGCTGAAAGCAGGTGGCCATCCCGTGGGAGCAACAGGAATAAAGCAGGTTTATGAGATTGTGCAACAGCTCAGGGGCGAGGCAGGTAAAAGACAGGTCAATGGCGCGGAAATAGGAATGACGCATAATATCGGTGGCTCAGGAGCAACTTGCGTAATCCATATTTTTTCACGTGATTTATCGTGATCGAAAGATAAAAACTCTTTTACTCAAAAAACCTCTTTCTCACCGTTTTTTCAGACTAGTGTCTCAACAACTTGATTTTTAGACAATATTATAAACATGTGAACCCAACTGTGTTTTATGGGGAGAATAAAACTTACAGAGAAAGAGGTAGAATACCTCAGCGATTTTGTGAAAAAGGGACGGAAAAGCGCGAGGGAATTGACCCGGGCACATGTGTTGCTTTTGGTCAATGATGGAAAAACAGAAATGGCGATAAAAGACATGCTGCGAATCAGCAGGGCAACCGTCTCCAACATCAAGAAAAGATACTGTGAGGAAGGTCTTCAAAGCGCTTTGACAGAAAAGCCAAGGCCTGGTCAACCCAAAAAATACACGGAAAGGCACGAAGCAGAAATCATAGCGCAGGCCTGCACTAAATCGCCCGATGGAAGTAAAAGATGGTCGCTCACATTGCTTACTGAAGAGCTGAGGAAGAAGGAAGGGTTTGAAACAATAAATCGTGAGAGTATCCGGCTTATTTTAAAAAAAGCCAAACAAAACCGTGGCTGAAAAAGATGTGGTGCATCCAGAGGATTGATGCCATATTCAGAGCATGCATGTACGATGTCCTTGACCTGTATGAAGAACCTTACGACCATAAAAAGCCTCTCGTCTGTCTTGACGAGAAACCGAAGCAGCTTCCCGGGGAGAAGAGAATGTCAATCCCCATGACGCCGGGAAGCCCTGAAAAATACGATTATGAATACGTTAGGAACGGTACAGCAAACATATTCATGGCCGTCGAATTCAAGAAGGCAGGAAAACGGGTGACGCAAGTCACTGAAAGAAGAACCATGAATGATTTTGCATTGTTCGTGAAGATGCTCGTTGACGAAGAATACTTGGATGTCGAAGTCGTCCGACTGGTCACCGATAACCTCAACACTCACAAGGAAAAGGCATTCCACGAGACGTTCAGCAAAGATGATGCAGAAAGAATCCTGAGCAAGATTGAATTCCACTACACACCAAAGCATGCAAGTTGGCTCAATGCCGCGGAAATCGAGATCAATGTGATGGATATCGAATGCGCTGGCAGACGAATCGGTGGTAAGGAGATACTGGCCCGAGAGGTAGCTGCATGGACTAATAGAAGGAATAACCAGAAAAAGAAGATCAACTGGAAGTTTACGAGGGAGAGGGCTGATAAGAAGCTGTCTAAGTATTATGCCTAAGATTTAAATTGTGGCGACAGTAGCTTCGGTTTAAATTCAATGATATCTAATCCTCCGGTTTCAATACATCCAAAAGCTGCAGTAGACGTGATCACTGCTATTGCTATCGCAATTATCATCAGAGCTTTGTTCCCCTTCTTCCTTTTTTCTGTTTTTGAACCTTCGTTTGCCATTCTTACCCCTGCTATTTCCAGAGCATAGGAAATATATAAAACTTCCGCTTTTGGTTGAGTTATACTCCAACGCTATATCGTAATTCCCAAACAAATAACTCTGCGCATAGCACAAAAAATCGGAAAACTATGTTTACAGGAGGGGTATGCTCTCCCACCCCAATATCCTTTTCAAATTCTCACCCCTTTCTTCTTTCACGCGCCGTTGAGCGGCTTCAAGCCGCTTTTTCACCCGTTTTGAGCGTGCCGATATCTGGCCGAGTCTGAAATAGGTGGTCGCCGTGAATATACAGTAATCCCCTTTCTGTTCTATGGTTAGAGTGTTTTTTGTGTAAAATATCCGCCAGATTGGATGTGTTATCCGAAATTCAATCTCCCTGTTTGGCACTATTTTCGTGTACACCACATCCATCGTATGGAGTTTACCGTGAAGGTACGCCTCAAAACGGCCAATTGAGCCCTCTTTTGAGGGTTCGCCTTTAACCCATGTGAAGGATACGTGCTCCTCAGGATCGGGCTTTGTAATTCTTCTCCGCATTACGGAAAAAAATCGAAAATCTTCTCGGGCGTGGTTTTTATCTTGATCGAATCCTTTAAGATTGGCATGGTTCTCTAATCGGTATTTGGTTATTTAACAAGAAAATGTTATTTGACACTAGTAAAAAACTGTTTACTAAAGCAGCATCATTAGTGAAAAGGAATGATACTGTTATTCGAGCTTTACCCGCCACTTGAAGATAAACTTCCCTATGTGTCGTTAGGGGAATTCCCGACCGCTGTAGAGAAACTCAATAACCTGGGTGCGGATATAGGCGTTGATCACCTGTATATAAAAAGGGATGACCTTGCCGGCACAATTTACGGGGGAAATAAGGTACGAAAATTAGAGTTTCTCCTGGGTCGTGCGCTGAGCGACGATGAGGTAAACGAAGTCTTGACGTTTGGCTTTGCTGGCTCAAATCATGCTGTTGCAACCGCTATTTATGCACACCGAGTTGGACTGAGGAGCATATCCATGCTTCTCCCACAACCCAATGCGCACTATCTCCGTCGGAATCTTCTTATGAGTCTTTATTGTGGAGCTGAGCTACACCAGCACCGAAATATACCTCTCGTCGCATTGGGAACGATTTACCAGCTTCTCCGGCGCAGGCTGAAATATGGACATTTTCCCCAGGTCATTCCCGCTGGTGGATCGTCGCCTCTCGGCGTAATCGACTTTGTCAATGCAGCATTTGAACTCAAGGAGCAGATTGAACGCGGTGAAATGCCTGAGCCTGATCGTATTTATGTCGCTCTGGGCACAACAGGTACAGCAGTGGGTCTCATGCTTGGACTCAGGGCTGCACGGCTCAAAAGTCGAGTGGTCTCGGTCCGAGTGGCAGATGAGCAATTTGCGAATATAAGAAAAATGGTCAAGCTCTTTCGTGAAACCAACTCCCTTCTGTCTTCTTTAGATCCTGCCTTCCCCAAAACAGAGGTTTCGTCGCAAGATATAGATATCAGACACGACTTTTTTGGACAACAGTATGCCCTCTTTACGGAGGGGGGAATGGAAGCTGTGCACCGCATGGAGAAAAATGAGGGAATAAAGCTGGATGGAACGTATACAGGAAAGGCATTAGCGGCTCTTATCAACGACGCGGAAAAACAAGATGTGAAGGATAACGTGCTTCTCTTCTGGAACACCTATAACTCGCGAGATTTCTCAGATGTCATAACGAACGTCGATTATCACCGGCTGCCTCGATGCTTCCATCGGTATTCTGAAGAAGACGTGCAGCCGTTGGATAGACATTCTTGAAGGGAAAATACTGCTCGTAGTTAATTAAGCGTTGGGTGACAAATTTTTCCCAAATTTTACACTACTGGCAGATTCACCATGATGAATGAGATAAAAAGAAACTTATTCCCGCAAACCCAAAGAAAAAGCGGGGGGATTTCAAAATTATGCTTGACATACTGAGAACGAGACGCAGTATCCGAAAATACAAGGATAAACCAATCGAGCCCGAACTCATCGAGCTGCTGAAGGAGGCTGCTGTTCGCTCGCCCACCTCGCGTAATTTCAGACCCTGGCGGTTTCTCTTCGTCACCGACCGCATCAAACTGGAAGCGCTCTCCCGGGCCAAGACCAGCGGATCAGGCTTTTTGAAAGGGGCAAGCCTGGGCGTGGTGGTCTGCGCCGACGAGCACGAGTCGGACGTCTGGATCGAGGACTGCGCCATCGCCTCCATCATCCTGCAATTCATCGGCCAGAGCCTGGGGCTGGGCTCCTGCTGGATCCAGATACGAAAACGGATGCACAGCGACTCCCAGACCTCCGAGGAGTACGTCAAAGACCTGCTCGGACTGCCGACGAACTTCAAGGTGGAATCGATAATCTCCTTCGGCTACCCGGATGAGGATAAGCAGCCCATTCCCAAAGCACAGCTCGAGTACAACAAAATAATTTCGGCGGATTAATGTCGTAGCGTGGGTGTTCCCATCGATCTGAAGCTTGTCAAAGGAACACGCACCGGCGCAGAGAGCTGAGAATTCATTATATACCGTTAAATGGCTCAAATGAGATTGACTAAACTATTGCTTGATCAATTTTACTATCAATGTGTGGGATAATGAATATCTAAAATTTGATGTCTGTTCACCTACCTTTGTACTCCGGCTTCCGCTTCTCTAAAAAAGCCTTTAGCCCTTCTCGTGCATCTTCAGTTGCCAGTGCCGCCCCAAAGCATTCAGATTCATACTCCAATGCATACTCTAAGTTCATTTCCGTACCTTTATATACTGCATACTTGAGTGTTCCGAGTGCAGCAGGACTTTTTGACAGTAATTTTTTGATTAGCTCGTCAACCTCACGGTCAAGTTCATCTACAGGGACAACTGTATTCACGAGTGTTAACCGAAACGCTTCTGCTGCATCTATTTGCTCACTGGTCATCAGCAGTTCCATCGCTTTTGTCTTTCCTATCAATCTCGGTAGTCGTTGCGTGCCGCCGCCACCGGGAATAATTGCCAGATTTATTTCCGGCTGACCAAATATCGCAGTCTCTGAAGCAATTCTGAAATCACATGCCATTGCAAGTTCTAACCCCCCACCTAAACAGAACCCGTTTATCTTCGCTATTACTGGCTTCTTTATCGTTTCTATGCGGGTTAGCACCCCCTGAACCCACCAGGACCACACACGTGCTTCTTCAGGAGCTTTATCAAGTATCTCGCTTATGTCCGCTCCTGCACAGAAAGCCTTATCTCCCGCTCCAGTTATTACGACCACACGCACCTCAGCATCCGTCTCAACATCCTCTAATACCGTTCGCAACTCAGTTAATAAAGCTGTGTTCCATGCGTTCAACGATTGCGGTCTGTTAAGCGTTATCGTTGCAATGTGCTCCTTCTTCTCATACAATATGTATTCCTTTTCTTCGGTCATTTTCATCATGACCCCCGTCTACGGGGAAGCATTTTTGCCAACGATATCACTAACTATCGTTGTCCGCTCCATCATCCATCCATCTTCTGCTCAACGTGCACGTAGCAGTCACGTATACTCATAAAATCCTCTCCCGGCCTTTCTCCCGGTCCGGCCAGCCCGCACCATCTGCACCATAAGAAGCGCTGGTTTGAAGCGATCGCCCCCGGTCTCATTGTACATTGCGTTGAGCACCGCTGCCACAATGTCTATCCCGATTAAGTCCAAAAGCTGAAAAGGCCCTATAGGCCAGTTAAAACATAATCTTGCTATCTTATCTATATCCTCAACTGACGCAACCCCCTCTTCATGCATTCTTACCGCTTCGTTCATCACAAGGCAGATCATGCGACTCACCACGAACCCCGGTGAATCCTTGACCATAATCGGCTCCTTCCCCAACGACTTTACGAATTCTTCCGTTCTCTGCACCGTGTCTTCAGAAGTCAACAATGATTTGATTATCTCTACACCCGGTATGAGCGGTGGCGGGTTCATGAAATGGGTTCCAATTACCTTATCAGGTCGTTTTGTTACGGTAGCTAAAGTGATAATAGGAAATGTAGAGGTATTACTTGCAAGAATGGTATGCTCTGGACAGATCCTATCCAACTCTCTGAATATCCCCTTTTTCAGCTCTAAATCCTCGTAAACAGCCTCTATTACAAAATCAGCCCCCTTTGCACCATCTTCCAGACTCGTTGTCGCCTGTGCGCGTAGTGCATCCAGAATGCTATCCGCCTCCTCTTGTTGTATACGCTCTTTCTTCACGAGACCCGAAAGGTTGCGTTTTATCTTTCCGATTCCCTGCTCTAAAGATTCTTCACTCCGACCTACAACAGAGGTGTCATAACCCGCTTGAGCACATACTTGTGCTAATCCATTCCCCATCACTCCTATTCCCACAACACACACTTTCTTTTTAGTCATGGCTTCTTCTTTTCGTTCGTTCATTCAATCATTCGATAACTCTAAGCTAAACACAGGGCATGTGCGAGGTCCGCCGGAAAACTTATCGCCTTTGTACGTGTACGCGCCACTCAGTTTCACTTGCTTACCAAGTAGTTCTTGCGTGGCACGCTCAGTATCGTAATCGAGTCGTCCTACAACGCTCGGTCCCTCCTTTGTTTTCACCAGACACGGGATATACGGTACATCATCTTCAAATCCCTCTGAAGGTATACGAATTACCGTAAACGTCACCAACTCGCCTTCTCCACTCAGTTCTGTTCTCTCAAGGGTTCTGCCACTACACCACTGGCATACAGGCATTGGATGGCACGTTATTTTTTTGCACGCTGCGCACCGCAACCCTAACAATTTCCCCTCATTTATGCCAGCCTCATAATCAGCATAGGTTAAAACCAGATATTCCTTATCCATTTCTATCCCTTTTCCCATTGGCTATTCCCTATTTCCTATCCCCTACTTCTTTGACCGGCCAAGTATAATATGACATAATGTCCCGAAGCCGCCGCCAAGTGTATCGGTCATCCCATACTCCGGAACCGGATTAATTTGATTGCCTTTAGGCGCTTCTCCTCTCATCTGCTTAACGACCCAGTAAACCTGCGATGCCCCTGTTGCGCCTATCGGATGCCCCTTGCCAATTAACCCGCCGGACATATTTACCGGTATCTTCCCTCCCAATTCCGTTTGCCCCTCTGCGGTTGCATCTGCTGCCTCGCCCCACTCAAAGAAACCCAAGCACTCCAGTGCGATTAATTCTGCAATTGTAAAACAATCGTGAACTTCCAATATATCAATATCTTTGGGGCTGAGCCCAGCACGCTTGAATGCTGCTTTTGCAGAGCTTATCCTCGAAGCAGGCTTTGTTAAGTCCTCCATCTTTGATAACGGACCACCTGAACCCTGCCCTGTTCCTAATATGTAAACTGGCTCATCAGTATATTTCCTTGCATCCTCCGCGGCGCAGAGCACAAGGGCTGATGCACCATCTGAAAACGGACAGCAGTCCAGAAGCGTTAATGGATCGGCCACCATTTTTGAATTTACTACATCTTCGACCTTCAAATCGCCGAGCTTATTATAGAATTGCGCTAAGGGATTTAAAGCACCATGCCGATGGTTCTTTACAGATACAGAAGCCATCTTTTCTCTCAGTGCATCAAGTGGCAGGTTATAATTTTTTGCATAGAGTCTCGCAGCCATTGCAAATACTCCCGGAAATGTGAGTCCTGCAGGTCCCTCTGTTGGCGCATGACATGCCATCGCAAAAGTTCGTGTGGCAAAGGGAACACCCATTATCCCCGCTTTTTCCGTGCCTCCGGCAAGCACCATATCGTATTCTCCCGCACCGACCCACAGCGCAGCATCTCGTATCGCAACTGATGCGGATGCACATGCACCTTCATATCTCGTTGCAGGTATAGGCCCCAGGTTGAGATCAGCGGCTGAGAACCCCGCGGGCATTACTTGACCCTCCTCAAAACCAGGAAGAGCAGCACCTTGAAACAACGCATCTATATCCTTCAATTCCACACCTGCGTCGTCAATTGCTTGCAGTGCCGCTTCTGAAAATAACTCAATTGAGGTCTTCGCAGCTCGCCCAAATTTCGTGTGCCCAATTCCTATTATCGCTACATCCCTCATTTGCATCTCCTCCCCTGTTTCCCAGCTTCTTTTTTATATAATAAATAACTTCCGGAATGAAGCAGGTGCGTTTGGAACTACTGCTGAAAGAAAATCAGGTATATCTACACAAAAAGTTATTCATCTCAGTTATTATAAACGCTTCACCACTTATTTTAACTTCTTCGGCCATTAACACATAGCCCTTTTCCGCATGCACCACATTACCTCTTGCCTTAACAGGCATTCCGAAATAAATACGCCCTTCCTTTTCTTTGTCTATTAACTCTATGAATACTGCACCAGTACCATCGTCTAATACCAGTGTCCTTTTAGTTGCTCCCGCTGAGATTGATATTATATTTCCTTCCACGATTACATCAAATGCACCCTCGCAGCCAACTATTTCTCCTATACTTCTCTTTTTAGGCTTTATCAACTCACCATAACCGGGGAAATCAATAACCTCTTCGATTACACATACATCCGTGTTTTTCCCTATATACAACGTAGCCAGACCTTTCCACCTATTCACAGACGCGTTCTCTATCTGCACTACCGTGTCCTTTACAAGCTCTTCTCGCTCTGCCCACGAAACGAAGGGTAATTTTGCGGTGTCGTCCGCGATGATCCCACGAAAAATGATTTTTTTATCCCCCTCTTTTGTACGTATCTCCTTTCTTGATACGTTCAATACTCTACATACCGTGTTTATTTCAGATTCACCGTGCTTCACGCAACACAGTTCTCGGTTTCTACTGCTCGAAAAACTGAAGAACCCGTGTTTTTCATATTCTCGTTGCATGGCACCGGTTTAATAAAAGGATGTATACGAAGAAAACACTTTTTAATACAAAAGCAAAATTAAGATTCCTCTTTAAAGAAACGTGCGTAAAATGAGTGAAAAAGATGTGATTGGCTTAGGCGCCTTGAATTACGACGTTTTGTATGCCGTGGAGCGAATAGCACGAGGAGGGGAAGAGGTAGGGATAATAGATGTGAAGAAAGTGCCGGGTGGTTCTGCGGCAAATACCATCGTTGCGTTATCACGATTGGGCGTTGAGGTCGGCTTCGTGGGAATGGTAGGTACCGACGAAGAAGGAGAACTGATTCTGGACGATTTTAGGAAAGAAGGCGTGGAGACGCAGATAAGAATAGAAGAAGGTTACACAGGCGCTGCAATAGGATTCGTGGATGCACAAGGAGAAAGGGCACTGTATATCTATCCCGGCGTGAATGAAAAGCTCTGCATGGAGGATATAGATAGAGATTTTATAAACAATGCGCGATTTTTGCATACAAGCTCGTTTGTAAACAAAGAGCAGTTGGAGATGCAACGTGAATTGGCGACGCGCGTTAAGTCAAAGCTCAGTTTTAGCCCGGGTATGCTCTGCTTCAACTACGAGCTTGAGGATTTGATTGCAGTGATAGAGCGAAGTGCTGTAGTCTTTCTCAGCCTTGATGAGTTGACCGCGCTGGTACGAGGAGAAAAATATGATAAAGGTGCTGATGTTCTTTTAAACATAGGTGCGCAGATTGTCTGTGTGACGCTGGGCGAGCGCGGCTGTTATGTTACAGATAGTACCGGAGCATCGCAGGTAATAGATGCATATCCGACGGATGTTGTAGATACAACCGGAGCAGGGGATGCATTCGCAGCAGGATTCTTGTATGGCTTGCTACACGAGAAGGACATACAGGAAAGTGGTAAACTCGGTAATTTTGTCGCTTCGTCCTGCATACGTGAGTATGGTGCTCGGAAAGGGCTGCCATACAACCTTTCTTTAGAAAAGACAGCTTGACCAAAGAAACAACAAAGGGGCAGACTCACCTTATCTCCACCCAAACCAAATTATATTACGTTAACGGCAAAAGAGTAGAACAAATAAAGAAATCCATGATAGCAGAGACAGAGCGTTTACCGTGTGTAAAAGCAGATAAGAGCAGAGGTGAAGAAATCCGTCACGCATTGAAGGACCGTAAACTGCTGAAAACTGACGCAAAGATAACCTCGAACGATACTTTCATTTATCTCCCGCTTGTACGCGCGTTAACCGCTGCTGAACTGAGAGAAATAGGTACTGCGGAATTAACCACATGCGAATTTGCGATTTTAGAACGGAGAAGGAGCATAGAGGCTATTGCTGGATTCAAGCCATCTTACGAAGTAATAGGTGACATTGCAGTGCTCACTGAGGCGGTAAACGGGACAAAAGAACAGCTCGTAGCACAGGCACTCATGAGCTTGCACAAGAATATCAAAGTGGTAGCAAAACGGATTTCTGCCGTAGAAGGCGTATTCAGAACACGACAGTTGCAGATAATCGCAGGCGAGAACAGGACAGAGACGATGCACAAGGAGAACGGGTGTAGATACAAGCTCGATCTGGAAAAGGTTTATTTCAATCCGCGATTGGCTGGAGAACGAAATAGAGTAGCATCTCAGGTTGCACGGAGCAGTGTAAAAGCGGAGGATGTACTAGACATGTTCGCGGGTGTCGGCCCCTTCGCCGTTCAAATTGCGAAAAGAGCGCCACAAAGCCACGTCACTGCAATTGACATCAATCCCGATGCGATACTGTATCTCCGAGAAAATATGAAACTGAATGGTGTAAGAAACATCGAAGCGATAGAAGGAGACATACGAGATATGTACGGGAATTTTAGAGATAATGCAGACAGAATAATCATGAACCTTCCGAAAAGCGCGTATTTATTCCTCCACGAAGCCTTGAGCACGCTCAAACCCCACGGCGGGATACTTCATTTCTATGATCTGGAATTCGCTTACCCTGAAGAAGGAGAAGAGAAACATGATGCGCTTGAACGAGCAATAACTCAAGCGCAAGAGAGATTCATGGCACGTGTACAAGAATTGGTCGAAGAGTTTCGATCAGTAGAGATACTGGAAGCGCGGAAAGTGAAAGCTTATGCACCCTATGCATATATAATCGGGATTGATGCGCGGGTAAATCAATGAGATTTTCAAATATGTGCTATCAAAAAATTAAGCGCTCCTTCTTTTTGCTTTCCGCAAGTACAAACTCTTTTTGAAGCTAAACTATTTAAACGTTACTAATCCTCAGAATTATAGTATATTGGAATCAGAAAATCAGGGGGTTGAGATAGATGGGGCATTGTAACAATACGTTCGAGATGCAGGAACATAACACATCGAAGCTCATTACCCAAGAGTTAATAAGGCATGCACCGTTCACAGTTTTCGGCGCCATTACCGGAATTGTTATCGTGCTTTTTGCGGTTCACCTCCCTCAAAATGCTGCTGAAGGGATTTTCTATACCCTTCATCCGATGCATGTCGTATTGAGTGCGCTCGTTACTGCGGGGATGTACAGGCTACATAAAGGCAAAGGCGTGTCGGTAATTTTAATCGGTTACATAGGCGCCGTCGGCATAGCTACGATAAGCGATTCCCTCGTGCCTTATGCCGGGGAAATCTTACTTCAGTTACCCAATCCCGGACTCCATATAGGTTTTATCGAGAAATGGTGGCTTGTAAACCCGCTTGCCTTTCTTGGTATTGCAATTGCTTACTGGAGACCTGCAACCAAGTTCCCACATGCTGGACACGTGTTGCTGAGCACCTGGGCATCTGCATTCCATATAATTATGGCATTGGGTACGACGGTAAATTGGATTATTCTCTTCTTTATAGGGGTGTTTTTATTCCTCGCAGTCTGGCTTCCGTGCTGTCTAAGCGACATAATTTTCCCGCTTTTATTTGTTAAAACGGCCAATAGCGAGGCAAGCAATATCAAACTATAGTTAAATTCACGGTTGCCTCGGATAGCTTTTATTATAATAAAAAAGAATGAAAATACGAATGGGGGATGGCTTTGTTCTATTGTGTGAAAGAAGGAAAAGGAGGTGAAACAGAAAGGTGAAGATCGTAGCGATAATCGTAGTGGTGGTGATTGCACTGTTCTTCCTGCTGCCCATTCTCAACGCTCCCGAAGACAAGTCCATTATTCCGGAAGACATGTCCGCAAGTCAGATCGGTAAGTTTATTGGAGGCTTGTTTTGGTACTGGATAGACGCACTAAAAGCGGCATTTTCAACTTCAATTGTAATGCCAACAACAATTCTGACCAGTATCACAGGATAGGCGCTATACGCCCTATGGCTACATTTGAGGAGCACTGGTGCATTTTGAGAGATCTAGGAAGCTTTTTATAGCTTTTCTGCCTCTCCAAACCGCTCCCATAAAAAAAAAGGATCCAAAGAACCGAGCAGCCAGCCCGCACGTGGCCCTGAGGGCTTCCCCAACAATGCAATATAAATCGCTTTGAACACTTCCTTTACGTCCACGTTGAGTGTTGAGGCAACTTCGTAGATTTTATTATGCCAATCTTCAGCACTTAAGTTCTCGAACATCGCCGCGGATATTGTTCCCTGGGTTGTGTACATACGCAAATGTAAATCCCGTCTCATGAGCTTCAACGCGGTTTTTTGCGACTCAGAGAAGTTTTTTAGTTCCTCTGTTGGTACCGCGGATTGCACTTCGAACTTCACGTTCTCCGGCGCGTAGGTTCGCAGCCAATTCTCCGCATACCGTGCTTTCTTCTCTATCGCCTTTAGTTCTTCTTCGTTCTCTTCATTAACGGCATATCCGCTTCGTTTAATAACCTCGAGAAGTTTCGAATAATCACCGCGTGCAATTTGCACAAGGGTGATGAGATGACGGAACGGAATTTTTCCCGCAGTACCGCTTCCTATACCCCCGATCTCACGCTCATACTCATCTACCAGGTTGAGTAGCGGTAACGAGGGGTTAAATTCTATATGCTTTTCTGGTCTCACTCTCGATATGACATGCTTTAAAATTTCCGGCGGCACTGCCTCTAACATCTCATGCACCGGAATATTGGTCCCTCGGGATGAGGACATAGCGGTAACTTTCGCCTTCGTTCCTTCCTGTTGCAACTTCAGGAGGATATGTTCAAAGGGAATAGGATACGGCGCTTGGTAATTGTATATCCCTTCGGATATCCGCGTGCCCGTGTCAAAGGAGCCCCCAGGTGAGGCGTGATCTTTGCCAAACGGCTCGATGGTGACGCCGATGATCTTCCATCGCGCTGCCCAGTCCACTCGCCACGCTAATTTACCACCGCCTGTAAACGAAGCCACACTCTGGTTCCCACATTCACACTCGTAATACACTTCCTCCTGCTCCATATCGTAGCCCTTCACCATTGCGGCTGTGATTCTGCCACACGCGTCACAGAGAGGGTTGAACGGCGTCCATTCTTCTGGCAGTTCCCTGCCAGAAACATCCTCTATTATCCTTGACAACTCTTCCTTTCTCGATAGCGCTTCCTTTATCACGTCCACGTACAGCCCTGACTTGTACAGCTCATCAGCTCTGAAAACTTCGATTTGTATGCCTAAATCGTCCAGAGAATCGAGAAAAGGCTGTACAAAGTGGTCCGCATAGGATGAGCGACGGCCTTCAGGGTCCGGTATCTCTGATAATGGTTTGCCTACGTGCGCTTCGTATTCCAGAGGCAGGAAAGGGTATCTTCGCCTGAGTGGGTCAAACGTGTCTGCAATATAAATGAGTCGCGCGTCCACGCCCATATCTACCAGAGCGGTGTGCACTGCTTCTGCAATTATTATCTCTCGCAGGTTACCCACGTGAATACCACCCGAAGGTGTAATGCCAGTAGCAACAACATGCTTTTTCTCTTTACGTTTCTCTACTATGTCCTGTGCGATTGCTAAAGACCAGTGCATTGTATTTTTGAGTATTACTAAGGTAGTGCCGAGACGTTTTAAAGATAAGCGATTTGCTTTTTCTCGTACCTGAAATCGGAAAGAACACGTTTAACAGTGATTTCTCTATTTTCTCTTCCATCAACGCTTTTCTTCTTAAAGAAAAGGGTTGTGAGCATAGCAGCGATCCAGAGTTCCCAAGTGCTCTCGCAACTCAGTACAGTAAGGAACGCTGACGGACTTATCTGCCGGGTTCGGAATGGGACCGGGAGTTTCCCCGCCGCTATGGCCGCTATACCCACTTACGATATGATAATTTTTCTACTTAAAAAGGTTGCTGTGAAATCACCAGAAAAAACGGAAACCTTTTTATACCGAGTGGCATAAATATACATATCGTTCACGCCATTATTTCGCCTCTGTTTTTACTCCGAAACACGAAGCATGCGCACGAATGACCCTGCGTGGGGCGCTGCACCGCTCCACGCGGGTTTTTAGCGGCCCTCTATAA
>Ga0307377_10003749_pt1 | contig 16944 bp, 16 predicted proteins | sample TR3MG_FD_202535 | JGI IMG/M metagenome (GOLD analysis project Ga0307377, IMG submission 202535) | Soil microbial communities from Risofladan, Vaasa, Finland - TR-3 | ecosystem: Environmental > Terrestrial > Soil > Coastal area > Acid sulfate soil | place: Finland: Risofladan, Vaasa | collected... | reverse complement strand
ATCCCTAAGTAATTTGACCGTATCGCCGGCCCTGTCGTTTGGACGGGACCGCCAGGGAATTCGAACATGAACATCAATTTGACATTGATCGCACAGTCGATTTCGTTCGCGCTTTTCATCCTGTTTACGGTCAAGTTCGTGTGGCCGCCGCTGATGAAAGCCATTGAAAATCGGCAGAAGCAGATTGCCGACGGCTTGGCAGCCGGCGAACAGGGCAAGCAACAGCTGGAAGCTTCCGGCAGGCGGGCCGGCGAGGAAATCGGGAAGGCGCGCGAACGCGCCGCCGAGATCGTGGCTCACGCCGAGCAGCGCGCAGCGCAGATGATCGAGGCGGCCAAGAACGCAGCCAAGGAAGAAGGCAACCGCGAGAAGGTCGCGGCCAAGGCAGAGATCGCGCAGGAGGCGACGCGCGCGCGCGAAGCGCTGCGCGAGCAGGTGGCGGCGCTGGCCGTGTCCGGCGCCGAGAAGATCCTGCAGCGCGAAGTCGACGCCCAGGCACACGCCGAGTTGCTCGCCCAACTCAAGCAAGAGCTGTAAGCGAGCACCATGGCCGAGATCGCTACCCTCGCGCGACCCTACGCCGAAGCGGTGTTCCGCCTCGCCGACGGCAGCGGCACGCTTGCCGCCTGGTCGGGCACCCTGGCACGCATGGCACAGGTGGCGGCGCATCCGGACATGCAGGCCTGCATCGGCAATCCCAGCCTTCGCTCCGACCAGCTCTATGGCCTGTTCGCCTCGCTTTCGGGCGAGCTCGACGCCGAGGCGCAAAGCTTCCTGCGCGTGCTTATCGCCAACGACCGCCTGGCGTTGCTGCCCGAGATCGACACCATGTTCGAGGTGCTCAAGAACGAGCGCGAGGGCGTGGTCGACGCGCAGATCGCGACCGCGTTCGAATTCCAGGGCGGCCAGCTGGCCAGCCTGGTAGCCGACCTCGAGAAACGCTTCAAGCGCAGGATCAATCCGCAGGTGACGGTGGACAAGAACCTCATTGGCGGCGTGCGCGTGGTGGTCGGCGACGAAGTCATCGACGGCTCGGTACGCGCCAAGCTGAACGCCATGCAGACGGGCCTGCTGAGCAGCTAGTCCGCCGCAAACGAATACTTAAGGTTCAGGAGATAGCATGCAACAGTTGAATCCTTCCGAGATCAGCGAACTGATCAAGAGCAAGATCCAGAATCTTGCGCTCTCCGCCGACGTCCGTACCCAGGGCACGGTGGTGTCGGTGACCGATGGCATCTGCCGCATCCACGGCCTGTCGGACGTGATGGCGGGCGAAATGCTGGAGTTCCCGAAAAACACCTTCGGTCTCGCGCTCAACCTCGAGCGCGACTCGGTCGGCGCGGTAGTGCTGGGGCCCTACGAACACATCTCCGAGGGCGACACAGTCAAATGCACCGGCCGCATTCTGGACGTGCCGATCGGCACGGAACTCATCGGCCGCGTGGTCAACTCGCTCGGCCAGCCGATCGACGGCAAGGGTCCGATCAACGCCAAGATGACCGATGTGATCGAAAAAGTGGCGCCGGGCGTGATCGAGCGCCAATCGGTATCGCAGCCGGTGCAGACCGGCCTGAAGGCGATCGACTCCATGGTGCCGATCGGCCGCGGCCAGCGCGAGCTGATTATCGGCGACCGCCAGACCGGCAAGACCGCGGTTGCGATCGATACCATCATCAATCAGAAGGGCAAGGACCTGATCTGCGTCTATGTCGCGATCGGACAAAAGGCCTCCTCCGTGGTCAACGTGGTGCGCCGGCTGGAAGAGCACGGCGCCATGGCCTACACCATTGTGGTCGCGGCCACCGCTTCCGAGTCCGCCGCGATGCAGTACATCGCGCCCTATTCCGGCTGTACCATGGGCGAGTACTTCCGCGACCGTGGCCAGGACGCGCTGATCATTTACGACGACCTGACCAAGCAGGCCTGGGCCTATCGGCAGGTGTCGCTGCTGCTGCGCCGCCCGCCGGGCCGCGAAGCCTATCCCGGCGACGTGTTCTACCTGCACTCGCGCCTGCTCGAGCGCGCCGCGCGCGTGAACGCTGAGTATGTCGAGAAATTTACCAAGGGCGAAGTCAAGGGGAAGACCGGCTCGCTCACGGCGCTGCCGGTAATCGAAACCCAGGCCGGCGACGTCACTGCTTTCGTGCCCACCAACGTGATTTCGATTACCGACGGTCAGATATTTCTGGAAACCGACCTGTTCAATGCGGGGATCCGTCCCGCCATCAACGCCGGCATCTCGGTGTCTCGGGTCGGCGGCGCGGCGCAGACCAAGGTAATCAAGAAGCTGGGGGGCGGTGTGCGCTTGTCGCTCGCGCAATACCGCGAACTGGCGGCCTTCGCCCAGTTCGCCTCCGACCTCGACGACGCCACGAGAAAGCAACTAGAGCGCGGGCGTATGGTGACCGAGCTGATGAAGCAGCCGCAGTACGAGCCGCTGCAGGTGTGGGAAATGGCTCTGACGCTGTTCGCGGTAAACAACAGCTATTTCGACGACATCGACGTGAAGAAGGCGCTGGCCGCGGAAAAAGCCATGGTCGCTTTCATCAAGGACAAATACGCCGCGCTGGTCGAGCGCATCGAGAGCACCAAGGACCTCTCCAAGGAAGACGAAGTCACGCTGCACGAAGCGGTCCAGGACTTCAAGAAGAACGGAACCTACTAGCCGCGCGAGCGCTCAGCACGAACGGAGACACATGCAATGGCCGGCTCAAGGGAAATCAGAAACAAGATCAAGAGCGTGCAAAACACGCGCAAGATCACCAAGGCGATGGAAATGGTCGCGGCCTCTAAAATGCGCAAGGCGCAGGAGCGCACGCGCGCTGCCCGGCCCTACGCCGAGAAAATCCGCAACGTCGCCGCCCACATCTCGCACGCCAATCCCGAGTACCGCCATCCTTATCTGGTGACGCGGGACACGGTCAAGAAAGTCGGCATCATCGTCGTCACCGCCGACAAGGGACTGTGCGGCGGATTGAATACCAATGTGCTGCGCATGGCGCTGGCGAAAATGCGCGAGTGGGAGTCGCAGGGCGAGAGCTTCGAGGTGTGCTGCATCGGCAACAAGGGCCTGGGTTTCATGCAGCGGCTCGGCGCGAACGTAGTTTCGCATGTCGTCGGCATGGGCGACAAGCCGCATATGGAACGCCTGATCGGCGCGCTGAAGGTCATGCTCGACGGCTATACCCAGGACCGCTTCGACCGGCTGGAGATTTTCTACACCAGGTTCATCAACACCATGAAGCAGGAGCCGGTGATGGAGCAGCTGCTGCCGCTGTCGGGCGAGAGGCTCGGCGCGCCAGAAGGCTCCTGGGACTACATTTACGAACCGGACGCCAAGGCCGTGCTCGACCAGACTCTCACCCGCTACATCGAAGCACTGATCTACCAGTCGGTGACCGAGAACATGGCCTCCGAACAAAGCGCGCGCATGGTGGCGATGAAGGCGGCGAGCGACAATGCGGGCAGCGTCATCGACGAGCTGACCCTGATCTACAACAAATCCCGCCAGGCTGCGATCACCAAGGAACTGTCCGAGATTGTAGCCGGCGCGGCGGCAGTATGATGCAACGGCTTGAACAATCGGGCGAGACTAATGAGCACTCAGCGCCCGTTATGGCGAGACCAGATTGCTCAAGCGGCGGCGGTCTGAGTCAGCAAACCGAAATCGAATTGAACTATTAGGAAACGACGATGAGCCAAGAAGGAACAATCGTACAGTGCATCGGCGCCGTGGTGGACGTGGAATTCCCGCGCGACCAGATGCCGCATATCTATGACGCGCTGAAGATGGACGAAATCGGCCTGACGCTGGAAGTCGAGCAGCAGCTTGGGGACGGCATCGTGCGCACCATCGCGCTGGGTTCCTCCGACGGCCTGCGCCGCGGCATGAAAGTGGTCAACACCAATGCGCCGATCTCGGTCCCGGTGGGCCCCAAGACTTTGGGCCGCATCGTGGACGTGCTTGGCCGGCCGATTGACGAGGCCGGACCGATAGGCGCGGAGAAGGTCGCCTCCATTCACCGCATGGCGCCGAAATACGACGAGCTCTCGCCCAGTCAGGAGCTGCTCGAGACCGGCATCAAGGTGATCGATCTGGTATGCCCGTTCGCCAAGGGCGGCAAGGTCGGCCTGTTCGGCGGCGCCGGCGTAGGCAAGACCGTGAACATGATGGAACTGATCAACAACATCGCGAAGAAGCACTCGGGCCTGTCGGTATTCGCCGGCGTGGGCGAGCGCACACGCGAGGGCAACGACTTCTACCACGAGATGAAAGACGGCGGCGTGCTCGACAAGGTGGCGCTGGTCTATGGCCAGATGAACGAGCCGCCCGGCAACCGTCTGCGCGTAGCGCTCACCGGCCTGACCATGGCCGAATACTTCCGCGACGAAGGCCGTGATGTGCTGTTCTTCGTCGACAACATCTATCGCTTTACGCTGGCCGGCACCGAAGTGTCGGCGCTCCTGGGCCGCATGCCTTCGGCGGTGGGCTACCAGCCAACCCTGGCGGAAGAAATGGGCCGACTGCAGGAGCGCATCACCTCGACCAAGACCGGTTCGATCACTTCGATCCAGGCGGTGTACGTGCCCGCAGACGATCTTACCGATCCTTCCCCCGCGACCACCTTCGGCCACCTCGACTCGACCGTGGTGCTGTCGCGCGACATCGCCTCGCTCGGCATCTACCCCGCGGTGGACCCGCTGGATTCGACCTCGCGCCAGATGGATCCGCACGTGGTCGGTGAAGAGCACTACACCACGGCGCGCGCGGTGCAGCAGACGCTGCAGCGCTACAAGGAACTGCGCGACATTATCGCCATTCTCGGTATGGACGAGCTTTCGCCCGAGGACAAGCTGGCCGTGGCGCGCGCGCGCAAGATCCAGCGCTTCCTGTCGCAGCCGTTCGACGTGGCCAAGAACTTCACCGGACAGGAAGGCAAGTACGTGCCGCTGAAAGAAACCATCAAAGGCTTCAAGGGTATCGTTGCAGGCGACTACGACAGCCTCCCCGAGCAGGCTTTCTACATGGTAGGCGGCATCGAGGAAGCGGTCGAGAAGGCGAAGACGCTGAAGTAGGCGACCCAGGGCCAGGTCAGGTCGGGAAAAAAGGTTCTAAGTCATATGGCACACACCATTCACGTAGACGTCGTCAGCGCCGAGGAGTCCATCTATTCCGGTGAAGCCGAGTTCGTCGTGCTGCCGGGCGAGGCGGGGGAGCTCGGCATCTATCCCAAGCACACGCCGCTGATCACGCGCGTGAAGCCTGGCACGGTGCGCATCAAGCCCGCGGGCGGCGGCGAGGAAGAACTGATTTTTGTCGCCGGCGGCATTCTCGAAGTGCAGCCGAATCTGGTCACTGTGCTGGCCGACACGGCCATCCGCGGGCACGATCTGGACGAAGCCAAGGCGCTGGAAGCGCACAAGCGCGCGCAGGAAAGCCTGCACGACCGCACCGGAAAAATGGAATACGCCAAGGCGATGTCCGAACTCGCCGAAGCCTCGGCCCAGATCGCCGCCATCCGCAAACTGCGCCAGCGCAAGTAGCCTGCGGGAAGCCAGCTCCCGCGCATACTGAAGAAGATTTGCAACAGGGGCGTCCTCGCCCGATCCGACAAAGGCGGCCGAAGCCGCGTTTTTCTTTCAGGTGTGACTGGCCGAAGGGTCAGGTCGGCATTGCTGCGCTCGTGCGGCTAATTGCGGGCGATCGGCGGCGTCCTCGTTTCGTTTGGCCTGCTGACCCGCCGCGTCTCCTGCTGTATCCTTGCGAACATAGCTAGCGTGTGCGGCGCACGCGAATTACCGGACCTATTCGGGAGGCACCATGGACAATACCCAACTCGCAGAACTCCTCATGGGCATCGCCAAAGCCCAGGCTGCCGTCATCGACGCCATCGAGCGCGCCGAGCCCGGCTTCAGGAACAACCACGCCGTGCCCATGCTCACCACCGCCGCCAATGTGCGTGCTGCCGTGCCGCGCATCCAGGACCTGCCGGCGCGCATATTGCTGCGCATGCAGGGGCGCGCCGCGTTCGACGTGGCGCAGATCCAGCAGGACCTGGAGGCGGCGCTGGCTTCGGACGGAGTTTCCCCCGGTGCGTCAGCGGAGCCGGGGGCGAATCTTTCGCCGGCGGCAATGCGGGCCGCGGAGAGGGCTCAGGGGGCCGCACCGGCCGCCGCAACTGCTGCGTCATCAGCCACTCGCGCCGCTGGCGCGGACGATTTCGATTTTACTTCGAAGCCCTGAACCAGCGCTCCGAACCGACCGAGGAGAAGCAGATGTCGAACGCGATTACCGGAGGCTGTCTGTGCGGCAACATCCGCTACAGCGTCAGCAGGCCGATTGAAAAACTCATCGCCTGTCACTGTACCCACTGCCAGAAATCCTCCGGCGCCGGCGTGAGCCATAACGCGCCGCTTCCAAGCAGCGCAGTGACCTTTACCGCAGGAACTCCGAAGCTGTACGCGGACACCGCGCAGAGCGGCAACATCCTGAACCGCTATTTCTGCGCCGACTGCGGCTCGCCGATCTACAGCCAGCGAGCGAAAGTTCCGGAAATGCTGGTGCTCAGAGTCGGGACGCTGGACGCGCCGGGAGACATCAAGCTGGTGATGAATATCTGGACCAACAGCGCGCGGCCCTGGGTGCATATCGATCCGGCCACGGAGCATTACCCCGAAAACAGGCCGGTCAAGGGCTAGGAGCTGATCCCAGGAGCGGATGCCCGTCCGGAAGTCCGCAGCTGAGCCAGCCAAGCGCGAATGTCGTCGAACACCCGGCCGGCCTCGACTTCGTTGAATATCTCGTGGTAGTAGCCCGGATAGCTGCGCATGCTGCCGATGCCCGGCGCCAATTTCCTGTAGAAGGCATCGCTGCCGCTCGCGTCGACCAAGTGATCGTCGCCAGCCACGAGCAGCAGGGTGTCGACGCCGAGCGCCGAAGCGTGGCCCTGCGCAATCTCGATCGCCTCAAGCATCGCGCGCAGCAGGCGCGCGCTGATCTTGGGATGCACCAGGGGATCGCTGTCGTAAGCTTCCACCACTTCCGGTCGGTGCGACAGATATTGAGATTTGAGTCCGTTCGGTATGCCGAATCCGGGCGCGATTGCGCCGAGCACCTGCAGCAAGAGCTTTTGCGCGGCCGTCAGCCTGATCGCCAACGCGGGCGAAGACAGGAGCAGGCCGCCAAGCGGCGATAGCGCGCGCGTCGCGTAGCAGGCCGCGAACGTGCCCCCCATGCTGTGGCCGAGCAGCAGCGGCGGTGCAGCGAGCTTGTGCGCGAAGTCGTCGATCACGCGCTTTGCGTCCTGCATCACAGTCTCGGCATCAGGGACGTCGCCGCGCGCGCCGCCCGAGCGCCCGTGGCCGCGGTGATCGTAGCTTCGCACCGAATAGCCGCATCCGTTGAAGAACTGCGCCACATGCGCATAGCGGCCGCAATGTTCGCCCAGGCCGTGCATCAGCACGATCCCCTCTCCCGCCGCAGTATCGATCGGCCAATCGACGACGAACAGCGGCACGCCGTCGGTGGCGGATAGCGAATGTTCGCGCGGCTGAGTTGTGGACACGGCTACTTAAGGCCTTTCAGGTAAGCTAGTATCTGCAGTCGAAGCGCGGTCCGCGGGAACGCAGACGACGGCCGCAGTATATCAATCCCGATGGGAAACCAGGACAGCCGATGCGACGCTGGAACGGATGGGGCGATGAAAGCATCGAACCCGCGCTCGACGCGGAAGTGCTGGCGTTTCTGCAGCAGCGCGTAGGCCAGTCGCGCCCGTTTCGGGACGCGACGCTGGCGGATGCCTGTCGCAAGGTCGCGCCGAGCCGACTGCCGGTCCACCGCCTGATCGACACCGCGGCGGAAACGCGACTGCGCTGCGCGCTCGGCCAGAGCCTGCCCGACTGGCTGAAGCTGCGCTACGGCAGGATAGGCGCCGTGCCCGATGGCGTCGCCTTTCCCGAAAGCGGCGAGCAGGTGCGCGAGTTGCTCGACTACGCCAGGGACTGCGCTGCGGCAGTCATCGCTTACGGCGGCGGCACTGCCGTTGCCGGGCAGCTCACTGTGCCCGCAGGCGAACAGTCAGTGCTTACTATCAACCTCTCGCGCCTGACGCGGTTCATCGAGCTCGACCGCAAGGCGCAACTGGCGCGCTTCGGCGCGGGCATTGCCGGCCCGGATCTGGAGGCGCAGTTGCGTGCGCAGGGCTACACCCTGGGCCACTTTCCGCAATCCTTCGAGTATTCGACGCTGGGCGGCTGGATCGCCACGCGCTCCTCCGGCCAGCAATCGCTGCGCTATGGGCGCATCGAGCAGCTGTTCGCCGGAGGCCGTATCGAGACGCCCGAGGGCACGCTGTTGATCCCGACTTTTCCGGCGTCGGCGGCCGGGATCGATCTGCGCGAAATGGTACTGGGATCGGAAGGCCGTCTTGGCATACTCACCGAGGCCAGCCTGCGTGTGACGCCAGTGCCCGAGAGCGAAGCGTTTCATGGGCTGTTCTTTCCCGATTGGGGGCGCGCGGAGGACGCGGTGCGCGCGATGGCGCAGGCGCGCCTGCCGCTGTCGCTGCTGCGCCTGTCCAATGCGACGGAGACCTCTACCTCGCTGACGCTTGCCGGCCACAGGACGCTGCTGGGTTTGCTGCAGCGCTACCTTGGCTGGCGCGGATGCGGCGAAGGCAAGTGCTTGCTGCTGGTCGGCGCATCCGGCGAGCGCGCCAGCGTCACCGGCGCGCTCAGGCAGGCGCGCGCCATCGCACGCAGCCGGCAGGGCGTCCATATCGGGCGCGCGCTCGGTGACAAATGGAAGCAAAACCGCTTCCGCGGCGTCTATCTGCGCAATGCGCTGTGGCAGCGCGGTTATGCGGTGGATACCGCCGAGACCGCCGTCGACTGGCCCCGGGTGCGCGACATGATGCAGGCGATCGAGCGGGCAGCGAGCGGCGCATTGACGGCGCAGGGCGAGCGGCTGCATTGCTATACGCATCTGTCACACCTCTATGCGCAGGGCGCGAGCGTCTACAGCACGTTCGTCTGGCGGCTCGCGGGGGACTACGACATGGACCTTGCGCGCTGGCGCGCGTTGAAAGCCGCGGTATGCGAAGCGATCGTCGCCAATTGCGGCAGCATCAGCCATCAGCACGGCGTCGGCACCGACCACGCGGCCTACCTGGCCGCGGAAAAAGGCGAGCTCGGCATAGGCGCGATGCGCGCGCTGTTCCGCTATTTCGATCCGCAGGGCATGATGAATTCGGGCAAGCTGCTGCCGCCGGAAAACTGAATCCCATGTGGCCGCAGAACTGGCGCGAACAACTGCCGACGACTCTGGCCGGCGACTGGGACATCGTCGTCATCGGCGGCGGTATTACCGGCGCGGGCATTTTGCTCGAAGCGGCGCGCCACGGCCTGCGCGTCCTGCTGGTGGAGCAGCGCGACTTCGCCTGGGGCACCTCCAGCCGTTCGTCCAAGCTGGTACATGGGGGACTGCGTTATCTGAAGGAAGGCAAGCTGCGCCTGATCCGCGCATCGGTGCGCGAGCGGCAAAGCCTGCTGCGCGAAGCCGCCGGCCTCGTAGCGCCGCAGAGCTTCGCCTTCGCCGATTACCGCGGGCGCAAGCCGGGACGCTGGGTGTTCGCGCTCGGCCTGGCACTTTATGACTGGTTGGCGGGGCAGCGTTCGCGCCGCTACTATCCGCAGGACGAGTTTCTGCTGCTTGCGCCTCATATCGCGCGCGCCGGCCTCAAAGGCGGCATGTGCTACAGCGACGCCAAGACCGACGATGCGCGGCTCGTGCTGCGCGTGCTGCAGGAAGCGTTCGCTGCTGGCGGCACAGCCGTGAACTACCTGGCGGCGACGCGGGTGTTGCGCACAGAGGGCAGGCCGACCGGGGTGGAACTGCTGGACGCGCTGAACGGTGCGAACTACAGCGTGAACGCCAAAGTGGTTGTCAACGCCACCGGCGCCTGGGCCGACGACTTCCGCCAAAATGCCGCGGCGGGGCGGAAATTGCGTCCTCTGCGCGGCAGCCATTTGCTGCTGCCGGCGTGGCGGCTGCCGGTAGCGCAGGCGGTGAGCCTGATGCATCCGCGCGACGGCCGTCCGGTGTTCGCGTTTCCGTGGGAAGGGGTGACGCTGGTCGGTACCACCGATGTCGATCACCGCGCAAGCATGAAAGCAGAGGCGGCGATCACGCCGGAAGAAGTGGCTTACCTGATGCAGGCACTCGAATTCCAGTTCCCGGAGCTCGGCTTGGATCTGGATGACATCATTGCTACCTTCGCCGGCGTGCGTCCGGTGATCGATAGCGGCAAGGCGGATCCGTCAAAAGAGGCGCGCGATCACGCGGTCTGGCTGGAGCAGGGCTTGTTGACGGTCACCGGCGGCAAGCTGACCACCTTTCGCCTGATCGCGTCGGATGCGTTGGCGCATTGCGCACCCTTGCTGCCGGCGGCGCGCACGCCATTGCGTCCAGCGTCGACTTTTCCGCCACTCGAGCCGCTGCCGACAGACACCGCACTGACGCCAGCGCAGGCGCAGAGACTGCAGGGCCGTTACGGCAGGCACGCTGTCGATTTGCTCGCGGCGGCGCGCGGCGGCGAGTTGCAGACTATCGCCGGCAGCGAAACCCTGTGGGCCGAGCTGCGCTGGGCGGCGCGCGCCGAGGCGGTGGCGCACCTGGAAGATTTGTTGCTGCGACGCACGCGGCTTGGCCTGCAGCTGCGCCAGGGCGGCGCTGAACTTCTGCCGCGCGTTCGCGCCATCTGCCAAGCAGAGCTCGGCTGGGACGACGGACGCTGGCTGGCAGAGGAGGCTGCGTATCTGGAGCTGTGGGCCAGGTGCTACAGCCTGCCGCCGCGCGCAAGCATACCGGACTGGCGCGCGACGGCGCCCAGCTGAAGGCGGCAATGCGCTATTCCTGTCAGGATGCAATATGTCTGCTGACTATATCCTGTCGATAGACAACGGCACGCAGAGCGTGCGCGCGCTGCTGTTCGACCTGCGCGGCAACATCGTCGCCAAGGCGAAGGTGCATCTGGAAGCCTATTATTCCGAGCAGCCCGGCTGGGCCGAGCACGATCCGGAGGATTATTGGCAGGCCGTATGCGTCGCCTGTCGGCGGCTGTGGGCGCAAAGCGGGATCGGCAATAGCGCGGTCGCGGGTGTGGCCGTGACCACCCAGCGCGGCACCGTGATCAACCTGGACAAACAGGGCCGGCCACTGCGTCCGGCGATCACCTGGCTCGATCAGCGGCGCACCGACGACGTGCCGGCGATCAGCCCCTGGTGGACCCTGGCGTTCAGGCTTGCGCGGGTGAACGGGACGATCAATTTCTTCCGCGGCGAAGCGGAAATCAACTGGATCAAGGCGAAACAGCCGGACATTTGGAAACAGACAGACAAATACCTTTTGCTCTCGGGTTATCTGAATTACCGGCTCTGCGGCAGCTTCGTCGATTCGGCCGGATCGCAGGTCGCCTACGTGCCCTTCGATTACAAGCGGCTCAAATGGGCCGCGCCACGCGACTGGAAATGGCAGGCGCTGGCCGTGGAGCCGGGCATGCTGCCGGAACTTGCGCCGCCGGGGACGCGGATCGGGGAAATCACCGCTGCCGCTGCAGAGGCGACCGGCATACGCGCCGGCACGCCGCTAATCGCAGCGGCCGCAGACAAGGCATGCGAAGTGATAGGCGCGGGCTGCCTGGAGCAGCGGATCGGCTGCCTGAGTTACGGCACCACTGCAACGATCAATACCACCAGCACGAAATATCTGGAGGTAACGCCGTTCATCCCGCCTTATCCTTCGGCCATTCCCGGCGCTTACAGCATCGAGGTGCAGATTTTCCGCGGTTATTGGATGGTCAATTGGTTCAAGGAGCAGTTCGGACAGCGCGAGAAATTGAAGGCTGCGGAACTGGGTGTGGCGGCGGAGGAATTGTTCGACGAACTCGTCAACGCCGTGCCGCCCGGCGCCATGGGATTGATGCTGCAGCCGTACTGGACGCCTGGCATCAAACAGCCCGGCCCCGAGGCGAAGGGCGCGGTCATCGGTTTCGGCGATGTGCACGCGCGGCCGCACTTGTATCGCGCGATTCTCGAAGGTCTGGCCTACGCTTTGCGCGAAGGCAAGGAGCGCATCGAAAAGCGCAGCGGCGTGCCGGTCGCTGCCCTGCGCGTTTGCGGCGGCGGCTCGCAAAGCGACGCGGCGATGCAACTGACCGCGGATATTTTCGGGCTGCCCGCGGCGCGGCCGCACATCTACGAAACTTCCGCGCTGGGCGCGGCGATCGACGCCGCCGTCGGGCTGGGCCTGCACGCGGACTTCGCGGGCGCGGTAGCGGCCATGACGCGCGCAGGGCGCGAATTCGAACCGCTGCCGCAGAATCGCGATATTTACGACCAGCTGTACGACCGCGTCTACCGCAAGATGTATGTTCGGCTGAAACCGCTGTATCTCGAAATTCAGAAAATCACCGGTTATCCCCGCATGGATTAGCCATGAACGTCTCGAACAAGGCCGGCGGCAGGAAGGGCAGATGAAGCAAAGACTCAGGTATATCGTCGTCGCGGCGGCGCTGTACTGCGTTTGCGGGCCGGCGGCGGCCTGGAGCGACCACACCCTGGCGGCATGGCCGGCTTTGGCGGCGATGCCTGAAATCAAGGCGGCGCCCGCGATCAAGGTGGAAGCCCTGGAGAGTTTCCTCGTCGCCGAAGCGCCGGGACTGGAACAGCTGCTGCGCCGCGAAGAAGTCTGGGCCAGGGCGCATGTGCCGCTTTATCCTCCGCGCCCGGATGCGCTCGCATTCAAGGCGAGCGGGACGCCGGCCGAAATAAAGCAACGCTTCATCGCGGCGCTGCGCATCAATCCCGGGATGAAACTGAAGTTGTTCTTGCAGGCGCGGCCGGGAGAGCATGTTTCGGGGAAGGCGACCTTGCCCTGGACCGAGGTCACTACGCGGCGGCGCGCGAGCACGGCACAGGAGAACGTATTTCTGCAATTACGCGAGGGGGAGCGGGTCGCGCCGCTCGAGGTGATCGCGACCGCCACCGACGAGCCGGACTACGGCATGGACATCGGCCTGTGGGAGGACAACGGTACCGCTTACGGCAAAATCTATGGTTTCGGCAAACAGCCGTTCGGCAATGCGGCGCTGGAGTTCGCGAGCCAGGCGCCGTTTCATATGGGATTTTTCCACGAAGCGCCCATCGTGTACAAGGCCGCCCCTTTCCTGCGGCGCACCTATCCGGAATATCGCATCCACCTGTGGCAATCCCTCGCCGTCTACGCGCTGCAAACGGGCCATCCTTATTGGGGCTGGCGTTTCGTCGGCTGGGCGCTGCATTACATCGAGGATCTGACCCAGCCCTACCACGCGACGGTGCTGCCGGGGGTGGGCGTGCCGCGAATGCTGTGGATCAATACGCTCGACCTGTTGGGCTGGCATCAACCGAAGAAAGACGCCATCACGCTGGTCTCCAACCGGCATCTTGCATTGGAGAACTATGAATACCACCGTCTAAGAGATGCCTATATTGACCATGATGCCGACGACGCATTGATCCGGGCGCTCGAAGACACCTCGGCAGACGCCGGGCGTGCCGCTTTTTCGGACAACACTGCGCGCCAAGTGATCAGCAGGCAATCCAATGCGCTTGCGGCTGCGACCGACCGTGTGCTGGAACAAAGCCTGCCGCCCAAGTACGTCTCCGACCCGGACTATGTCCTGGGCGAAACCGAGCCGGGGCTGGATCTATATGCCTTACTCGAGCGGTCGCCGCCGTCCGCGCGCCAGATGATGACCAGCATGGTCGCCGGCCTGCTCAGGAATTTCGGCGCATCTACGCGCCTATTCGTGCGCTCGGTGCTCGCACGCGCGCAAACGGCCCAGCGCCAATAGCCGAGCCTGAGCGGCCCGGTGACGGGCGCGTGCGCGCGCCTTAGCTCTGGCGCCGCCGCCCTCTCGAGGTGGTGACGGCGTAATGTTCGCGCTTGCGTGCAGCCTCGATGAAGTCGCCCAGCGCCGCGAATTCCACCCGTTTCGCGCTGGAGTGCCGCGCAAGCAGCGCGATAGTGCGTTTGGGCACCGGCGGCGTCAGCGGGCGCGCCACCAGCTTGGTGCCGTTGAGCAAGCCGCTGTTGAGCGCAATTTCGGGCACCAGCGCGAGGCCTATGCCCGACTCCACCATCTGCACCAGGGTCAGCAGGCTGGTTGCCTCTACGCCCGAGGCATTGGCCGACTCGGCGCGGGGACAGGCGGAAAGCGTATGCTCGCGCAGGCAATGGCCCTCCGCCAGCAACACCAGCCGCTCCGCCACCGGCGCGCTGACCGTCGCGCGCTTGGCTTTGAGCGCCGGGTCGTCGTCGCGTCCAACCAGCCAGAACTCGTCGTCGAACAACTTCCGCACCAGCATATCTCCGGTGTCGAAAGGCAGCGCAAGCAGCACGAAGTCGAGCTGCCCGCCCGCCAGCAGTTGCAGCAGGTTGGCGCTGACGTCTTCGCGCAGCAGCAATTTGAGCGTCGGGTACTTGGCGCGCAATCCGGGGAGTATGCGCGGCAGCAGGAAAGGCGCGATCGTCGGTATGGCGCCCAGGCGCAGCATACCCGTCATCGGCTCGGCCGAAGCCGCGGCGAGCGCCGCGAGGTCCTCGGCTGCTGCGATCAGCGCGCGCGCACGCTCGACCACCTCAAGGCCCAGCGGCGTCATCATTACGGTTTGCCGGTCGCGCTCGACTAGCGATGCGCCCAGCGTTGCCTCCAGCTCCTTCAGGCCCGCGCTGAGCGTCGATTGGGTAACATAACAGGCCGCCGCCGCGCGCGTGAAATTGAGGTGTTGCGCCAAGGCGACCAGGTAGCCGAGTTGACGCAGGGTAGGTAGGGCAGCCATATGGATTTGCTCGATTATAAGGACGAATGCGTGACCTCCGAATACGCAGGAATGTACCCGAAGTTCCGCCGCCGCGCACCCGCGGACGAATTAGTCTCTTATCAGTCAAGAGTTGACGGAAATGGCAAAGATTTTGATAAATGGCGAGGAGGCGTGCGCGGGGGGATCAACGCCCCGAAGGAAGTCCCCTTGGGGGACAAGGGGGGATGCATCCCCCCTTGTTCGTGGGATAAGGGCTTTTCCCCCGCCGAAGGCACTTTGCTTGGTTCCGGCTAGTCCGGTTTAGGAAACATAAGCCATGAGCGAGGGCAACCGCATACTGATCATCGACGACCACCCGCTGTTTCGCAAAGGGGTGTCGCAGCTGATCGCCATGGCCCCTCACCTGCAACTGCTCGGCGAAGCGTCCAGCGGCGAACAGGGTGTGGCCAAGGCGCGCGAACTCGACCCCGACCTGATCCTGCTCGACCTGCACATGAAGGGCATGAACGGCATCGAGACGCTCAAAGCGATCCGGGACGCCGGCCTCGATTGCCGCGTGGTGATCCTCACGGTCTCGGACAATGCGGACGACCTGGTGGCCGCGATCCGCAGCGGCGCGGACGGCTACCTGTTGAAGGACATGGAGCCCGAGGACCTGCTCGCCGCCATCGACCAGACGCTGAACGGCAGTACCGTGATCGGCGAGCGGCTGAACGGCCTGCTCGCGCGCGCGATCCGCGAAGAGGCGACGGCGAATCAGCGCGAAAGCGCCACCCTGACCAAGCGCGAGCAGGACATTCTGGACGGACTGGTGCGCGGCCAGTCGAACAAGCTGATCGCGCGCAGCCTCGACATCACCGAAGCGACGGTCAAGGTCCACGTCAAGAACCTGCTGAAGAAATTGGGCTTTCGCTCGCGCCTGGAGGCGGCGGTCTGGGCCGTGGGCCGCGGCGGCAAGCCGGGCAGTTGACCATTGCCCGCTGACAGAAGTGTCTTGACCTCAAGCTCTCATGTTATGATAACCATTCGCGTCGTCCGCATTTATCGGTCGATTGCGCACGTATGCTGGCCTAGCCATGAAATGCGCTTTCTGGCGCGCCCATGCTCGATCGGTCGGTCCCAGTCCAGATCTCGAATGCGGTAACACCAGGAGTTCCACGTTGGAATCCGCACCATCCTTCATTCAAGTCACGCCCGATCTGCTGCGCAAGTACGATCGGCCGGGGCCGCGCTACACGTCGTATCCGACCGCGATTGAGTTCGGCACCGATTACGACGCTGCCGCCTACTTCGACTCGCTCGCACAGGCGGCCAGGCGTCCGTCAGATCCGCTCTCGCTCTATGTGCACCTGCCCTTCTGCGAGCATCGCTGCACCTTCTGCGGCTGCAATGTGGTCATCACACGGCATCGCGAGGTTGAGCAAAAATACCTCACCTACCTGCATCGCGAGATCCGCGAGGTCGCGCGGCGCCTGCAGCCGCGCCGCACGGTAGTGCAATATCATTGGGGCGGTGGCACACCCACTTACCTCGCCATCGACGAAATGCGCGCGCTGCAGCAGGTTGTGACCGAGTGTTTCGACATTGCGCCGGACGCGGAGGCCGCAATCGAGGTCGATCCGCGGGTCACCAGCCACGGGCAGATCGATCTGCTGCGCTCGATGGGTTTCAATCGACTGTCCATGGGAGTGCAGGACTTCGATCCCGAGGTGCAGGCCATCATCAGCCGTAATCAGACCGAGCAGCAGACGCGCGAATTGTTCGACTACAGCCGGCGCGCCGGCTTCGGCTCGATCAACATCGACCTCATCTATGGTCTGCCCCTGCAAAAGCCGGAAACGTTCGCGAAGACATTGCAATCCGTGATCGAGCTGCGCGCCGACCGCGTCGCCGTCTACTCTTACGCGCACGTCCCCTGGTTGCGCACCCAGCAAAAGGGCTTCGATCCTGCCATGTTGCCCTCAGCAACACAAAAGCTCGAATTGTTCTGCCTTGCGCGCGAGGCCTTCCTGCAAGCCGGCTACCGTCCTATCGGGATGGACCATTTTGCCGTGCCGGAGGACGAGTTGGCCCGCGCGGTCG
>Ga0307377_10003746_pt1 | contig 16949 bp, 20 predicted proteins | sample TR3MG_FD_202535 | JGI IMG/M metagenome (GOLD analysis project Ga0307377, IMG submission 202535) | Soil microbial communities from Risofladan, Vaasa, Finland - TR-3 | ecosystem: Environmental > Terrestrial > Soil > Coastal area > Acid sulfate soil | place: Finland: Risofladan, Vaasa | collected... | reverse complement strand
ATAAAATAAGGCGATCAAGTGTATATTCAATATAAGTTCCATTAGAACCCGTTGTTGTAGTAAATCTTATGCATCGTCGATGAGTAAAAGTATGAGTTATATCAGAAGTGATAACAGTGGTAACTCCTTTATTTGTTTGATCCCAATTAATTAATGAATTATATTCACCAACAAGAAACCAATATTTATCTCTTTTATTTGATATCCCATATAACATAAAAAGGAATGGAACATCATTTATAACTTCAACATCTTTTATTATTATGCGTTCAATTGGTTCTTTATATTTATTTAACAATGCTTTAGCCATATTCTCAAATATCCCAGTTCCAGTTAATGCTCCAGGATATACATATTTCTTTTCCACTATACCATATTTATCTTGACTTGCTGTGTCTTGATATGTCGCAAATAATTGTAAATCTCCTGGAGTAACCGAGTTAGTTCTATAGGCTAATACTTTATTAGCTATTTTAGATCGATCAACTTCAACTTCAGGTGATTGATAATCATATCCCTCGAATAGTACCTTACTTATTGTGTCTTCAATCAAGCCTATATTTAATTCTAATTCAGCATCTACCCAGAAGCGATACTGATTTACATCGTATTCATAATTACATATATTTATAAAATCCATAATACAGTCGAATACGGAACGATTGGTGAAGTATATAGTGAATGCAGGAATTGTTACTGGTAAACTAATTTTGCCAGCGTCGTAACTAATACCTAAATCTGTAGTCAGATAAGTCGATAGAAAGTTCGCAACGACTGTGCTAAACGCTGTCAGAGTATATGTTGCATCAATAAACTTTTCTTTTAATCGGTGCATCCATCCATGACCTTCAACTTTAAATATTGGATTATCTTGATCAGGTTCTGGGATATTCACTACATACCCTGAATCCCAAAGAGTACCATTATAATAAAAGAAGCATATAACGTTTATGATTATTGGAGTATCTGTATTTTTTGCAAGACTAAAAGAAAACTTATCGAGGCCACCGTTCTTTAAAACATTCATTTCTAATTCAAGAATATTTCCAGTATCATCAGTATCGGACACAATTGTTATTATCGCGCCAGTTGTGGATTTAATTACTATTTGAACGCCGTCTTGACCAATAGCTGCCATTATACATAGTTCCTTATTTGCCAAGCCATCGACACACTACATGCAGCAGATACAATAACCTTTAAATCATCGCTACCAGGTTGAATAAAGAAGAACCCCGTTCCACCCAATATTGATGGGGTAATATCTACAAAATCAGAACCATCATATATTTCTACAGTACCTAATTTACAATCAATATATAAATTAGTAAAACCACTTGTACCGAAAATAGAATCTTGAACTATTATTCCGTGTTTTGTACTATCAACATATACTTCTATATCATCAACTGCAACGGAAGTATTAAAAGAGATTCGTGGATATGTTTTTAACGAACCATCGTTATTAAAAGGAAATGTATTTGAACCAATACTGCATGAGCCACCAACAGTAACTACTGTAGTTTTTTCCCAGAATGGTTTCAAAGTGACGAATGATATTCTATTATCAGAGGATAGTTTTAAACTCCCAGTATCATAGTCTATTTGTACGTCATTAACTGCAACGTACATTCGTCTAGAATTAGTTATATCCCGAATTGCTACAGTCTTTTTCAACCATGTTAGCAGTAAGTTCTCAGCTACTATATAATCTTCGTAGTCATCGTGAACACGCAAATAAGTTATATCAATCATACCAGCTTTTAATCTTGGGTCACCAATAAGTGTAGAACCGGGTATTGAACTATTCTCAACTATCTTATTATCGAATTGAAATGCCTCGCCTGATATAGTCATAGTATTACGGGCCAATGAGGATATTGTAGCACCAGTTAGTTCGAAGTAATTACCGTCTATGTCTTCAAGCGCATATCTTATCATCCGACTAACCTCATTTGTTTCCCGATTTTCTTCGCTACCTGTTCTACGACTCTATCTAGACTAACACTGTCGCTTATCGTAGCGCCTGCGAATGAGACATTTATTATATTTTGGCTTCCAGCAGATTGCGCTATCTGTCTGGATATGTCATTCGGTATGACGAGAGAATTATCGGGAAGAGATATGATCTCACCGCCTTTTTCATTTACGCGGGTCAAACCAGAAGCTATACCACCAATCTCTTTACTAGGTATATATTGCTGACTAGCAATTAACCCCGTTTGTACTAGTGCTGCTGCCGTAGTTACTCCCGTCATAATACCGGCGAATATAGGACCTGCTATTGGACCGAGAGAGGGAGCAGCTTCCCACCAACCCATTATCGATTTAGCTGCAGACATCCAAGCTTCGCCGATTTTGTTTCTCTTTTCGGCTTTGAATTGTTTTTCCTTTATACGTTCTATTTCCGATGCTGATAGATTCTCATCTCGTAATTTAGTATCGTAATATAGTGAGGATAAGGAAGTTAGAGAATCATAGAATGAGTTTGCTCCTTTCCCTATTTCATCGTAATAAGTTTTCCATCCTATTCCAGCTTCCTGTAATCTGGTAGCTTGATCGAATAAAGCATCCTCCCATAAAACTTCTTCACGTCTAACGCTTGCATTAGTCAAAGCGTAAATATCGCCGTAGAGATTCTCAAAGTCATCGAGTATATCATCGGTTATAGTTTCTGTATACACAGGGAGTTCTAGTAGGTTCTCACCGATAAAACCAACTGCTTCTGCAGAACCCGTTACCATTACGTCCCAGTTCTTTACTATGTGCTCTTTAGTACTATCGAATGCGGTTGTAACATTAACTTCTAAATTGGCTGCTAGCGTTTCCGTTTCCCCACTGAACTCTTTTATTTCGGAACGCGCAGTCTCATAAACCTCTTTTATGTTATTTACATAGTTCTTTCCTAGATCTTTGAATGCACCACCAGCTTCTTGGGCTTGTATTTTGACCTCTTCCCAAGTTGCTTTCCCAGATAGGAAATTAAAAAACGTTCCCAGTACTTGTGCTGATTCTCTAATTGCCGTTATTAAGTCAGCGATATAATCGATTTGCCAGCTTATAACTTTTCCTATAACAGTCAATGCAGAGGATACAAGATTGGATGCTATAGAAAGAACCTTGAAAGCGCCAGCACCATCCGTTGTTTTACCCGTAACGTCAACGAGCCTTTCTTTTACCTGATCCCATAACCCAGTAAGTATAGGAAGTAGAGTATCTATTATCGGACTTATAATACCTTTAAGTGTTTCCCACCCAGCTGATAGTCCAGCGATTATATTAGAAATAATTTCCATGCCGCTCGATGACATTATAAAGGTCAACATTTTATTAGATGCGATTGTCGCGTTAACCGCAACCTGTTCAATGAAAAACTTTCCTATATTACCGAGAACGACTTTTGATTTATCCATCTGGTTCTTAAGTGTCTCGAATGTCTTTTCCTGTTTTTCAAATGCTGTTGCTGTAGAACCGGCCGAAGTCTCCATTTCCTTCAATATGTTTTTAAACTCTTCTGCACCTTGTCCAGTTAAAGCCATCGTTCCACGAAGTGCTCTAATATTTGGTAGTAACTCTGCAAGAGCAGTTGCATCTCCGCCGGAAGCTTCCTCCAAAAGTTTTAAACCGCCAGCGAGCCCTTCAGCCTCCAATAAAGCGGAGCCACTTGCGTAACCTTGTTCTTTTAAGACTGCAGTTAACGCTTCAGATGGTTTGAGGAACTCGCTGACGATTGCATTCAATTGTGTAGTGGCATTAGCTGAATCAACACCTTGTTTCGTCATAGCAGCGATAGCCGCTGTCAGTTGTTCCATCTCTATACCAGCAGATGCGAACAGCGGAATAGAAGTACCAATGGATGCAGCGAGTTGCTCTCCAGTTACCTTACCTTGTTTTATTGTTTGAAAATAAAGATCCGATGCTCGCGTTGAGGACATTGACTCTCTGCCATACGCGTTAACGGCAGTGGTAAGAATATCTACTGCCGTATTAACGTCGGTTAGTGCAGCCTTCGCAAACATTGCAGAGTCTGTAGTAATTTGGAAAGCTTCTTCGGACGTTTTCGCACCGGCAGAGAATGCTTGATACATTCCCTTAGTGAGATCAGTAATTGATCCTAGTGCAGGATCCATTTGTAGGAGTTGCTTGGTTAGATCTTGGGTGGATATCTTAGTCGAATCCAAAAGCGTATCGACGTTTGACATTTCCTTTTGGAACTCATCCGCCCTTTTTATAGCTGACGTCATATACGCTGCGAATGCTCCTGCGATCGCCGCGCCAGCTATTGCTGTGGATTTAGCTAGGGACTTGAGACTTGTATTCCATTTCTTTGTATCTAGTTCAGCCTTTCCGTAAATCGCTCCTGCCTCAAACGTCATCCCGCTTAGCCCTTTTTAGCGCATCAAAAAGCGTTGATTGCTTTTCTTTTTTGCGCAGACCTGACCAGAAGTCTTCCTTCCTAGTAAGTTCATCATCCAACTTCTGAAGGTCGTTATGTAGTTTCCTAGTATATTTCCTAAATGAGGAATTACCTTCCTTGGTACCAACGAGTTGGCAGACCGATAGCACTTCGGATAATTCCAGTTTGTTGAGTATTTTTTCTCTCTCCTTCCTTTTCCAAAGTTCATCAATTACCTCAGTAAGATCCTGTTCCGAGTAGCTCAATAGAGTTAACGTATCGTTAACTCCTATGCCTAAGCTATGGAGCTTGACTATTGAGTCGAGCTCCCCTCGTCTTTTTTTATTCGTACCAACTCTTCAGCAAGATCTTTTAATACTAGACCAAGCGTAGAGAAGTCAAGGTTATCCATCAACCATTCTGGTTCAATATCATATACGATCGATATTTCTGTAGCTAGCATCTCAGGAAGATCCATTATATGTATGGATTCCTGGTTACCAATAAGTTCTTCTGCCTTGTCTTGGTCCTCTGTTTCATCAATAACTTTCTGTATATCGAGGAATATCTTTTTATTCCTCTCATTATTACGTTCTATCCGCTTCCAGTTATTCGCAATCCGCGTTGCTGCCGTCGCTGAGAGGACCGGTCCATTTAGGACTTTTTCCTCTCCAGAAGTTGTTATTAACTTAATCGTTAGATCTGTAGGGTCTGCTTTATATTCCCTCATTTCTTTTCTCCTCTCCTTCTTATCTGGGCTGCGCAAACTGCCAGCCGTTGCGTAATATCTGGAAACTCTTTCTTCATAACATCGTTACTCATACATCGATTTATAAACTTATCTTTATCTTCACCCGTGTTTGGTTTCGGAATCGGCATATTAACCTCCGGTTTTTCCTAAAGGCGCCAGGAGGAAATCCCTAACCCCCTGGCGCAAGAAGGAAGAAACGGGGCGAGTTAGATGCTGTCGGTAACCGCGAATCCGTCAACACCTACATACGCGTTGGGCGTGGTTTCGGTATCCTCGAGTGCAAGTTCGGATACCGAGATCTCTATTTCGTCCCCAGAAGCAAAAGTCGCTGCGGGGAACGTTAGCGTAATATAATCGTTCGTGATTACGCCTGCTGTTGGAGCAACGAACTCGCCTTCGACCTTCGCCATGAAATGAGCAGCGGCGAATGCAGTCTGAAAGGCGATATCGTCGTCGAATGTTAGAACCATAGACGTTGCGAGCGGAACGTCTGCAGTCACAAGTTGCGGACCTGCCACATCAGGCCATACAACGGCCGGAACATCTTCGACTGTCGGATCTCCCCAATAGCCGAATGCACCAGTTTTTGCCACCGATTCCCCGGTACTGAACTCATGCCATTTGATTCTGAAAGAAACGGGAAGCATCCTCTGGGAATCAGCGCCCCAGTTTATAATAGCGCCGTCGATGATCGGAATTGCTTCATAACAGAAAATGATGTCTTCATCTTCGTCCGAAGGAACTCCATTCTCATCAACAGCGGCGATCTTGAGTACCTTTGCTTCCCCGTCGCGCATTGACTGGTAGATACTCCGATTGATCGTTCCGCTGTCCGTCAGCGCACTCGTGTTGAGTGTGGAAAGACCGGCCATTAGCTTTACAAGCAAACCAGTCTTGATTTCGCCGAACGTGACGTTGAGTATATACTCAATACCCGTTCGGACATGGTCAGCAGGTTTCGTTCCGTCCTGCTGATATATGATGTCTTTGATGTCTTGATCCGGCGTGAACTCTGCATCTGCAGTTGTCTTGCCAAGATCATACCCATCGAAGCCGACTTTTACGACGCCAAGAGGCAGATCGAAAAGTTTTGAGTTCCCCTCAAAGAGCGCTCCTCCAAGCATTTTATCCTCCTATACTACGACATATGAATTGAAACTGAATAGCCAACGACCTTCTTCATCGGGACCAATTGAACCAGGAGATTGAATAGGCGATATTTGCGCAACCTTCACCTCGGGATACGTTTTACCGCCAACTGTTACTGCTGGAAGTACCCAATGAAATTTGTTTTTTACATAAGCATAAATCTCATCTGCTACTTTTTTTCCTGTTACTACATCAAGCGATCGAATCAGAAATTGAATCCTATAATCCGTTCTATCATAATAGTGACCCGGTGAGCCTCCCGTATCACTTATCAGTATGCACTCATTTGGAGAGTTGGGTTGAAATCCGTTAATAACGAACTCATAAGTATTGAAATAAGTTATAAGGTTATTTGCTAAATTATATATCATGTTCCAGCCACCTTCTTATATTCAATTGCGATAACCTTGAATAGCGTATCTTTATCTGATGCAATGTGTTTCTCTATCCACTTCGCCCCAGCACTACCATCTTGCGTAGTAAACGGACCCCAGTTGCCTTTCCACTCATGCATCTTCGCAGCATATGCCGTATTCCATCCCCACGTGATTGTAGAAACGGGGGCAGTATGTTGTTTATTCGGCGTTGGCCTTTCTTTCCCGCCTGGTTTTATATCTTGCTGAAAAACGCTAACCAATTCATTACCTACAAATGCAGAAGAGGAACCGCGAAGTACGCCGAATCGAATCGGAGGCTTTGATGGATCTTTCGAAGATCCGGTATTCGCCCATGTCAGAAACTGAATCGCGCCGATCTTTGCTGCCTTTTTCCAGTTATCCGGATCCTTCTTTATCATCTTCTTAAGAGGCGCTAAGTTGACAGATAGTTTTAACGCACCTTTCATATTAAAACCTCTTTGTGGTGTCCACTGAAAGATGCAGCGGAGAATACGGATAGGACTTCGTATTCAATCTCATCTACCTCTTGTCCTGCTATTTCAACTACCTGTATTCGGTCCCCTACTTTAATACTCACATTCGGTTCAAGGATTACTAGATAGTTACTCTGAATCTCTTTCCCGTTTTGTCCTTTGATAAGTTTAGAGTTATTCTCAACTCTCGCTGTGTACTTTTTAGGAGAACCAAGGGTCTTGGTCCCGTACTCATCGTTGATTGTTACGGACGTGATTCTAATCTTATCACAGAATATCATACAGCCTTCCTCTTAGAGATTGGCACGAATGAATCAGGAAATGGCGGCCTATCGGCTTTGCCATTAGAGAAATCGATAAACTTTTCTAGAGATCCTTGAGCGATCATACCACTTTCGAACTGCGGGTACATAAGGTGCAAACAATCTGGATGGAAAGGAGGATATAAATCGAGTACAGGAAAACGTTTATCTGCTCCTGTTATACTAAATACTTTACCTTCATATGGCAAACAAATCTCGGTCGTCGTGTTGTGAGTACTAATGATAATCAAATCCGTTCCATAATTGACCGCAGTCGCGATTGCCGCATGCGAATGCGCTTCATGAAACTTTGTACGAGCGACCATCTCTGCGTAGGTAGAAGCTTTGTAGTGTCGTGAACCTGCCTTAACGAACTTACCGCTTGATAGCGCTTCTCCAACTTCGGCTTTTAATCCTCTCCGGATAGTCGTTATCGCTTTCTGTATGTTTCCCTCTTCGAACCCTTCTGCAACCGCTATATTCAGGAACTGTTCTTCGACGAGTGCTTGTTGCGTTCCACGTATCAAGCGTTTGAAGTCGTTCATACCATTGAACGTTGCGGCGAGAATGTCTTCTGTAGCCTGTTGGTAGAGAGCGAGAACTGTTTGCCTAGATGACGATGACTCAATAAGTGCTTTCGTGGACTTTTTAGCTTTGTTTAGTACGCTCTTAAGTCCATCGATCCTAGTACTCATTTCGATGATCGAGTTCCTATATCTTCTAGGGACTTCACGCTTGACGAACGAGGACAATACAGAGTTGATGCTTTTATATTCTCTCTCTGCTGATCTAATAACCTTGTCCCAGTACGCCTTGGGTTGGATGGTTCTAGTTTGACCGACTTTGTCAGCTAACGCTTGCAGTCTCGCTTCTGATCCTGCAATGGACTTTTGAGCGCTAGCGAATCGTTGAGCAAAGTCGCGATCAAACGTACTAGCCATCGGTGTACGTATCTCCTCTTAGAGTTACTATCATTCCTCCGCGTATCGTATAGGAGGAAAGAAGAGAAGCGATATTGGATGGAAGCGTAACGTCTTCCAATGATTCTGACCATTTAGAAACAGACATTTGAGAAACTCCCATGGCTCGTAGGGAGTCTCTCCGTTCGTAATCCGATTGATATCGTAACAGGAAAATAGCAGACTCAATTTGTGCTTGCTTGACATTGTCGTCGGTCAAACTCGCGGATAAACCACTTAGAGATGAATGACTCATTAACCAGCGGAACGCAGTAATGAGAACCGATGATCTAGATTTAGATCCCTGTTCTGTTCCTGATTCAATCGGAAGATCGAACCAGTCTCCAGCGTTCATACTGTCTTCGAGATAAGTATCCGCCTCCGCAATCGTAACCCATGAGTTTGTACCGACGATCAATGACATTTCTAACTCCTATGCCTTCGCTTAGGCGAATGCGACTTCGTATACCTGGTCGTTGTCACCGATTGCCGCGCCGAATGCGGTCCAATAGGTTCGGAGTTCGTTCAGACTTTCGATCTCCTGTTTGCTGAGTCCGAGTTCCCTGAGGTAGATCGCATTCTGGATTTTGTTACCAGAAACGACGAGCAGACCTTTGTTGGTCGGGATTTCGGCATTGTACGAGTAGTACCGGGAGACGTTGCGTTTGAGAATCTCCTGCGCGCCGAGTGCCGTTCCCGCGAGATCCGGGGCAGTGACGCGGAAGGCGCGTTCGATTCGAGCTTCGAGTACGGGGTCGAGATAGAAAACGTACTTGAAAGAGTTCGGGTCGCCGTACCCCGAATCTTTGTTGTCTTCGGCGATTGCCTGGAGGGCGGTGTTGATCGTTATGATATCCTTCTCCAGAGCATTCGCACCAGTAGCGTCGTACGCAATCTGGTTAGTTGCGCCCGCAGTTGCGAGCAGATCGTAGTGAACGTCTGCCCACGTGTTGTAGATTTCCGATCGTGCGAACTCCATGAGATCGAGGAACTTGTAGAGCTTCCTTCCGTGAATGATCTCCCACGTGATCCCGAGTCCCATTCCGTATTTGTCTACGGTCACAGTGACCGCACTTCCGGAAATCCCTTCGAAGTTGACCTTCTGACCTTCCGGCACCTTCACCATTACGAATCCTGCGGATACGTCGCCGATCTCCCAGGAGAGTTGACCTTTCATCAACGTGATGGTTTTGAATGCCTGCTGCCAGAAAAGATCGTACTGCGCAACCGGCTGCGTTACCGAGAAAATGTCGTGCGTGAGTGCTTGCACGTCGCTTGACGTTCCGAACGCCTGGATAGCCAGTTTCCTGTTGCTGTCGAGAATAGTCGCTGGTTCGTGAACGAAAGCCTGGATGGCTTTTCGAACAACCATTTCCTGCTGCGGCGGGGTAAGGGTTACCTTACCCATCTTATAGTTCGTACCCTGGGTATCTTCGTCTCTCATGTGACACATCAGCTGAAAGATTTTTTCAAGATTCATTTCTTCCTCCTTTACAGCTTGAGGAAGGCGGCGAAGCCATCCCAGGAAACTACGATCGTTGTGTCCGCACTGGCGCCGTCTTCGACACAACTTCCAACGAGGACGTTCGTGTTCGTCTTGTCGATTTCATTTCCAGTGGTATCGTAGTAAACGATCTCTCCAACTGCGATTGCGAGAGGAGCCTGTTTCGGCGCTCTCACCCTACTGGCCTTGGTGACTACCGTTACAGTATCACCGATTTCGCCATCCGTGAGGTAGAATCCGTAGACACCGGAGTTCAACTGGACATCGTCGCCAGCAGAAACAGCGGAACCGGAAACCACTACTTCAACGGATTCGTAGTCCGCGCTAAGTAGCGTAATATTCATTCTTTCTTCTCCTTGATTTATTGGGCTTTTGCGAGTAACTCATCCATTGCCGCTTCAACTGGATCTTTCTTTTTATCGTCAGAGGAAGTCTCGTCTTTTCTTTCTCCCCCATCAGAAGACCCAGATTCATCAACATTGAAGAGCTTGGCTACTCGCGTAAACTCTTTTTGAGCTTCCCCAATGTATGATTTCAAACCATCGTCTCCGAGATCCTGAAGCGTTTCGGGATCGAAACTCTCCATAATGAAATCGGTTTGCTTTTTTGTGAGTCCTTCAGGCAGAAGTTCTTTCAGTCTAACTTTCGCCGTTGTTTTCTGAGAAGACTTAATGGACTCTTCGCTTTTCTTTTTCACATCTTCAAGTTCTCTCTTCCCACTCTCCACCTGGAGTTTGAGCTTTTCGCTCTCCTCGAAGATCGGTGCGAGTTTCCTATCACTCTTTATTTCCTCGATCGTAAAGAGTTGCATAGGAAATATATTCATCTCCTTCACTGCTTTTCTGACTTCTTCAAAGGTCACTGGAATCTCCTTCCTCGACGATTGATCGTCGTGTTGATTTTGATCTCCAAAACATTGGATTGTTGCGAGTCGCTGTGCACCGGCAAACGCGGGACTTGTCTCCCTTGAACTACCTAGTGCGATAGCGCTTATGTTCTCAATATCATTTACAAGAGATTGATCGTCTCTCGAAACGTTTATATCAGCTTCCATCGAACAGACGTCCATATCCTTTACTGCGTCTTTGTCCGGAAAATGACCGATAACGATCGTGGAGAGGTTACCGCTAATTTCCTTTATTTCGGATACGAGCGCTTCCCCGATCTCACGCCGACCTTCGTGAGAGTTATCCTTACCGTGATTGATGAAGAATTTAGTCCCTACTTTCAGGACTTCCTTTATTCTCCGAATCACTGCTCTCGGCCAGCGAAGGATCTGATTTGTTTCCCCCAGTACTCTCGGTCTTGACGTTCCCTCTTGAGCTACGATATATGCTTGAAGGATTCCCTTTCCCGATAGACTTTGGAGTTTCTCCGCTGGAATCATCTTTCGTAGTTCCTCTTGAGAGAGTTTTGGATCGAGTGCCTGTATTTCCACGATCATTCTTTTCTTTCTCCTTATCTAGTATAGACTGGCAATACCTTGTCAAGCTAGCGATACCGTTTAAGTAGTTTTTACTCCCACGGATTACGCGCCTTATTTTCCGGTCGCCGATCACCACTAGTACCGTAGCATTCCCGAAACTGTACCTAACGAATGCAAACAGTTCAGGATCCGTATGAAGTTTACGCCGATGCATTACTCGTCGTTCTCTTCACTGTCATCATCGTCGCCCTCGTCGCGACTCATATCGATCTCTTCGAACCGACTGGGCGTTGGTTTCTTTTTCGTGCGTGCCTTGATATCGGAAGTCATAGTTGCATTAGCGAGAAGCGGATTGTCCTTCTCCTTGAGTTTCCGATTTTCCGCCAACAGGCGATCGATTTGTTCCCGCATCTCTTTCGCTGTCGCCATCTTGTTCCTCCTGCGCTCCATTCATGGGCGCTTTAAACTGATTTATTTCTTCCTCTTTTTCTGAGGCAAGTTCCTTATTCGTTTCTAACGGGTCAATACCGGGTAAGCTACTTTGGTAATCAAACTTCGAAATTACTCCGTCATTGAATGCGAGGGAGAGTGCGCGTACGCGGTCGAGGAACCCACTAAAGTCTAGGAGAGGTATATTTACCTCGAAGTCGCGATCCATCTTTACTAACTTATCCCCGCCGTTGTCGATATATAACTGTTGTGCATCGAGTATGAGTTTATACATTGCCTCCGCGTGGATCGTTCGTTCAGCGATTGTGGAGTTTTTTATAACCTCATATAGTGAATCCGCTGTTGATCTGTTACTCATCAAATCGACATATCCAAGCCAATGTACGGGAACGCCCGTCACTGCAGATATATTCTTTATCGAGGTAATAAGTTCTATCTTTAGATTTTCGTGTGCGCCTGAACCAGGAACCTCATATCTAAATTTTCCCGTTCCAATATACATCTTGCCGATCGTCCACCTCGCATTGGATAATTGAGTCGATAACGATTGAGTCTCTTTCTCGCCAGATGTTTCTATAACGGGAGTGATGCGTGCGAGAACGTGATTCAGTCGGCGAATATCCTTCACTGCTCGATCATAGTTTTCTATATCATTTAGTACTACTCCAACACGAGTCGTTGGCCCATACTCTCCCAATAAGTCATCGCCTCCGGTAACTACACCCACTGAGTCTTTTATCTCGAATAATTTTTTGTAATCGCCCATCTGGTCTTTCTTGTAGAACTTTGCTTTGAGTACGTCGCTATATACGTCCATTTTAGGGCGATATGGATCGCTTGATCTATAGGGAATACGAGCTACGATAATCTTGACCTTGTCATCTTTCTTTACGCTTAATTGGTAAATAGTTTGACCCGCCATCTCGGTTGCCTGAACGGAATTAATAAAGAACGAACCGTTTAGTTTGTTGTCCCTAATGAAACGTTCTATCCATTCGGCTGTCTCTGGATTCTCTGCAGATATTGAGACGCCTTCTCCGGCAATGAACGCCGTCCTAAAATCGATTAGCGCCCTTGTTTGCTGATTGCCCCAATCTGAATAACCGTTATATTTTGAGTATACCTCTTCAACTTGCGATTCATAGTCTTTGTAGTTATTCGTTATGCCGGGAATGGCAGTGGAAAGCTTCTGACCAGTAAGTAGCGATTCTAAAAGAACAGAGTCCTTCGAGCCTTCCGCTGCGGCTTGAATCGCTTTCTTTATTGTACTGTCGATTATACGCTCTATTCTTTTACTCATTTTCATCCCATATAATTATGATTTAGAGATGCGAATCCGAATGAACTGTCCTCTATCGGATTATAAAACGCCAGTACTAACGCATCGGCTCTATCTGGTGATGCGTTCATTATATGTGCGTGTTCCTTGAACTTGTCTTTACTCTCTATCTTAACTACTTCATACCCTCGCTTACCGTTTATATAATCGTATTTTCGTTGCGAGAGTTGGTTGAGTAATTCCTCGTCATTTGGTATATCGATCTGATCCAGCATATCGCGAAGGTTGAAATACATTTCCGTAACGCAGTCGTCGAAGTGTTCTTTGTCCGATGGGTTTCCCCCGAAGTTTATACGAGTGATTCTCGTATACCCATCGTTCGCTAAAAGGTCTGCAACCGCTTTTCCTATATCGCCATTATCGATTTTAAGTAGTACGGATTTATCGCCGAGGAACGCTTTTAAGTCTTTATATGTCTTAACAGTATCCTGCAATCGACTGTAATATGAATCGATTATTTTATTCCCTGCTCGTTTATAGAAAACGATTTCATCGCCACCTTGATGTGCGATATCCGCCCCTACTTCTAGAGGGAGGGTGATGTGATTTATTTCCATCTTCATTGCGGAATAAACGAGAGGAGTAGGGCAAACGAACTTATCGCCCATATTGCGAAGTACGCCATCCCAGATATGTTTCGCCTCTTCCTCATTGCGCATAAAGTCTGCATCTTTCTCGTTTTGCAGTGCCTTAGTGAACCAGGGATTATCGCGCCAATTGAGGAGAAGAACCTTTGAGTTCGGATCTGTGTTTAGAATATAATCTAGATATACGGGATCAGAGTCATATCGAAAATTAAAATCCCACCAGACGATTGATCCTTCTTTTCTGATCGTTGGGCGAAGTATGTTTATAGAGCGGCGAGAAATGGACTGCGCTTCTGCCACCCAGCAACGATCGGCGCCTTCAAACGATTTAAAGTTATCGGCGTTATAATCTCGCAATCCGACAAATACGAACTTTGAACCGTTAAGTCCAGTAATATCGCTCTTTGTATCGCGAAAGAAGAAATCAAGTCCCAGATTATTTATCGTATCGGATAATAGTTTCTTTACTGAATACTCGATAGTCTTTTGTACCTCCCTCACACAGACTGTGAATAAAGGAGTAGTCATTGCTTCACCAATAAGTATTCGAGCGATTGACCAACTCGCACCTTTACCCCTTCCGCCCGCAATCAATCGATGGCGTTTATCGCAGTCCTTGACGAGATTGTCGTAGACCTTTCCAACAATTGGGATAGATATTCTATTAGCTATCCGTTGCGGCATCGGGGTATACTCCCTCCAATTTAATTACTTCGGGTAATTTAGGAAAGTCTAAGAGTTTGTGGTTCTGTGCGAATCGTTCTGGTACAACGCGTTCGAGTAACCACTGACTCACACTAGGTCGTTCGTCGGATATCGCATTCAATTGAACGAGGTGTTTAGAAATGAATTGAGCTTTTGCGGCTCTCTCTATTACGATTATCTCGTCCGAGTCCTCTCGATTCTCGATCTCCTCAAACGTATATCCCGCTAACAACATTGCGTCCTCTAACGGAACACCGAGTTCGAGTTGATCTTTTAATATACGAGAATCGCCAGACATTCCTATATTCCCCTATACGCGAGCGTGCGCCTACGCGCACACAATAAAAGACGAATGATTTCTTCCATCTTCTCGCTGACCAATAAGTGTAGAGTCCTTAACGGGGCTACTGCGGTCAGCCGCGTTCGGGGAAGCGACCATAGGCTGTTACTAGTTATCGGATTCAGAACGGACAAGTCATTGTCAGTAAATGATTTATTATTAATTACAGATACAAGTATCTGTATCACACATCTGAATCGCAATAGGACCGCACCGATCGCACCGATCGCACCATCAGAATTTTTTTTCAATGATCGCGATTTTAGAAGTGATGCGTTCGGTGCGGTCTGTGCGGTCATAATGCTATTCAGATATGAAAATAGGTTATAAGTCTTTGCTGTGTAATGAATTAGCTTGGCTTTCAGATACGGACATTGGTCGCATCTGGGGCCCCCAGTAGATGCGGTCAAAGCGGTCATAACAGCTTTCAGAAACGTTGTTTTATTCTCCATCTCGTATATACTCGCTTCCATGTTACTGATTATATACCCTTTTAACCATATGTCACGAACATATTTTCATATTTACATTTCACTTCTAGACGTTCCCTTCTAGACGAGCATTTATGCACAAAAAACCCCTCGCGCATTGGCGAGGGGCGAGCGTTGTGGAATACGCTCTAAGAGTTGAGTACCGAGAGGAAATAATTCTTTGCTTCGCGGTAGTTAGGAAATACTTTCGTTCTATCAACCTCCGTTATGATCCAGTGTGTTATTCTTCCCGGTGCGGTAACACGATCCCGGGTAACGCGTCGGAAATACAAGCGAGCATCCTTATAGAATACTCGTCGCTCAAAGTGCACCGCTTTTAGTATGTCGCTAGTCATTAGTGCACCCTGTATTCGAGATAACGAAGAGTAACGTACTTCGCACCTTGATGGTACCAGTAACCCGCTTCGTACTCGTCACAGTGATCCGACCACGGAATCTCCTTCAGCATGAACGTTTCCCGCTCTGCGGAGTAAAAGAAGAAGTCCTGTACGAAGGTGTCTGCTGCGTCATGTGAAGAGAAGATATCCAACGTGTGCGCAGTTGCCTGCGGGTACGTTTTTGGAAACTTCTCGGACACGACGATGATTGTCACCTTTTTCTCGTTCATTCTTAGCTCCTAAAAAATTGAATCTCCTTCCTCATACGAGGAAATAGCGCGGGCGAGAATCGAACTCGCCCTCGGGCCTGATTACCCTGCGCTGACCTTTACCTAGGTACTAGTCGTCGAATCCGGCGGGAGCGTTCTCTCCCGTTCCCTCTACGTGGTAGAGTCCAGTTTCTTTTTCGAACGAAACGTAGATGTTATCCTTGGGGTCTGCGTTTTTCTTCCGGAGGTTGTAGCACCGGCGCTTCATCTCGAGGCGGCCGATCTTGAACTTCTCGTAGAAAACGTCCTCATGGATCGTTTCGCTCTCTTCGAACATCGCGCGGATCTGCGAGGCGACGCTGTTCTTCTGAATGCCACCTGCTGATACGCGTCCGGGAACCGAGGAGAATGCGTTGTAGAGATCTGCGAGTTCGGCAGGAAGTTCGTCCTTGTTCTCTTCCATCCAGGAGAAGATCGCGTTGCGCGCGATCGTCTTGGGGGAAGGTTTCCGTTCGACCTTCTGCTCGCTCTCGCCGTTCGTGACTTCCTGCTCGTCGAGCTGGACGTCCTCGTTCATTTCCTCGTTCTCGTCGAAGTTCTTTCGCTTTGCCATGGTAAAGCTCCTTGAAACAAAATTTTCCTTCATACGAAGGAATAACCCCAGGCGGGAGTTGAACCCGCCCGGTCGAACGGTCTTGGGGTTGTTAGAAACCGTAGCGAAGAATGCGATACTTGGGAAGTTCGTTGAATATGAGCGAACCTTTGCGAGTTGATCCCCATCCCTTCCAGCTGATGTACATGCGAATGGATTTTTCACTGAGTCCGGAAACGTGCTCGAGCGTGTTGAGCGAGATTCTCTTCCGCGAACCTTCTTCGTTCATTTTCTCTCTGAGGTAAGAAACGTAGTTCGCCAATTTGCTCTCGCCAGTCTTCTTGTTAGTGTTCATCGTAATCTCCTAATCAATCTTTTTTCCCACCCATACGGGCGGGTAAATCGGGAGGCGAGAATCGGACTCGCGCAAGGCCTGGATACCTTCTCCCAATTGGAGATTCAAGAAGCTTTAGAAGAACCATCATTACCATCTTCCGTTTA
>Ga0307377_10003743_pt1 | contig 16955 bp, 29 predicted proteins | sample TR3MG_FD_202535 | JGI IMG/M metagenome (GOLD analysis project Ga0307377, IMG submission 202535) | Soil microbial communities from Risofladan, Vaasa, Finland - TR-3 | ecosystem: Environmental > Terrestrial > Soil > Coastal area > Acid sulfate soil | place: Finland: Risofladan, Vaasa | collected... | reverse complement strand
GCGTGCCACGGCATGAGCCCCGTGCCCGCCAGTTGATTGAGGCTGTAGTCTTTCCACGCGCGCACGCTGGTGGGAGGGAGGTTCAGGAACACGGGCAGCGCGCCGTGCTCGGTGAGGATCAACAGGTGGCGGCGCTCGCTGCAGGCCTTCCCCTTCCCCTTGCCGGTGCCCCACTTGCTGTAGGGGCACTCGAAGCAGTCTCCCCCGGGGTCGCCGTAGCCGACCTTCCCGTCCGGGCTGGAGCAGTCGGGGGGCGTCCCGCCGCCGGCCTCGTCGAAGCCCACGGCCCAGTACTGGCGCGTCTTCTGCGCCGTGATGATGATGCAGTCCACCTGCTTCTCGTCGGCCTCGCCGTCGCGGGTGGCGAGCACCCAGCTCGTCGCGCCGCCCGCGGGCACGCGCAGGTGCGTGAAGTCCCACACGGTCACCTCGTCGTGCGTCACGAACTCCGCGATCGCGTCCGCTACCGGGGCCATTAGCTCCTGTGGCCCCGACAGAATCCCAAGGGCTCCGCCCTCGTACTTCACCAGGCCCGTCTCTTCCATCGCCTTCTTCGTCGCCAATCGAATCATCCTCTCTGCGGCTGATGTGGTGGGGCGGTTGGGGCTACGCGACCTTGGCCGTGACCTTGACCTCCTTGGCGGCCTCGATGATCCCCTCGAACTCGGGCGGGAGCGGGCGATCTTCCTTCTCACACTCGCGCAGGAACGCGGCCATGCGTTGGAAGCCGATCCCGGTCTGCACCAGCAGTGCGAGGTCCCCGCCCAGCATCTGCAGGGTCTCGACCGCCGTCTCCTGACCGTGGGGGTACTGGGGAATGAACCGCGTGGTGAGGTGGAGCAGCACGTCGTCGAGCCGGACCTGCGTGACCCCGCGCTCCTCCCAGGAGGCGAGGACCTTCTCGCGTAGCTTGTCGCGCAGCTCTGTGAGCATCTTGTCCCGGTTGCTCAGGCGCTTGAGGCGACGCTCGACGCAGGCGAGCTGCGCTTCGTCGGCGGTGTGCTCGGCAACGTCGCCGCCGAACCTGAGCTCATCCCACTGTGCCTCCAGCACGTCGTCTCTTCCCGCCTGTCCGACGTCCGTCTCTCGCGACTGGTCTTGCAGCATCCTGATCGCGTCTGTCATCGCATCCTCCGGCGGCGTTGCCGGCGCGGCCTGGCGAACGACCGCGCCGGCGAGATGGTGGGGCGGCTACGTCTTCACTGCGTCCGTGATCCGGGCTTCTGCGGGCTTCGCCTTCGCGGCTTTGGGCTCGGTGGTCTTCTGCGGCTCGGCGGCGGGCTTGGTCTTCTCGGCGCGCGCCTTCGGCGTGAACGGCACGACGAGCACCTTGCAGAGCTGCGCGCGCGTGGTTCGGATCTCACGCTGCTCTGCGAGCAGCGCGGCGTCGCGCTCGGCGATTGTGGCGCGCTCGGCTGTGATCTCGTCCATGCGCGCATCCACCTGGTTCAGCGTGTCTTTCATCTGCTCCTTCGCGATCTGCGGCAGGGTCGGCACTGAGGTCTCCTCCTTTCCTGGCGGCGTTGAGGACAAAAAGCCCCACCGCCCGTACTGCGGGACCTTCGCGAGGGGGCCACAGCCGGCGGTGGGGCTCAGATTGTTTACTGGTGAGCGCGTTCGCGAAGGTCACTGGATTCTACTCCTTTCCTCGGTCGTTGTAAAGCGGTGTAAAAACGCTTGCCTACCCCTGGAAAATCCCTTTACTACCCCCCTTCGTTGAGTGTAACGCCGCACCTCGGGCAGAACTTGTAGCCGCAACTCCGGTCCATCCCGTGGAGGCAGACGGGCTCAATCTCCTCCTCCTCCGGCTCCGGCGAGAAGGGCTTGAGGTCGGCTATCGGGAACCATCGGAATCCGTGCACCCCGTCTGCCAGCGGAGGGGAAATCCATGCTCCACCGGCTTCCAGGCGACGCACTACACACGGGATGCCACTCAGTACGCTGTCGCCAGTTAGAATCACCTTCTGCCCCACCTCAAACTCCGGCTCCGGCGGGAGGGGCTCTACCCTGTCAAGGGACCACCACGTCCAGCCGTCTCCATCCTCCGCCACCTTGATGCAGAGTCTGGGCGCGGGGTCAACGACGGTGCCGATGTCGTGACCCGCAGCCATCAGGCGCACCGACTGCCCCACCTCGAACGTCGGCCTCCGCTTGCGCGCCTCGGCGAGGGCGGCCTTGTATCCTCGATCCCTGTTGCGAACGCTGCAACCCACCCGGCACATTTCATCCATCGCCCACCCCGCAATCGCCTCCACGTCCGCGTCGGTCCACGGCACAGGCGCAACGCGAGAGAAGTCGGGGTCCGTCGTCACCTCCCGCCCCTTCAGCCGCTCGACCTCGGCCTGCAACAATGCAGCGCGAGCCGCCTCGGTACCTACGGCATCACACTCTGCATCATAGGCAAGCGTCAGCCGCTCGACCTCGGCCTCCAGCCGCTTGCACTCCGCAGCCAGGTGCGCGACCGCAGCGTGCAGGAAACTCAGCCCGCTCGCCCAGCAGCCCTCCAGGCCCCAGTCGTTCTCATAGCGGGCCATGACCGCCGCCAGAAACTCGTGCGACTTCGTGATCGCGACGACCTCGGCCCGCGCCTCGTCGCGTTCCTCCGCAATGGCCTTCACCTGCTCATCGCGCCCGCGCACCGCGCCCTCCAGCTCCTCGACGCGCTTCTTGTCGCCCTCATTCAGCAGCACCCATGAGCGCGGCTCCTGGCCGAGGGCCTTCCAGAATCCCAACGTTTCCCGTGGCGACGCTGCGAACGCTCCGTCAAGTGCCCCCTCCACCTGCTCCCTCGTCTTGTCGCAGAGCGGGTACTTGCGCTCCCACTGGAGCAGGAAATGGTGAGTGGCCCGCAACTCATCATCGAGACTGCCCTTGGGCGGGATGTCGTTCCAGGCCTTACACAGCTTTCCCATCGGTCTTCCCTCTTTCTTTGAGCACCTGGCGGATGGCGGCTGCTTCCTTCTCGGCATGGGCCAGTTGCAGGCGCACGTATCCGACTCCAGCAGTTTCGAGGATGATACGCCTCCACACGGCCACCAGCTCCGGGTCCGCCTCGGGCTGCCCGACTACCAGCACATCGATGCGATGTCCACTGGTACTTTCTGGGTCAGGGATGACTCTCTGTTCGAGAGCCATAACCGCCTCCGGCTGCTCGGACGGCTGCTGGCGAAGCGCATGCAGGGCTATCGCCAGATCGTTTGCGCGAACGCGGATTGAGAAGTGCGGCTGACGACAATCGAACGACTGCTGCAGCCTCTCCACCGCCTCCCCTAACTCCCCGCCAACCGGCTCCGTGGCGGCGAGGAGGTCCCGGGCGTCGTCGGCGGTGATGCTCATAGTCCGCGCTCCCGCCGCGAGTTCCCGCTGCAGCCATGACAGCACCTTCTGCAATCGCTCATTCATGGGGCACCTCCAGTTTTCGATCTCAGCTTGTCCACGACGTAGCTGACGACCTGCTCTCGCTTGCGCAGAGCTTCGAGCACATCCTCGTCCACGGTGTTCTCGGCGACCAGGTAGGCGTAGGTGACTGGCCGGGTCTGGCCTGGCCGGTGGAGGCGCGCCTGCGATTGCAGGAGGTCGCCCAGGCCGTATCCCAAACTGTAGTAGATCGCGAACCGCGCCCTGCTCATGTCAACCCCGAGCCCGCCAGCCTGGACCTGCACGGCGAGCAGGTCGGCGTCGCCCGCCTGCCACATCGCGAGGTCGTTCCGGCGGCCGCTTAGCTCCGCCGGCGTGAGCTTGTGTTCGAGCGCGACCTCCCGGGCCGCATCGAGGTCGGCGTGGAACCGGGCGAACACCACAATCGGCTCCTGCTCGCCGAACAGCTCGACCGGCAGCATCCCCTCCACGGTCTCTGACAGGAGCCGCTGCTTCGCGGTGCTCACGCGGGTGGAGTGCCGTTCGCCCTGGTCGTCCTCCAGCGGCAGGTACCCAGACGTGATCTGCTGGAGCCGTAGGAGCTTCGCGAGCGCATTGTTCGCGGTGATCGTCCCCTCGGCCATCTCCAGGACGTAGGTGCGCTCCAGGCGACGGTAGGCGGCCATAGCCTCGGGCTCCAGCGCGCAGCGCAGTACAACATCCGTCATACCCGGCAGGTCGAGCACCTCGTCCGCTCGGACGCGAAAGCTGGCCGTCATCATCTTCTCGTGCAGTTCGTCGAGGTGGGCGAAGCCGACGACCTCCTTCTGCTCGTACCCGCCCATGACCGCGTACCTGGCGCGGAACAGGGTGTTGCTCGTTCCGAAGATCGTCTTGTCGAGCGCCCTGTACTGCGCGTAGATGTCGAGCGGGCTGTGTGGCATGGGCGTCCCCGTGAGAGCGAGCCTGTGTGGGATGCGGTCGGCGATCTGAGAGCATCGCCGACTGATCTTCCCGCCGGGAGCCTTGACCTTGTGAGACTCGTCGAGCACCAGGGCGTCGAAGCCGCTCCACTTCATCGCGTCGAACAGGTCGTCGCCTAGTATAGCCTCGTAGTTAGTCACGCAGACGACTCGCGCGGCGTGGTACTGACCTGCGTCTCCGCTGTCCCAGGGGGACTCACTCAAGGTCTGCTCCTGCCGATCGGCCTCGGTCTTGTGCTGCCGGATGATCTCTCGGCGGACCTGCACCGTGCGCTCGCGCAGCGTCCCCTCCAGGATCGCGACGCGCCAGTGCGCGTCGCAGTGCTTCGCGATCTCACTGCGCCAGACCGGGAGCACGCTGAGCGGGGCCAGCACGAGGATGCGCTGCGCGCCCCAGCGGTCGAGGGTTCGGAGCGCGCAGAGTGTTTTCCCCGTGCCCATCTCCATCGCGAGCATCGCGCTCGTGCGGGCGGAGGCGAAGGCGATGGCCTGCTTCTGGTGGGGCCAGGGGTCGGTCATGCCTGCACCCCCAATCCGCGGCGGGCCTGTTCGACCTGCACGCTTTCAAGGGTTGACCTCACACGACCATAACAGGGTACTGCGGCAAGGCCAACGCCCACTGCCATGAGCATCGAGTCGGGGACATCCTCCCAGAACGTGTCCCGCACATCCCCGACCACCCGCAGGCCGATGATGGTCGCATCATCTTCCGGCTGTAGCCTCGGGTTAAGCTTCTTCAAGACGCAGATGAGGTCAGCCCGTGTCGCGAACCCGTCCGCCTGAGCATCGTGGTCGTCCAGATTCTCCGGCATCGTCAGATGGATTCGCGTGACCTCGCACTCGACGGCCCGGTGATTCTTCTTGCAGACGGCCTCGATGCGCTCGCCGACGTGGAAGCGTTTCGTCTTGTCCCCGGCCATGATGATCGTGCTCTTGACCTCGGGGCCTTTCAGTAGCAGGTCGAAGTTCTCGGGCTTGAAACCGATCGTCTTCACGTTGTCACCTCCGCCTTCAGCGTCTTCGCCAGCTCCCGCAGCGCCTCGGCGCGGGTCTGTCCTCGGGCGTTGATGGGCGTTCCATCGGCCTTCAGAATGGTGAGGAGTTCGTCGTCCGTGAACGCCCTAAACCCGTTGGCCCTGACCGCCGCAAGCTCCTCGCGCAGGGCGGCGTTCTGCTTGTCCGAGGCATTCAGTCTCTTGGCCTCCTCGCGCGCGCGGTTGATGCAGACGTGACGCGGTTCGTAGGTGTGCTGCGTCACGCCAATGGCGGTCAGTAGAAGGTCCACCTCGTTGTCGGCATGGACGTTGTTCGCGTCGGCCAACTGTTCGCGCAGCGCGGCGTTCTCGGATTCACACTCGCAAGCCGCCTGCCGAACGTCCTCCAGATTCTCTGGAATCATGCCCTGCAGGAAGTCCTCCCACGACTCATTCCGGCGGCAACCCATCGCCCCCGCCCTCCTTCCGCGCCCGCAGCGCGTCGCGCAGGGCGAGGATGTCAGCGTCGCTTCCGGCGATGACCTCCACGAGTGCATCTCTCGCCGGATTGGTTGGTTCCCCGTCATACCACTCCCATGCATTCACCCCGCCGCTTTGCACGAGGTGCCGGGCCTCCATCAGCGCCACCAGCACCTTCGCCTGTTCGTCCGTGGCCCGCGTGAGCAGGAGTTTGCCCCTCGCCCGGTCGGACATGACCTCTCGCGGCACGCCTACTCCCCCTTACTTACCCGCCGTTCGGCCTCCGCAATGGCCTCTTCGGGCGTGTTGAACCAGGGATGGTCTCCTCTGTCAAGCAGGTAAAATCGGCCCGCCTGGCGGTAGACGGTCTGCCCGAAATGGCGCTTGCCGTGAACGGTGACTTGCTCCTTCCCGGTGGACAGACCATCCATCGCCTCGGACTTGCTGCGCTCATACCAGTGGGGGTCATTGCACTTGTAGGTGAAGCCCGGCTTTGCCTTCGGCACCCCTCACTCCCCCTTCGCCTTCTTGAGTTCCCGCTGCAGGCGGCGGACTTGATTGCGTGCCCTGCGATATCGCTCCTCGGACGCGGCCAGCTCCCGATTGAACCACTTCTCGCCGTCGCGGTAGGACTGGAGTAGACCGGACGTCTTCTTACTGTCGCCGACGAACTGAGCGGCAGCCTCCTGCGCGTTGGCGGTAGCCTCGACGATGCTGTCCCCGAGCCATGCCTCTCTGAGTTCCAGCGTGGCCCTGTGTGTCCATCGCCTCCTGCATCTGCTTCAGGGTCGCGCCCTTCAGGGCGTCCACGAGTTCCGCCGGCACCTCCATGTGGAACTCCCAGCATTCCCCGTCAAGCCCTTCGAGCGGCTCGTCGGCCCGTTGGATCGCGTAGCGAGCCTCACCCATCCTTGCCCACCTCCGGCGGCCAGAAGCCGAGTTCCTTTGCGAACGCGACCAGTGCGTCATTGCTCCGCCAGTTGTCACGGATGCCCTCTCGGTTGAGCAGGACGATGGCCACCTCATGGTCCTCAAGCGCCCCCAGCGCGGCCTGCTCGGGGGAGATGGTGCAGATAGTCTCCAGTCTCTCCCCCGTTGGCTGTCTCCCGTCTTGCACGACCTTTACGATCTCGAACTCATTACTTATGGCTACCATCTTTCGCCCCTCCTTCCGCGCACTTCGCGCAGGCAAACCCGCGATGCTTCCGCAGGCACGGGCGTCCGCGCTTGTCAAGCGCAGGAAGTTCCGTGTGCCACTCCACGATGTAGCAGCGCGTCTTCGCCTCACTGCCGCAGGCCCGGCAGACCGGGGGCCTGCCCCAGGCCTCCCGCATTGCTGTGTCCATCTGCTCCAGCCGCGTGACTTGCTCCGCGGTGATGTTCAGCGATTGCGCGACTTTGGCCGTGTCCATGCACTTCATCCCGCGACCTCCCATCGTTCGGGTATCAGCATGTCCACCGGGAACTCGCGAACGCGCAGCGGCTCGGGCCATGCCTCGATGTTCTCGCCGCGGCGACCCGCAGGTTCATTGGTCTTCCAGATGGGATTGACATTATGTGCCCACCACGTCCCCATCTGTTTGACGTACACGGGGACCCCCGCCTCGCGGCACCTCTCGATGACCTCCTCCACCCATGCCATAGCGCACGCCCTCGCCCGATCCTGCGCCCCGCTCTCGCCGCCGACCACTACCCAGTCATACGGCGATGGGTCGAACTCAAACGGCTCGATCAGGGGCTCCATGCTCAGCCACTTGCGGCAGTGCATCCGGAGCAGCGGCGCTGACAGCTCATGATAGGTTGCACCGCAACCGGCGGAGACGCCGAGCCAGAGGTTCGGATCCTCCTCGCGGCTGGTGAAACTAAGCGTGCGAGCCATGCGCTCAGCGCGTTTAGTGGTCACGAGGAATCTGTGCTGCGGAAACTCACGTCGGATCTGCGGTACGATCAGGCGGGCGACGATCTGGTCGAGGTCAGCCTGGGGCACTGACTCGTGGAAGACATCCCCCATAGTGGAGACCAGCACCCGCGAGGGCTTGCGCCAGCGGAGCGGCTCGTCGAACCGCTCGTGCATGACGCGCACCTGATGGAACTTGGGGTCGCCCGGCCGCCAGTAGACTCGCTCGTGCGCCGTGGCCGCGAAGCAGCCGACGCACTCGACGGTCACGGGCGAGCAGCCGACGACGGGGTTCCACGTCCTATGCGCATACTCGACGCCGGTCAATGCTCATCCCTCCTTGTCATTCCGAAAACCACATGAACGCCTTGTTGCAGACACACTCTGACGGCTCCAGCGGCTCGAAGACCTCCGGTGCCCACTGTTCGCAGAGGGTCTAAATCCCGTTGTCCTCGGCAAGGGCGCAATTGCCGCAGTTGCGTTCCGCGAGAAGCTCCTGCGTGAGGAGGGCGCACACCAGGTCGCGGGCGAAGCGTAGTTCCTCGTAGCGGGACAGGAACTCCACCTTGGAGATGTAGTCTCCTTGCTCCGCACACATACGTGCTGCGTCCAGGTAGTGTTGCGCAGCACTGAGCCGTTCGCTCACTGCGTCGGTGTAGTACCGTCCGGCCTCATGCCACTGCTCGCGGGCCTCGGCGGACTTCAACGCATTGGAGAGCTTGGTTCCGGCCACTGAGCAGTGCGTCCCCGCTGACGTGTTCGCCCTGGCGGCTGCCGCAAGTTCTTCTGCAATCGCAACGTGTTCTGCAACGGTCATCATCAATACCTCCTGCGCGTATCCGTCGCGCCCCGGTATTGTGAGACCCTCACCCCCGCCCCGGAGGGCGGAAGGGATGGCACCTCACACAGCCACATATTCGCATTTGCACTCCGGCTTGCTGCGGCACATCCTGCGCTCCGCGGCTCGCAGCCGACGTGCTACCAGCCGGTCGCCGGACGCCGCGCGGATCTGCAGGTCCATCAGCAGGTCGCCCGGCCCCTCCCAGGATTCCGGCTCGCGTGCAGCGCGGATCAGAGCGGTCGTGCCGTGGAACGAGTTGTGGAGCTTGAGCATGGGGTATGTCATCGAGGGCCTCCTGCGCGTATCATCGTCGCGCCCCGGATGATGCGGCTCCGTCTACCCGATGCGCTCGGCCATCGGGTCCAACTCGCACAGGTCGTAGATTGCGGCGGTGCGGGCGGTGGTCGAGGAGCCCGGCCGCTGCGAGGAGTAGACCCCGGTGGTACGCTGCGCCGACGCCTGCTTGGTGTTGCGGCTCGCCTGCTTGCGGTCAACTGCGCCAACTATCCAGCTCGGCGTCGAGGTCGTCTTCGGCTTGTTGCAGGCTGCGGTCTTCATCGTTCTCTGCCCCCTGTGTGCTTGACTGATACCATCATATCACCTCCATCTTACAGCCGTGTTTCAGGGATGTTAACTTTTTGTAAACGCGGGAAAAAGCCCGCTGCGGGCCTGTTAGGGCCATCAGCGGGCATTTTGTGTGTTCCGTTTCGACGGTTTGGGTCGTTCTATCGGCGCGTCCTGAGGCTTCTATGCGCGTCGGCCTGGGCCGAGCACTCCTCCCGCGGCCTCCAAGAGCGCTGCGCAGCCTGTGTGCCGCGTCCAACGGGCGTATGCCAGGGGCGTGCGGCCTCGATGATCTACTGCATTCACGGGCGTGCCCGCGGCGAGCAGGGCCGCGACCACCTCTGCCTGCCCCCTGCCCGCCGCGCAGTGAAGAGGGGTGTGGCCGTCCTCGCGGACGGCCACGACCAGCTCCCCGATCATCGTGAGCGCCCTGGCGGGGTCCTGTCCTGCGATTCTGCAGGCCTCCTCGGGGGTCATATCGTCAGACTCACAGTCGCGCTTGCCCCCCCCGCGTTCCACGCGAAAACGACCGCATACCCGCAGGCCTCGGCGAGCTGTCTCACGTTGCCGCGCATGAATTGCCCGCCCTCCAGCTCAAGCTCCGCGCCGGAAAGGTCGAGCAGGCGCACGTCTTTGCTCGCATGGATGGTCTGGTCAGTCGGAGACCAGACCACGCGCGCCCCGAGCGCCTCCAGCAGCACCCGTGCCTCGCAGCGCACGACGCGCTGCTCCAGGAACGCATAGCACTTGATCCGCAGGCCGTCCGGCCTGAGCACTTGCGTCGCGAAGTCTGGGGCCCAGGCTGTATAGGCTGAGCGAAGATCACCCAACTCGTCATCAGTGAACCTGTAGTCGCGCTCGATGGGCGCGTGCCCCACCAGGCCGTTGAGGTTCCGTGTCGCGTCAATGATCTGCTGGCGTGGACCGGGTAGAATCCGGCACTGATGGAGGTCGTCAGTCAAGCCGATGCAAACGGCGTGGATGTGTCGGTTCTCAGCGAAGCTCCCGGTGTGCCGGAAGAAGGGCGCGAACCCGCCCTCCACCATCCGGCTTTTGAACGCCTTCGACGCCAGGCTCCACGAGAGGTCAACGCAGGATGAGTAGGCGTGCCCCTGAATCTTGCCCTCGGCCTTGTGGAATCCCTTCGAGGCCGCGGCGCGCCCTACCGTCTGCGTGACCTTCTCGGCGGTGACCCCGAGGTTGCGGAGCGCCGCCTCCATGATCGGGTGGATCAGGTCGAAGCCTCGGGCCATGGGACCTCACTCCTTAGAACTCTGCGCTGACGGCCGTTGCCTTGACGCCAATCGCGAACCCCACGCCGGCCACGCCGCCAACGCAGACCGCGATCCTGTCGGGGATGACATCCCAGTCCACGGTGCCCCCGAGCCGTGCCCCGCCCTCGAACGCCGGACTGTCCTTCGCGACGAACGCGACCAGCCTGTCTGGCATGAGCATTCTTCCGGCCTCGGACTGCGGCTGCGCGAACGAGTAGGAGACGCCCAGGCTGACCGTAAGCCCCGACCAGTCCCGGCCCGTTGACCACAGTGGCTGGATGGCCGCAAGTTCCGCCTGGAGCTTCGCGGGCTCGATGGGTTGGGGCTCCGCCTTGACGAGGATGCCCCTCGTCTGCGCGAACGCGGGCACGACGAGCACCGGCACTAACAGGACGACGAGCGTGAGTCTGGTCACTGCTCACACCTCCTGGAACAGGTCGACGATCTTCCCGGCGACCATGGCCGTGATCTCCTCCGCGTCGGGCGTGGAGATGCCCTCCTCCAGGATGGCCTCGATTCCGGCGATGATCCCGCCGCCCTCGGTCAGCTCCTGCGCCTCGATCTTATCCACCACGATCTCCACCGCCGCCTCCTTTGCCTCCGCTCCGCCCTGGAATGCCTTCAACAGGATGAGCATGTTCTGTCCGCGAGTCGCTGGCATGTCGGTTCCCTCCTGTTATTTTGCGATGCCCTTGAGCATCGCGACCGCCGCCGCGATCTTGTAGTCGGGCACGGTCTTCCCGGTCTCCTGCATCACGATCGAACGCGCCTTGTCGAGCTTCGCCGCGTTCTCCAGCGCATTGCCGGCGTCCGCGGCCTTCGGGATCATCTTCTCGACGGCCGCCACGATCTCCAGAAGCATTACCCGGAGCCGCTCATCCTTCACCAGCGCGATCTTCGCCTTGATGTAGGCGATGACGTAGGGCACCACGAAGATGAGCAGGATCGGCACCGCAACCGCAACGACCTTCTGCCACATGGTTGACCAGTCCATGAGTTCACCTCCCTTCTCAGAGCTTCCCTCTGCGCTTCGCTTCCGTGATCGCTTCCTCGGTGCGGATCTGACTCTCCCGCACGAGCTTCAGTTCTGTACCCAAGACGCTGAGGCCCTGCTCATGTTCCTGGCGGTTCTTGTCCACGACGCCCTGCACTTCTTCGATGTTGTGGATGTTGTCGGCATGATTCCACTGAATGATCCCGAGGATGAGACCGGCGCCGATACCGATTCCCGCGATGGTCTTCCAGAGCAGATTATGCAAGCCGCTCACCCTCTCTGCGAGCGCCTCGTGGTGGAGGCACACCGGGGAATCGTCCACCTTCTCGACCCTCACGTCATCACCGCCCATGTTCGTCACGTCCTCCGCCTGTGGGGGCAGGCAGGAGTCTAGCTGCGTGCGCCTCGGACTGTGATGATGATCGCCCGCGTGCTGGCGATGTCCGCAACGTACCCGCCCGCCGAGAACCCCTTCATGCCCGCGCCTTCCACATACCCGCCCGCCGTCCACAGTACCGTCCCCGCCACATTGCCGCCGGCGCTGAATGCCTTCGTGACGACGCCGGACACGTACCCACCGCCGGAGATCGCCTTCGCCGTCGCGCCGCTGATGTACCCGCCTGCCTGGAGCGCCTTCACCAGTTCCGCGCTGATGTACCCGCCGGAACTGATGGCCTTGGTCAGCTCGGCGAGGACGTAGCCACCCGCCGAGATCGGCTTCGTGAACTCCGCCAGGATATAGCCGCCAGCGGAGACCTGCTTTGTGATGCTCGCGAGGATGTAGCCGCCCGCGCTGACGGCCTTCGCGATTGCGGCGCTGATGTAGCCGCCCGCGCTCCACGCCTTTGTCCCCGTTGCCCCGCCCGCCGCCACGTCCACGGTCATCAGGAACGGCCGTATTCCCGTCGCGGTCAGGCGCACCTCATACTCATAGGCCCCGGCGTATTCGTCCTCGCCGACCCGGAACTCGTAGTCCCCGCCGCCCGCCTCTTTCCAGTCGGCGTCGGCCATGACCGCCGCGGTCCACGCGACCTCATCCTGCGAGGCGTATTCGACCGTCGCACTCGCGCGGGCGATCCCCGTAACCGGCGCATTGAGCGCGTCCACGAGGTGCGCCATATACCACTTGTCAACGCCGACGGCGCCGGTCGCCACGGGCTACGTCACCTCAATGATCAGCCTCTCGGTCTTGCAGCCCGCGTGAGTCAGCTCCAGCACCCACTCCCCCGCCCCCGTCCATTCCGCGTTCCCGACCTGCACCCCGTAGTCACCGCCGCCGCGTTCCTTCCAGTCCGCGTCCGCGAGGGTGGCGGTGGTCTTGCTCGTGGCATTCCCGGTCCACACCTTGAACGTCACGTCCGCCCGAGCCACGCTGGTCTCCGGCGTGATCCCATCAACGATGTCCGAGAGGTGGACGTTGTACCACTTGTCGATCGTCTGTGTGCCGGTCCTCAATGTGATCCCCTCCTACCGCGAGAAGCCGTAGTCATAGGCTGCCTGGAATCGCACCGGCTCATCGAACTCCCCATAGATCGTCGCCGTCGCGTCACGTCCGATCAGTCGCAACTTCACCGGCAGCCGCTCCGTCGCCGACGGGTTCGCGTAGGTGAGCGTCCCCGCGTACCAGGTGTCGGCGTCGAGGTCCGGCGCGTAGGAGGCCAGTGGGCTTTTCGTGCTGTCCACCAGCGGATCGTTTGCCGGGTCAATCAACTGCCACTGCGGTTCGTTGTCGAGCGCCGCCTCGTTCTGCCGCAGCCACACGTCGAACGTGAGGCTCTCGCCCGCGTCAATGGTGAAGTCCCAGTCGCAGAAGCCATAGTACGTCGCCGATTCGAGGACGATCTGATACGCCTGCGTCCGACTATCGGGGACGACAACTGCCTGCGTTGTGAGGATGCCACCAAGGGAGAATGACTTCCGCCCGCTACCCCCGTCGTGTTTGTCGGAGATCGTCAGCGCCCAGGGTGGGCTGGTGTCCCTGTTATTGTAGCCGTTGTTTTCCACGCCTGCCCCTAGTACGCAGTTGATTAGCCTGTCTCCTATACTCTGGTTTAAGTCGTTTGTCAGACTTCCACCCGTGGTGCAATTTACGAACGTATTCCTGATCGAAACGAGAGCCTTGGAATAGGTGACATCCAGAGAGTTGGCGGAGTCCTTGGCTACACAATCCGAGACGACGCACCCCCCCGACCGGTTGAGTAGCCCAGCCGACAGGTTGCGCACCTCAGAGTCAATCACCGTTGTACCAAACCCGTTTGCGACGAGTTGGTGCCCCGACGCTGCGCCGATCACGTATACACGAGTCAGCGTAGCGGCTCGTAAGCCCGACACCATCGATCCGCAGTAGTACGCAACGCAGTCAGTGAAAGCCACCTGCTCACTGTTGGAAGCCACGCGAGACCTGAAGTTGTAGAAAGAGCAGTCGTGGAGGGTACGGTAGCTCCTATTGGTATAGAGCTCGGCATTGGTGTTTCCGGTGTACCACTCCACTCCACCGTAAGTTTCTGGCGTAGAAGCACCATTAACAATCAGTGCGGCGGAGTTGGTGCCTTCTATTCTAATCGCCCGCGTGAGCAGGATCACCATGTCCCCAGCGGTAATCGCCCTGCCCCAATCCACTCCAACGGTGATCTCTTTGGTGCCCGAGTTGTACGCTGTCACTGTGTGAATCGTGCCGTAATCACTGACCGATGCCTGAGATACCACGATCTGGTCGCCCGCCTGCAGGTCGGCCATGCCGTTCGTTAGGATCAGGTGGCGAGCATCGGCAGAGCTTGCCGCGTAGTCCATGACCCGAGCGCGGGCCACTGAGCCCGACTCATTGGTGCCGGTTCCGGTGACTCCGAAGTTCCCGTCGAAGAAGATGCGGGCCATCCACGGTGCGCCCGCTGCGCCGAGCGTAATCTGATTCCCAGAGTTGCCGAGGCTCAGCCCCAGCGTGGCGTTGTTGGTCAGGTTCCCGTCCATATGTAGGGTGCCAAGCGTCCCCGGCGTCCAATAGAGTTGCTTGCCGGAGTTGATGGTCAGCGCGGCGAGTCCGATGGCTGCGGTGATGTTGTCATAGTCCATGTTCACAAGGTGAGCGATGACCACACTATCCCCGTTGGCAGGAATCGCGGGGTCGCTATCCCATGTGGTCGCATCGGCCCAGTCGCCATTAGCCTTGGAAGTCACGGTAGCCATTAGGGATTCACCCCCGCCACCGTCGCGACATCCACGAGAGGCGCGTCGGTCTCAGCATCGCGGACCTTCACCGTCGCGCCCGCAATGGGCAGCCCCTTCGAGTCCACGACCGAGAACTCCATCGTCGCGAGTGAGGCCTTCTGCGCGTTAACCGCAGCCTGCTTCGCGGCGATGACTTCCTGCGCGGCTGCAACCGTCATGGCGTCAAGGTACTTCTGCACGTCGGAGAGGATGGTCAGCGAGCCAGGTAGCTTGCCGACGTACTTCCGCTCGTTGCGCTGGCCCGTGTCAGTCCACCACGGCACGTACCACGCGCCGCTGATGGACTGGTAGGGTACGCCGAGGGTGATCTTTGCCACGGTCTACTCCTCCTCGGGCCTCAGAATCGGCGGTGCGAACCACTCGTCGCCCTCGCGCCAACCTTCGGCGAGGACCTCAACCCGGCCGTCCGGCCAGAGCGCGCAGATCGGGCCGCCGGCACAACCGACCAGGTACGCGCATGTGTCCTCGCGCCCACGAGCCCCCATGTGGATTCTGCCGCGCTTGCGGTAGGACCAAGCCTTCCCGTCGGGCACGAACGACAGAAGGACCTCCTCGCCGCAGACGAACTGGAAGGCGGCGAGCCGCGCCCGGTCTATCTGCGGGTAGGCACCCGGCCCCTCTTCGAGGACCGTGCCGTCCTTGTAGACGGCGCGCCAGGCGAACGTCGGTGGTCGGCGCTTCGGGAAGAGTAGCATCTCAGACCTCGTCCTCCGAAGCCTGTTCGGCTGGCGGGTACAAGTCCATCGCCCCCGCGAACTCCTCCGGGTGGCTCAGGGCATAGTTGATGCTGCCGTCGCCCTCCTCGGCCTCATACCATCGGTCGCACCCTTTGCAGGAGACGTCGTAGTGCCCGAGGCCATCCTCGTGGAAGACGAGTTCTCCGCCGCACGCGGGGCACACCTTATCGGCCATCCTCACATACTGCTGCTCTGCCATGTCCGCACCTCAGATCTCGTCGTACAGGAATGTGAGGGTCTCATTGACTAACGCGCCCGTCGCGGACGTGTCAATCACGTCGAGCTGCAGCAGCAGGTAGTTCGAGCACTCCGCGTTGGCGTTGATGATCCCGCCCGCCTCGGAGATCGTCGGACCGGCGAGCGCCGCGCCGGACGTGTAGCCAAAGGCATCGGCCTTCGTGGTGATCCCGCCGTGGGAAGCCACGAGTTCCTGATCGTCAGTATCCGCGACCTCGTACCCCGCGTCGGACCCCGAGTTCTTCGTCGGGAACTGCAGGCCGACGTTGAGGGTGCGCCCGACACCGTAGCCCGCGCCGTCGGTGTAGAAGCGGAGGTTGTCCACCTGCAGCGCGGGCGCCCCGGTGCACTTCAGATACACGCTTCGCCACCGGCTGTACTTCGTCGCCGCGGCCACGCGGATGTTCGGGGCCACCAGGTCCACGGTGCAGTTATCGGCGCGCTTGAAGATCAGGTTCGGCGGCCCGAGCGCATCGAGCACGTTGTTCACACCAGGCGCGGTGTCCGCGCCGCCCGTATCGCAGACCACGTTAAAGGTCGCTGCCATGATCAGCCCTCCCTACCCGATCTTTGGTCGCACCTCAAGCCTGATCGGCTGCTTCGCCGGTGTCGCCTCGCCCTGGCCCGGCGGCCAGGTCAGTTCGGCCTCGCCGTAGTACGTCCCTGCGACGTCCAGGTCCGTCGCGCCCCACGCATACTGCCAGCGCCCGAGCAGATCATCCACTCGCGTCATTGCCCCACCGATCGGCAGCCCCGTCTCCTCCAGTCGCATTATGAACGTCGCGCCCGTCGCGAGCGTGGTGTCAATGATCGTCAGGCCGTCGCGCTCACGGAAGCGAATCTGCAGCGGGATCGCGGTCTTCCCTTGCACAAGTTCCACCGTCTCATCGTGATACTCGCCGACCGCGCTTGAGGCGACCACGGCGACGGGGTTCGGGTGCGCGGCGAAGGCCGTCAGGTCTACATTCTGCGCCATCGCCCCCGCGACCACTACCGCCGCGTCGAGTCCCGTGTATCCAACCGCATGGACGCGCGCGGTGTAGGTTCCCGCCGCAAGGTGGAAGATCGCCTGCCCCGCGCCGTTTGTGATGAGTGCTCCGACCGTCCCTACTGCAGTCGCATCGAGGATGACGACAACCGCCCCGCTGATCGCCGCGAGGGTCCCTGCGTCGCGCGCGGTGATCGTGACCGCGTTCGCGCCGATGCCACCGACGAGGAAGGTCCCGTTGTCAATGACGAAGCTACAGACCTCCACTGGAATGTTGACCGTCCCGCCGATGGTGCAGAGCGCGCGAATGCTCACGCAGTCGCCAGGCGCGAAGCCGTTGACGGTTGTGAGATCCGCGGCGGCATCGTAGCTGCCCGGACTCGCCTTGAGCGTGATCGTCACAG
>Ga0307377_10003742_pt1 | contig 16958 bp, 21 predicted proteins | sample TR3MG_FD_202535 | JGI IMG/M metagenome (GOLD analysis project Ga0307377, IMG submission 202535) | Soil microbial communities from Risofladan, Vaasa, Finland - TR-3 | ecosystem: Environmental > Terrestrial > Soil > Coastal area > Acid sulfate soil | place: Finland: Risofladan, Vaasa | collected... | reverse complement strand
CTCGGGGAAATCCGGGATCATATCCCGCCTCTGGAACGAACGGAGGAAAAAATAGTGCAAAGACAACGGCAGATAATACGATCAACTAAGACAGGCAGAATCACGGGACTGAAGTTCGAACTGATTCCCGTTGATGTAGAGGAAGACTTTCAGATGACAGGATGGAAGTTCCGCTTCTGGCACAGAGGAGAGTGGCAACACAGATACTTCAAGGAAAACGAATTTCGCCCGTTTCTCAGGAAGTACATGGAACACGTCAACATAGGAATCGACGCCGAGGTTGCCCTCCAATTTGAGGGAAAATGGGTTTACGTCCAGGAAGATATAACCGAATGGTTACTATCCGTAGAGTCTCGAGGAGGACGACCGCGGGAATACTGGAAGGAGATCATCGACCAAGTACAGGACGTCGTTGAACTGCATCCGAGTCGACCAGTCACCAAATGGAGAACCAAACTCTGGAGGGACTGGAGCCGCATATCCACCGACATGAAAACCACGTGGAAATGGGGTCACAGCAGACAGTATACCAGTGAGTTCGAAGCGCTAAGAGCCTATTTCCGAACCCTCAATAAACTCGAGAAAGAGATGAAGGAGGAGCCAGACACACTGCTGGTCCTTGAGATACAGCAGGGCGAAGATGCCGCATACCATCGGATAGCGGAGAACAGGAGCTTCACCACGCTCTTCGTCGAGGGACCTGAGGAAGTCTTCGGGCAGCCAAGGGAATACTGGACGAACTTGGTTGAGGAGATAAAGAATTTGCTGTACATCAAACCAGTGTTTCTGAAGAACCCAAACCTAGACCCATACGAGGATGACGAATCAGCATCCGAAGAGATGACGTTCACCTTAGCCGATCTGCCCGACGAATGGGAGGTGGAGTTGAGCGAGGGCATCGTCGTCGCCTTGGATAAGATCAACTGTCCTTGGAAGCACGACGGCAGAGGAAAGCAACGAGGCTACAACCGGTACTGGAGGGCGGACACACATCTCTACAGCAGGTTGTGGGGCTGGGCGCGATACCACCGTAGAGGAAAGGACGTCGACAACGGGGCATGGATCAAGAAGTCCCAGATCGCAAAGATCAACGCAGTCGTGAAGATGACCGATGCACAATGGGAGCAAGCCATAATCGGATTCAAGAAAGGCCCAGGAGCCAAGCCAATACACAGCAGATTCCCCGTCCACGCTAACAAGTGGTGGGCGATGATATTCGGCTTCTACTATAGCTCGGGTTCGAGGAACATGAGGTTGCGCAAGGGCAAGTATGTTGAGGATCTGATGAGGATTCGCGCACACGACGACGTCATACCCATGGTCATGCAGGCAGCAAGAGCCGTCGGCGCCGAGCCGATCATCTCAGGCTATATTCCTGTGTATGACAAGCCACATGCCAACGGGTTAGGGACGACGTGTTTGCCGACGATCCGCCTTTCAAGCTCCATCATGATCGTGATGGAGAAATTCGGGATGCCGATTGCATGGCAGACGGATGAAAGGTTAGGCAAAGGTTCTCGAGGAAGGACGTCCTCAAGCAACATCGAGCCCTTCATCCCCGACTGGATTAAGGAGGATCACACTCGTATGCATGGCTTCGTCGAGGCTTTCATCAACGGATCTAAAGGACAGAGCATACTGGCCAGAACAAAACTCAAACCCACTGACCCTCGCAAACGCCCATGGCTGAACCTGCACATCTTACTCAGGATGAGTGGGAGGCCTAAAGAGTGGATTAGGCGATTCCTCAGGGACATCGGTGACTGGATGGAAGTCTTCGGAGTCGACGTATACTTCAGAGAGTTGAAGTATTACAGTCAGAGGGTGGAGACGGAGGACATAGGCACTTGGAAGTACGAGCTCGCCATACACGGCATGAAGGGTTGGAAGTGGTTCCTCGATACCTTCGAGATACGACGTCCCGATCTACGGGCAAGGGTATACGCTCGAGTGGAATCCATGACCAACCAGACGCTTTACGAGTGCCTCCTATCAGTGGGGAGCCCGGAGAATGTGATCTTGGGCAGACTCTATGAACAAACCATGACTAAAGCAGAACTTATAACGTGCTTCCAGATGAGGGAAGTTGGAATAGTGAAATCACTCCAGAACCTTCAGAAGAGAGGCATGATCACACGACGAGGCGATCATTATTACTACGATCCGGAGGAGTTCACCAAGCGTTTCATCAAGGAGAACAAGGCTCTATCAGAGCAACTGACCAACAGAATGGCACGATGGGCGGACAAACTTCTCTATCAGTGCCCCGAATGCCACAGGGTCTACATCAAACCAAGGATGAAGTGTGGTCTCTGCGGTGGTGAGGTGGGTCCAGTCGCTCGAAGTGAGGTTTTAAAGCGCATGGATGGTAAAAGAAGATTGGCGAAGTTAGTCGCCTACAAGGTCATGACTAAGGACACGGAGGGATTAGAATGGGATCAGTGATAGGTAGAATAATCTCGTGCAAAACCAGAACAGCCCGGGTAGAACTTACCCAGGAAGCGAGGGCAGGGATGCTCGTCAGTGTCTACGTCAAGAGAAGAGGCAGAAGATATGTGGGTAAAATAGAACGCATAGAAAGCTCGAGTCATAGCGGTCTACATGGATTCATCTACTGGCTTGATGAAGTGAACCCACCTCTCAGAACGATGACGGAGATACAGATAGCTGATGAAGAGAACGAGGAGGGCATCCTTTACATAGGGAAAGATGGACGGGGCATCAGCATCAAGGTCAGGCTCAACCCTCTTTTCGGACATACCCTCGTAGCCGGGATAACAGGGGCAGGAAAGACGCATTTTATGATAGCGCTCTGTGAGGAGCTTGGGGCCTATAAGGTTCCGTGCTTGGTCATTGATGCCCAAGGAGAATTCGTTAATCTCCCGAGGTTAAACCCGGAAAGATTCGTTGTGGTGGAGGAGCTCCGGATGGAGGATCTGAAGGCCCACCTGCAGCAGAGGCGGATAGTGATATACAATCTACTAGGATTAACTAAGAAGGCAAAGGTCACCAGAGTGGCAGAGATCCTGACGGATTTAATGACTGCCAAAGAGAAGGACTATAACCAAGCGGGTAGCGAACCCCGATTGCTGGAACTGTCTCCCATGCTCGTCGTCATGGATGAGGGAGACATCTTCGCTCCGAACATCAAGATGGCCACAAAAGCCCCGAGGGAAGCGGTGGGCCCAACCATAGACATCCTTGAGAGGGGATTCAAGTTTGGCTTGGGCGCGATAGTTGCCACTCAGAGGATTACCCGGCTAGACTTAGATGTCAGAAGTCAGTGCAACTCAGCAGCCATATTCAGACTCAAGGAGGCGGGCAGCATACAGGTAATCAGATCCATAGATTACATCCCGAAAGAGGAGATTCAGAACATCAGCAGTTTCGAGGATGGAGAATGCCTTCTCACAGGAATCATGGTTCGACACCCCAGAAGAATTAAAGTCAGGGACATCGTCAGCGAACGGGTAAAGCCAAGAGACTTTGAGGGCATGCTGGGCATCGTCACCCCCGAGCCCGAGGACCATCAATCCCGATTCGAGGAGAACGACGATGGTGACCTCGTGGACGTCGTCACCGGAAAGGTGATCCATGACGGCCTCGAGAGGCTCATTGAGAGCGACCAGGATGCCTTCGAGGCAAGCGAGGACGGTGTAGTCCTTCGAAGCCATCTATCATCAAAAGAACAGAAGGTCCTCAGGAAACTCAGGAACCCCGATGAAAAAGGGGACCGACTCATAGGCTGAGATAACGCTTAAAAGACTATAGATGCTTGTATAGAATCGCCGGTGAGACGGTGGGGGATCAGAACAAAGAGCCTTATCTGCCATGGGGCTCGGAACTTTGCCTCGGGCAAGGTAGTTTCTCCCAATCCATCGATTCTTCCGGCCTCCAGTGTCAAAGCTGGCTCGCCGATGAACGACGGTGAGAAAATGGCAACAGAGAAGACGGAGAAGAAAACGGACAACGGAGTACCCAAGGACGCAGGAGTAGACAGGCAGTGGCTTGAAGCCATACTGAACCGCGACGTGGAGAAACCGACGGCATGGACTGAATCCGACGTACGAGAGATGATCGCCTCGAAGGCGCAGTCAAGGATACAGGGAATCGTTCAGTCAATCTATTGGGACCTGCTCAAGATACAGCAGGTAACGAAGTTCGCTGAGGGCGGTGAGATCATCGACCAACCTGACGAGGACTACTTCGACGGATGGTATGAGGCGAATGACCTCGCGGATTATAACCAGAAGTACAAGCTGATGCAGATGCTCAACACGATAGCCCGAGCGCTCCATGTGACCGAGCCAGACGGATACGCCAAGGAGGACTTCGACAGCATTCTGAGGGGATTCGTGAACAGGGTTCTCGAGGAACCCGAATACCTGGAGGTGGCAGCCAACGTCATCAACGAGAAGTACCCGGGGCTGGCATCACCGTTCAGATCAGCCCCCTCAGTGGAGGAGCTGAACGAGCGCGAGGCCGTGGAGTACGCCGCGGAGTTGGGCAAGATCGAGCAAAGCATCACGTCGAACATCGACCAGCATGCACATATCTTAGCGAAGATAACGAGGGCGAAGAGGACGGACTTCGAGAAGATCGCCTTGGACCTAGACCGCATAGTAATCTTCGGGCCCAGAAATTGGGAGCTGACACTCTACAGCTTAATGAGCCCACACGCACCCAGGCTGCTCATCAACAACCTCGACTACAGGGCCAACATACACGGAATGCTTGCAGGCGACATCTCGACAGCGAAGTCGAAGATCCTCAAGATATCGAAGCTCATCGCGCCGAAGATGATGGTAGTAGATGAGACGACAAAGGCCAGATTTGAGGGCTCGGCGCCCACCCGTTCAGGCGATGAAATCGAGGACGGACTACTCGACCTCGCGATGAACGGAGTGATGATCGTCGAGGAGTACACCAACGCCTTTGCCAGGATGCCGCTGATGCGGAGAGCCATGGACGGTGAGTACATCGAGATCCACAAGAAGGGATCGAGCAAGGGAATCGACGTCAACACGACGATACTGGCGGCATGCAACCCCGAGGGAGACTTCTTCAGGGAAGAGGTTGAGGGGAACTTCAGGCAGCAGATAACCTTCAAGGAAGGGATCCTCAGCCGCTTCGACGTACTGATACTCCTGACAGCGACGCAGGTGAAGAACGAGCTCATCATAGAAAAGATGAACCTCATGAGCACACGGTCACCACTCGATGATATCGACTTCGCAGCCATCAAGGAGGACCTAGAGATTCTGGCAGAGGGCATGAAGAGCGGCTCAATAACGCGGGTAACGATGACACCGAAACAGGAGTTGATGGTGAAAGAGGCTTTCCTCAACCAGAACACCAGAGACATAAAGCAGAGGCTTCTGAGGAACAGACCGCTGGTGATCCTGAGGGATCTGGAAAACCTTACGAGACTCGTGAACGTCATAGCTACAGTGAACTTCAGCAAAAGGATGATCAAGAACGGGCTTCTGAAGGCGAAGGACGAGGACATAGACAAGGCAATCCAGCTCTGGGAGAACCTGATCAAGCTTCGAGTCGAGATATACGGGCACAGCAACAGGAACTTCATGACCGTGAAGGATGAGATACTGGTCTTCACGATGAGGGCACAGGTACACAACCAGAATCGGGGAGAGGAAGCGATGGTGCCAATCTCCGAGGTGTATGCCGAGATCGTCGACAGAGCTAAATTCATCGGCAAGACGACGTTCTACAAGGAGCTGCAGACCCTGAGGGAGACAGGGGAGATAGTCCAGCAGGGCAAGAGAGACGGGAAGATAGCCGTCGTCATCAAATAGGACAAACTACAGGTGAATAAGCATGGCTAAGACGGTGGAGATGAAGGGTACGCTGAAGATCAAGATCAACAACCCAGGCCAGCGAGATGTAGAGTATGAAGCCGAGTTGGTCCTCAGCGACGCGGACAAGTTTGAGCTGCAGCGGGATCTCCTGACGACGGAACTGACATTAGCCGTGAGAAGCACGAGAACGAAGTGATGTTCATGATACGAACCAAATGGCACTGCGAAAAATGTGGAGAAGCGGGGGAGTATCAGCACGAACGGAGGGCGGGAGTCTGGGAGGTCATGATAGAGATCAAGGACCAGCACTACCAGGCCGACCGATTCTGCGTCTGGGACAGCAAAATGGTCCGGATAACAGTGGAGTAATTTGCCCATGGGCAAAACGGTGGAGAAAGGGTGAGTATTGCGACGGTGTCAAATCGCACTGGTCAACTTCAACGCTCGGAAGGTAATCGCATAACAGCCTCCTTAGCCCCTCCAAACCGAAGGGAGAGCGGGAGGTGAGAGCTTGAAGTTGAATGAAGTGAAGTGCCCGAACACTGATGGGGAAGGCGCCCCATGTGGGTCATACGAGATTACGTTTGATAGGCCACTCTACAAGGACAGGGAGTGCGAGGAGGTCATCATCTACGGCACGTGTGATTCCTGCGGCGGTAAGATTGAGGCCCACGGTAAGGTAGAAGTCACAACCGTTGAGAGGGGATAGCCCTCCAAAGGACAGAAAGTGAGGGAGGGTATGGCGCCTAATCAGGAAAATGGGGGTTCGAATCCCTCCCCTCCCACACGTTTAAAAGAACGAGGGAAGTATGCCCGGGGTCACACCTGGCACCTGGAAACGAACAGGTGAAAAATGAAATGCATCTGGAAATGGGACAGAAAGCCTTCACCGTCTTCAAGGCCTACGTGGGCCTGTTGAAGGTGATCAACGAAGAACTGACAATGAGAGTAGATGATACGGGCATAACGGTTCTGGGGATGGACCCCAGCCACGTGGCCATGATCGACTCGAAGGTCAAGCCAGGTCTGTTCGAGAAGTTTACTCCTCCGGAGGGGGATGGCCTTATCACCATCAACCTGTCGGAGTTCAGTAAGTTCCTCGACCGGGTCGAGAAGGAGACAGTTCAGATAGACTACGATGCGGAGCAGGCAAAACTGAATATAATAGCGAAAACCGGCGGCCGAAACCGACGCTTCTCTCTGCCAATCTTGGAGCCTCTGGATGAAGAGGTTCCTAGGCCGAAGATCTTCTTCAAATCCGAGGCACGAGTACTGACGCAGAGCGTTAGCCGCGCAATCAAGGACGCCGAATTGGTTTCGGAGCACATAGGCATATCGATCGAAGTCGAGATGCTGAAGTTCGTCGGCAAGGGAGACTTAGGTTCAGCCATCAACGAGTACACCAAGGACAGCGACGAGATACTGGAAATCAAATCCGAGGAGGATTCGTCGGCCACATACACGCTCAGCTATCTGGCAGACATGTTCGCCCAACTCAAGAACCTGGCGGACGTCATCACCCTAGAGATGTCTTCCGACATGCCGCTGAAGATCGTGGCAGAGCCCAACGACCTGAATCTGGAAGTGACATTCTATCTCGCACCCATGATCGGGGTCTGACCCCCTGAAGGGAACGAAATGGACGCTGAAGAAGAAGAGAAGCCCATAGTTCACATCGACCACAGACTATACCACGATGAGCCGGAGGTGGTCCTAGATGACTACGATCTGCAGGACATCCCCAAGAAGGTCAAGTTCTCAGTTCACACCATAAGGGGATTCGACGACGTCCTCCAAGAGATTCGCAGGCCACCATCCAAGTGGCTGAATCACTGGGCGAAGTTAAACGACACCCCTGAACCGGTGCCCGTGTTATTCGACATGGATGGCCACCCCTACATAATGGTACCCGCAAAGAAGAAGCCCGACGTCGTGGTCAAGGTGCTCCTCCACGAGAAGGAGTTCGAGGAGATCATCGATAGACTGAAGACGGCGACAGACTTCTGCGACTACTGCAGCCATCCGCTGCCCGAGAACTGCAATGACTGGCTTGAACACGACGGGGAAAGCATCGCCGACATCTACACATGCGAGTCGGAGGGCTGCGAATCGGAGAGCATCAGGTGGGATAAGGAGTTCATCAAGTGGCATCCCATCTTAGAGGGTCTGGACCTGAAAACTAGATAAGAGTTGATGAAGAAGTGACTGAAGAAGGGTTGAACTTCACCCGTAGCGGGGTCAAGAAGATCTACGAGAAGATGAAGGCAGGTACGATGACCGAGGAGGATTTCCACAGAGCTGCTGCAAATACTGAGGCTATGCTGAGAGAGGACGATGGCATGGACATCAAAGTGAAGTACATGGGAACCCTTGAAAGCAAACTAGCAGAGCGGGGGATCGACCTCGTTAAGGACTTCATGACGTATACCATGACTCTCCCAGAGTGGCGAAGCAACCCACGCCAAACCAAACTGTTCGAAGAGGAATAGAAGTGCCCAAAGCTCCTATTGTCGAGGTGAAGGGAACGTGCGGTTCTACTCTTTCAACTAAAACTTGGAGGAGCGGACATTCAATCAAATGCAAAAAGCGAGGGGCTTCTTGTATGCGATATTGGAAGCCGGATAAGACGCTCTATGGTCTCGTGAGCATGTCGGATATCGAAGCCGAGGTATGGGATTTCTGTAGAACTTGCAGATTGAGGACTGAAAACTAAGTGACAGACATGGATGAATCATACTACCTGGCCATGAGGGTAAAGGACATGGCCATCCCATACGTCCTCTGCCAAAGAGGCAAGTGCTCCGAGTGTGAAGAGGACGTCTGGCTCGACGAGAACGCCCGCCGCACCTGGGAGAAGGTGCCGATCCTCTGCATCGTCTGCATCGAAGCCCATATCAAAGAGAAGTCTCCTGAGGAGATCGATTTGATGATCACCCCGGAGATACGTGAGTCCCTGGAGAAGTACTTCAAACGCAGAGAAGAGTTGATGAAGAAGTAGATGAAGAAAAAGAAGCTGTCTAACAGACAGACCACGATGCTGTCAAGCCAAACCAAGAAGCAGAAGGAAAACCTGGAATACCTCAAAGAACAGCACAGGATCGCGGGGGCCTCGCTCCAGCTCGCCATCCAGCTCTCCAAGGACGCCGGGACCTGGGGGCTACACCTCGAACGATACGGCCCCGGAAGGCTGAGCCCCGACTCGTGGTGGCTGCACTTCGACCTCCCTGAAACAGAGGAGTACCCTGATGCTCCGCGCCTCGAGGAGATCGGCAGCTACTGGACGGGACACAGCCCCAAGATAGACGAGTTCGTCATGGCAAGGGCTAAGTGGATCCTGCCCCAACTCGAACAGGAGTTCAGGGATATCAGCTTCGAGAAGGCGAACCAGGAAGCACAGGGGTCGATCTGGTGAGTGAAACGTGGAGTAGGATGGGGCGAGGTGTGAAGTGCCGGGCATGCGGGGCCGCCAGGGACTACATTGAGAGAACCGAGGACGGCTTCAAATGCACTCTATGCGGAAAGACGTGGGAGAGATATTGAAGAGGTGAGCCGGAGTAGCTCAGTCGGTAGAGCGGCGGCCTTGTGTCCAGAGCACCGCAATCGTGTCTACTGGCGAGAGAGTCGCTGGTCGTGAGTTCGATTCTCACCTCCGGCTCCAATATCACTCTTGTACGATGGTGAAAAAATGAAAAGATATGGAGTAGTCAGCTTCAGCGGGAATACAAAGGCAGGCCCATTCTATGATCAGATACATTCGGGTCGGAAGACTCTGACGCTGCGCGAGCGACGCAAGGACGGGCGCCCCCACGTCAAGCCTGGATACAGCTTTACGATGTACTGGGAGGTAAGGAAAAAGAGGGAGACTAAGCCCATCCACTACATCGGCATGGCCGAGTGCGTCGCCTACGAACCGGTGAAGATAGTCGACCGATGGAACGACGAGGAGTTCGCCAAGAGCGACGGGTTCCAGGACCTCGACGAGTTCAGGGACAACTGGTTTCCCGAATGGCGTGATGTCCCTTGGTTTAAGGATGTCATTGAGGCATACCATACTTTGAAGAAAGAGGATTATAATTTCGACACTCTGCTTATGTTCGGTCGACGTCAGGGAAAGGTCACGATCGTGAAGTTCCTGCAGCTCGAGTACATGATGATCCAGTGGAAGCACCCGCTCGTAGAGAAGGGAACTCTACATACATGACTGCGAAGGAACTTGTAGTCCTCTGTCCGGAATGTATGGACGGAGAAATGGTTTGGTCACAGTTCAGATTCCATGACGATCCGACGACGTTACACGAAGGATGGTACTGCGCTGAATGTAGATACTGCGTCTCAATGTGGGAGGTAGATGAATGAGAGCCCCCCATTTCCTGAACAGGGCACACGCCGTTGAGGAGTGCATCGAACTGTTCCGCGAGGCATATGTCTTCGTCCGAGAGAACTTCCCGGAGGACCTCGAGTGGAGCAGGGACGTCATACACACGGACCTCGAGGACGTCACCAAGGAGTGGTTCTACGCCGAGTACGCGTGGTGCGTCTACTGTGCGGGCTTCAGCGTCAGAATCGTCAGGATGAAGCAGGACGCCCTCAACGAGGCCTACTATGGCTTCGACCCCGTGAGGGTGGCAGCCAACCCCGAGGAGGTGCGGAGGAAGGCCATGAAGGTCATCGGCAACAAGCGGAAGGTCGACGCCATCATAAAGGGCGCCGGGATCGTCAACAAGCTGGAGTGGCCCGGCTTCCTCTACAAGGTCAAGGAGAGCATAAACCTGCTCAAGATCCTCCCCTACATCGCCGACGTGCTCAAGTATCACCTCGCCCGTAACATCGGATTCAACGTCATCAAGCCCGACGTCCACATCGATAGACTCGCGAAGTATTACGGGTTAGATCCCTTTGAGATGTGTGAGCTGCTCTCAGAGAAGATGGGGTTACCACGCCACACCGTGGACTCCATCCTCTGGAGGACAGCTCAACAGAAAAAAGTCCCCTTAGGTTCTCTTGAATAATAGGAATATCTCACAAAGCTGAGACAAGAGCCCTCTCTCTGAATGATTTATATAATCCGGCTATAGAACTCTATATAGATGCAACAGGAAAGGCTGCCCGATGGCTTCCAGCTCGCCGAGGATCTCCCCCGGAGACCCGTCGAGATCACACGCCACGAAGCACCGCGAAGGCAGCCGCAGCCAGGCGACCCTAAGGTCTGGACGCTCGGGGACGCCCTCCAGCAATTCAGGCTGAGGGTGCCCTCAGCGACGAAGAAGGACAACATCAACCTCGGGGGCGCTAGGGTTGGCGTCGTCTTCGAGGTGGACGAAGGCCTCATCCTGGTGCTCTACAAGAGGGAGAAATACAGGTTCTTCTCTCGGCACTTCCCCAACGCGCCTGGGGAGGGAGAAGGCGTCACCGCGAACTTGAAGATGGTGCACTGGGCGGCGGTGGAGGGGATGAAGATCGCCACGGTGTTCCCCGATGGGAGCTGCTATTCGATAGATGCGATGGAGTTCTGGAACTTCTACGAGAAGTATGGGACCGAGGTCAAGAGCCTGCCCGGGGAGATCTCCTGTCCCTTCGAGGACTGGACCCAGATGTTTTGAACTACGTCTCATGTTACTGGAAACCTCCTTAAAGGCCGCCTTGCTCTTGTGAGGTCCCACCTGAACCTCAACTCATCCTTCAGCGAATAGGTTCCCCAGATGAACTTGGGGAGAGCACCCACTATTCTTCCAGCAGCGTTCCCGTCTCCGAAGGGGTCGAAGGGATTCGGCCATTCCCTAGACGATTTCATCATCGTCTCCGCGGCTTCAAGCATCTCCTCGGATCCGTAGCCCAGCATGGCGGCTCCCACCACAAGGCTCTCGGCTCTGTCGGTTGACTCCCTCAGTATCACGGCGGGTACCCGAAGGGTGCAGGCCTCCTCCTGAACCCCGCCGGAATCCGTCAGAACGAGATTGGCGCCCATGATGGCAGATAGGAACTCCATGTAGGGCAACGGAGACAGGATCTCGACTTGATGAGTCATCTCCTCGAGGAGGTCGAATTTCTTCAGTCTGTCGATCGTGCGTGGGTGGGCAGGATAGAAGATGGGGGTCCTCAGCGTATGTCTAATTTTCTCCAGTCCTTTTATGATGTCCTTCAACACGTTGACGTCGTCGACGTTCTCCTCTCGGTGCAGGGTCAGGAGTATGTAGTCTGGGTCGCTGGCGAGACTCGGTAGGTTGACGATCCACGGCTTCAGTTTGGGGTAGACCATCTTCAAGGCATCGACCACGGTATTCCCCGTTGGAATGATCAGCCCCGGGACGGATTCTCTCGTAAGATTTTCGATGCTCCGAGTGGTTGGAGTGAAGAGCAGCTCGCTTATGTGGTCCAGCATGCGTCGGTTGTGCTCCTCGGGGGTCCTCCAATCACCAGAGCGGAGGCCAGCTTCCACGTGCCCCAGGGAGATCTTCAGCTTCCGGGCGGCTAATCCGCATGCGAGGCTGTGGTCGGTGTCGCCTTGGACGAGGACCAAGCATGGTTTCTCCTCGAGGAAGTATCTCTCGGCCTCCACCATTATCTTAGCGGTCTTTGTCGCGTGGGTCTTACAGTGCTCGACTCCGGTTATGTGGAAGTCGGGTTCTCTGAGTTTCAGTTCCTTATAGATATCCGCGAGATCCGGGCTGTAGTGCTGGCCAGTGTGGAGGATCCGGAAGTCAATGCCAACCTCCTCGAGCTTGAAGATGACTGGCGCCATCTTAATGAAGTCGGGCCTAGTGCCCACGCAGACGACGAGTTTGCCTTTGGCCATGATTACACCCTCATGAAAGACCTGTCACTCGAACGCTTGAGGAATACCTGCCCTTGAATTCGTCTGCTACCTTTCGAACTGGTTGAGCGTTATAGATGTTTGTTCCATCGGGTAGTTTGTGCTCCCACAGTATTTCGCCGTCCATGGCGACTAACAGTATCCGATCTTTTGAGGTCCATGTGTTCCCGTACATCCCTGTATTTTTTCTCACGTAGTCCCACTTTGATGTCGATATAACCGTAAGATCCCCTATACGGACCCCGCTTCTACACCACTCCTTAGCGGGTAGCTGGAACTCCCACACGATCGCCTCTCTTTCCTTGTCGACCTCTATTATCCTGTTGTTCTCACTGTCCGCAATCATTATTCGTCCATTTGGGAGTTCCTGAAGCCTGTGCTGATATGCGAGCACCCCGGGACCCCACTCCCAAATAATCTCCCCATAGTCCTCCTTAGAGACCTCGACGATGGTTGAAAGATTTCTCAGGGAGATTAGGACGTTTCCGTTCTTGAGTTCTATGGCGTCGTTTATGTGTGTCCAGTTCGCGTAACCCTGATAACCGAATGGTATCGTTTCAACGTAGTTGGGGGGTCTCTTGAAGTGGTCGGCGGCGAACCAAGACCAAACTATCTTTCTGTCTGATCTTGATATCTCATATACTCTGTCGTTGAAGCAGCAAGGTACTATGATCGTATTTCTTTTTGTCCACCTAGCCTCATGGGGGTTGGCGAGATGCTCACCTGCATATCGCCATTTGGCCGAACCATCGGGGTCTATTATCAGAATTAGGGATGTCGCCATATTCCAGGGATATCCCAGCCCCGCGCCTATCACGCGTCCTCTAGGTAGCTTGTCGACGCCAAACCAGTAGTTTATGAATGAGTTCTGCCACACCCATTCCGGTTTGCCTGCCCCATTCATCTCAATTATCTGCCGTCTGAGGCGATCACCGTAAAGCAGATTATGGTCCTGAAAGAACTCCTCTATGTTCAAAGTGTCTCTAAGGCCTCCACAAGCCTGTCCGCCAGTATGGCGCCGTCAAACCTCTCGGCAGCCCACGCCCTCATCTCTCCGCTCAATCTGCGCTTCTCCTCCACCGACCGGCCCTCCCATTCGAAGATCTTGTCCACGAGCTCGCTCTGGGTTTTGAATATGTTGTCAGCAGGATAGTATTCATCCGACCCCCTCCAGCAGTTTATGAGCGGGTAGACGCCCGCGAGCATGGCATCAACGACACTGACCTGGAGCCCCTCCCTCAGGCTGTTGGATACGAAGATGTCCATGTCTCGGAGCCACGCAGCCCATCTTGCTGGGGGCATGTTGGGGGACAGGTAGACCTTGGAGCCTATGTCCAGGTCCTCCATCAGCTCCTTGCAGGGCTCGGTATAGTTTGTGCCCTCCCATCCCGCCGGAGATTCCCAGCTTCCCACTAGGTGTAGCTTCCATCGCCGGTCACGCTGAAGCACGTCGTAGAACGTCTGGAGGGTGGTATACACCCGTTTTTTGAATCGGATGAACATGCTGTGGGTGCAGAGGTTTTGATGGTACTTCTTATTAGCGGGAATGGTGAACAACGTGGGGTCGCTTCCGGGTGGGATGTGAAGATATCGTTTAGGCTGGTTCTTGACTTTCTTCATCCTCTGACCGAAGATGACTGCGGAACCGATCATAAGATCAACTTTTTGCCATGGAAAAGTTTCATATATATCAAAGAAAGGTAGACCGTGTGCTCTGACCACTATCTTGCAGCTGAGCGCCTCTATTCTCATGGCGTTGAGGAATGGGTTCTGCGTCCAGTCGAAGAAAGCTACGTCGCACCTGTCAAGGATTCTCTGGAGATTAATCCAGTTAGCTTGCGGTTCACGCGTGCTCTTCCATAGAAGGATCTCGTGTCCGTGTCTCAGAAGGGACTCGATTATGGGCCCCAAGAAGTTCGGGTTTGACGTGAAGATTCCGACCTTCATTTGTCCGACCTCTTCATTCCTTTCAGGTAGAGCGGCTTCTCGGATTCGAGGCAGGATATCACACCCATCTCCATCACCTCGAGGCCCGCCTCCATGGCGATCTTGATGAAGTGGTTGGGCGCCCATATCTCCTGATAGCCGTAGTCATCGGTTATCAGTAGATCCTTCCCCAGATAAACGTCAGGAGACATTCCGTGCCTCCGCTGAAGCAATTCTCGGTTCATGAGATTCGGAACTGTGAGGAAGCAGACGCCGTCGGGGGCCAGTTCATCTACCCATGCCCCGAGGACGGTCACGGGCTCGCTGAAGTGCTCGATGCCCCCGGTGCTCCAGCACACATCGCATTCGAAGACCCCCTCGGGTTCGCTGATGTCGGCCTGCACGAACCCCAGGTTATCCATGGTCGGCTGCTTCACACAGTAATTGTAGAGACTGTCATTCCATTCTACTCCAATGAAATTCTTATGAGGGTTATTGCGGGCCAGATATCGTAACCAGATACCATCCCCGCATCCATACTCGACGGCCGTGTCCTTGTCTTTAAGCATCCCTTGAAGGACCCGGGCCATGAACACATCGTACTCTTGGAGCACGGGCTTAAACAGGGTCCTTCCCATGTTGAAGTTATTCCATTTATTCACGTCGCTTTTCTTCATTGGAGTCACTCCGTCGCCTCCAGTTTTCTCTTAATGGACAACTGCTGAGTGTAGTATTCTTCGAAGCCGTCCAGGCCCTCCGGACCGAATCTCGACACGATGAATTCGAGGACGATCTGGGACTTCTCGCTGTCGGCTGTGTTGGGCTGTTTGACCAGGGCTGGCTGCGTGAACCTGTTCAGAATAGCTTTATCGATGTCGGCTGCTTCTCCGAATAGTTTTGCCACGCGATCCCATCGGGGATTCTTACCCTCCTGAGCCTCTCTGGCGGCGCCCATGATCTCCGCCTTAGTTATACGAAGGGACATCAGGGTGGTCTGGATTATGCTTTCGATAGTCTTCGGGGTTGCGGCTAGTCTCGCCATCGCTGTTTTGATATCGATCCAGATCGTTGTCCGCGCGAAGCCGGTGATGGCCTCGATCTCGGCATACGTCCTCTGGTTCAGCCAGAGCATGAGATGCCATTCCTCGCGGACCTCTCTCTTGAATTCCTTGGGTAGCTTTGATGCATCAAATTCCTCGGTCATTCGCTCTATCTCAGAAGGCGTCTCGTCCATGGTGTACTCTAAGGCATGCAAGGCATTTTATACTTTGCCTCTATAGTATCGTCTATAATGCTTCGCGAAAGAAAGGTCCAGGGCGCGCAATGGTACGTCACCCTCCCCAAGGAATGGCGTAATGGACATAGCATAAAGAGGGGTGGCACGTTGAACGCCCACTTCAACCCCACAAGCGTTCTGATCTTCAATCCCAAGGGCAGAGCGATGAGCCCCATTGAACGTAACCTGGTCGACGTCCTCATCGGTCTCCCGCAGCTGGTGAACACCAAGGAACTGGTCGACACCCTCAGGGCCCTCTTAGAGCAGCTCGACGAAACCGTCTAAGGCGCGAACGACGATGAGTGAGAAGTTTGAATTCAAGAAGGCCTTCTTCTTCGTCTCACCAGAGGCGTGGGAGATACTGGCTAAGGCTCAAGCTGGCATCGAGGAGCAGGCAAACGTCATCATAGACAAGCGGATTCCATTGCTCACCGCTTACGTTGTGAGTGGGACGGAGATGGCGGCCTCCATGAGGGAACTCACTCTAACCGACTTCAACATAAAGAGCCTAGTATTCCTCGCCGAGACATCGTCACTAACACCTGTTCGCCTGTAGGTGAATGCTTTGCCCCATGAATGGGATAAGAACACACCCTCCGAGGGCTGGTCCAGATGCGCCAACTGCACCATGGAAGTCAAAACCTACAGGATCAGGAAGGGCGGCCTCCTAACTTGTGTCGAATTCACCCAGCAACAGCGCACCATCCAGCCAAAACAGTCGAAACTCGACGAGAAACCCCCCTGCGAACACGATAAAAGAGCCCTCGCATGCCTAAAATGCCCGGGACGACTCGACATCAACCTCTGTAAAACACTACTCGAAAGACTAAAACCCATAAAAACACCCCTTTCAACCGAATCTCCTTAAATATAGGAATCACATCCACCCTGACCAAATAGTCTAGACTAGGCACCTCAATCATGAAGCCACTGAAAAATGCACTTAACTAATTATTTTCAGGTTGTTTTATAGTTACAATGGTATCAACAATTCACTTAAATTAAGATGTGATTAAGTAGTTACAGAATGGCAAATTCGGATTCTCAGAAAAAACGGCGAACTCAGGAAGAAATCGTGGATTTAATTTTTGAAGCCCTCTCTGAAACCAATCTAATGACGGTGAAT
>Ga0307377_10003741_pt1 | contig 16958 bp, 17 predicted proteins | sample TR3MG_FD_202535 | JGI IMG/M metagenome (GOLD analysis project Ga0307377, IMG submission 202535) | Soil microbial communities from Risofladan, Vaasa, Finland - TR-3 | ecosystem: Environmental > Terrestrial > Soil > Coastal area > Acid sulfate soil | place: Finland: Risofladan, Vaasa | collected... | reverse complement strand
ATTCGCGTAATTGATGAATGTTTCATACCAGGTGGCTGTGCATTTGTAGGAGCGGCCCATGGCCGCGAACAAAAACAATCGCGGCCATGGGCCGCTCCTACAAGAACGTAGCTCCGCTCCCGCAAGGGCCTGAACTACACACGCATGGGCTGCTCCATCAGTATAATGCCGGCCAACGAACACAATCATGGCAAGGACAGCCGGTACCAGCTTTCATGCAGACGGCTTGGACGCAAGGATTAACGTAGAAGCGCCGGTGCGTCCCGGGCACATGGTAGAGATAGCTTGCAAGTTCATCTTGTGGCATATCATGCAGATATACTTCATCCAATGAAAGCATTTTTACCGGATCAGATTCAGCAATATGTGAGCAGGAGATAATCAGATGCCCGCACCGGGAGCCGTATCACAATTTCAGTTGACGATAGAGGCGCAACTCAAGGGGGTGTTTGCACACTTTCCGCAAATTGCGCTTGCGGTGATATTTGGTTCTGTTGCTGCGGGTCGTCAGCGTGCAGATAGTGATTTGGATATAGCGGTTGCCGCTAAACGAATTCTGACTGTTGAAGAAAAAATAGCTCTGGTTGGTGCATTAGCCGAATGCACCGGACGTGCCATAGATTTGATCGATTTGAACGCGGTATCAGAGCCATTGCTGGGGCAAATAGTACGTCATGGCAGAAGAGTACTGGGTAGCGATACCTTGTACGGTGAATTGATAAGCCGGCACCTGTTTGAGCAGGCGGACTTCATGCCGTACCGGACAAGACTGCTTGCGGAAAGGCGGATGGCATGGATCGGGAAGTAGTCGAACAAAAACTGGAATCGTTGCGGCGCTGTTTGCTTCGCATAGAAACAAAATGTCCATCGGATGCGGCAACACTGGCCGCCGACATTGATCTGCAAGATATTGTTTCGCTCAACCTCAGTCGTGCGGTGCAAATCTCGGTAGATATTGGTGCGCATCTTATTGCGGGCATGGAAGTTTCGCCGCCCGACAGCATGGTTCAAACATTCGATTTGTTGGCACAGGAAGGCGTGCTGAGTAATGAGCTGGCAAGTAGTCTCAAAAAGGCGGTGGGTTTTCGAAATATCGCGGTTCACAATTATGAGAGCATCAACTGGAACATTGTGCATAGTATTGTGAAGTATCACCTTGCAGACTTCTCAGAGTTCGCCAAGATAGTCGCCATGAGACTGAAAAAGTGACCGAGCGACATAACAACAAGCAAAACAAAGGCCGGTATTCGATCATTATTATCTGCGCCGGGGGGCTTTGGCCAGGAGTGTGGCGCTTCCCGAGCCTGACAATACGCTGGAATTTCGCTGGCAATTATTGCGCAGCTCGCTGAAGCGGCGCTTTGTTTGATACAAAGGTTTATTAACAACAATTTCCTTCTATACTGGCTTCCCGTTTGTTGGGATAATTGACGACCATGTTTATGATGTCGCAACGGGGTGATTCCATTTTTCTGACACACCATTTATTAACGAGTTTGTTACGTGCCAGCGTTGCACTCAACCTGCTCGCCAAAATGCTGAGCAAGCCGTTATTTACGCCTAAAGACGGGCTAGCGGTTCATGCTTATTCGGCGTTACCTTGGAACAAATAGCGGTATTTAATCTCAATTTTGGGAACAAACACTATGCAGGAACAGCTCGATTCCAATTCTCATAATGACGGAGAATTCGGCGACGAAATTTCTTTAATCGATATTGTGAAACCCCTTTGGCAGTCGCGCTGGTTGATTATATTCGTGACGTTGTCAGTGGTAGCGGCTGCCTTGGCGGGATCATATTATTTCAAGTCGTACAAAAGCGAAGGGATTGTTCAATTCAAAAGTGTCATACCAGCAGTGAAAGGTATATATACAAATACAAATACAGAACCAGATACAGAACCAAGCTCTGGAATATCTTTGGCGGACTATCAGCGGTATTCGGCGGCTTTTTCAACGAGCAAGCCATTTGCCGATTTTGTGAGTGAAAATAAACTGGGGTCAACTGTCGTTATTAACAGCTTGTACAAAATATTTGCATCCCCCAATGGAATTAGCAAGCAAATTGAACCCATAAAGGACAACAACAACGTTGTTGGATTGAATATTAGCTTTGCAAGCCGCTCCCCTGAAATCGCGCAACAGATGGTGAGTTTGTTGGGGCGTTATGTGATGGATAGCCTTAATTACCAGATTATTTCGGATGATCTGAAGTTTAGGCACCACGAAATTATCGTTAATTCGGACATATTGAATAATGTCATTATCAGAAACAAGAATCTGCTGGAGACATACCGCCGTAGGAGTGCGGACCTAAAGCTGATTGCAAAACGTTATCCGGAGTCTTCCAGGAAAGCGCCCACGCAAGTATTTTTTATTACTGAAAACGGCACCAGTTATCTGCCTCTGGAAACGCAATTAATGGCGACGGAAGTACAGGCATCCGAGGCGAATGAGTCTATACGGACAACCAAACGCGAACTTCGTCAAAATGCACTTTGGCTGGAATATTTCGACCGCGTCAACGCGTTGCTGGACAAGACACAATCGGGAGATGTCCTGTTGCGTGGTCTGGAATCGGTCAAGGAGAACGTGTTCAAGGGCAAGAACCTGGATGATGATGCGATCAGGGATGTTTACAACGAAATCACGTCTAATAATCAGGTGGCGATCGGCCTGTATCTTGAAAAAAATACCTTTATTTCCGGCCCGACTTTGCCAACTTATTCGTCTCCGAGCAAGCGGAATGTGTTATTGGCGAGTTTAGTGCTGGGTTTGTTTTTGTCTGTTTTGCTGGTGTTTGCCCGTATTTGGTGGCGTGATAATTGGCAGAAGGTATTGGGTTGATGCTTAAATTTGGTGGAATATTTATTCAATTGACTGAAGGCTATGATCTTGTATTTGTCTAGCTAACATATGTACAAAAGAGATTGGTGATGTCTTATGCGTACATATTAAATCTGAAAATTAATCATTTCTTATTCATTTCTCATACACCGCCGACAAGTTAGAGCTTCGTTTGCCGCGAATGGTACTCTTTTACATGGTTTGGCCGTTGTCGAGGGCCCCTATGACATCATAGATCTGTTAGTCACTGTACTATAGCTCACACTATGATTGTGTAATTTTCCGTTAAATAAGATGGTAACGATCACCTTGTTTGCGTTATGGAAGAAATCCCCCGATGAATATACTTATGTTGCCAAGATATCTGAAGCTAACTCCTTTTGATAATTCTACTGAACAAGGCCGGTCTGATGAGCGTTACCGTCTGGCAGCTATAACGGTGATTGCTAATGTGATTAGCCGAGGCATTGCCATGCTTGTCATGGTGCTCACTGTTAGTCTGACCGTTCCTTATTTAGGAGCGGAACGCTTTGGCGTGTGGATGACCATTGCCAGTTTCGTTGGAATGCTCACATTCCTTGACTTGGGAGTGGGCAATGCACTCACCAACAAAGTGGCACAAATAGCTTCACAAAACAATCCCGAACTATTGCGCAACACGATAAGTGGCGGATTGGGGTTCCTGTTTCTACTGGGATGCGTTATGGGACTTGCACTGATGTTGCTGGCTAGTATCTTGCCATGGCAACGGCTAATCAAAGTTGCCGATCCAGCGTTACATGACGAAGTTCGTAATGCGGTAATGCTTTTTGCAGGCTTGTTTGGTCTGTATATATTTACCAATGGTATTCAGCGCATCTTTGCTGGATTGCAACGTGCTTTTGAGGGGCATCTAGTCAGTGCGATAGGGTCAATCATTACCCTTCTGGCACTTTTGGTTGCCGTTCGACAAGATGCAGGTATACCGGTGCTATTAGCAATTACGTTTGGAATCCAGTCTGTGTCCAGCTTGCTGTTGTTTTATTTTCTGCTGAAACGAAGGCTGTTTTGGTTTGCATCTTTGGTGTCGAATATGCGCGATGAATCTCGCAATCTGCTCCATGTTGGTGGGCTATTCTTCTTGCTGCAAATTGGAACCATGATAGGTACCGGCTCGGACACTCTTATTATATCGAGCCAGTTAGGCGTCATCCATGTGGCTGCCTTTGCCATAGTGCAAAAGTTGTTTCAGTTCGCTACACAACCTATGTATATGATGAATGCGCCCCTGTGGGCAGCATATGCTGATGCGCATGCAAGAGATGAAAAAACATTCATAAGAAAAACGTTAAATGCATCTTTGCTTCATACAGGTGGATATGCACTTGTCGCTGTGATCATTTTGGTGATTGCGGGTGAGTACCTCGTCAGAATCTGGACAGGTAATGAGATACAAATTTCAACAAGTTTGCTGCTTGCATATGGTTGCTGGGCTATTCTTGAGGCGCTAGGAAACGCTCTGGCAATGTTCTTAAATGGGTGTGGTATCGTAAGGCAGCAAGTTATTAACGTAATTGTTTTTTCTGTAGTTTCAATCCCAATAAAGTTTTTTATGATTAACAATTATGGACTCGTGTCGATGATAGTTGGCGAGGTGATGACTTATGTAACCCTCACTTTGATATTCTACGGTTTGGTTTATAGAAAAGCATTGATCAATGTGATGAGATGAATGAATAATTTATTAGAAAAAATTAATTGCCGGCTTTGCGGCGAGTTAACCGTTTTTCTTCAGTTTGGAGAATTATTAGATATTCATGTGGCCTACTACGAATGCCTAACATGCGGCTACGTCCAAACAGAAACCCCGTATTGGCTAGACCGCGCTTATGCAGAAGCGATAAACGATAGTGATACTGGAATTATGGTGCGCAATTACGCTAACGCCAGGATTGTGCTGGCTACGATGCTGATGCTGGGGAAATTGAACGGATCTTTGGTTGATTGTGCAGGTGGTTATGGGATTTTGGTTCGTATGTTGCGTGACTATGGTATCAATGCGCTGTGGTCAGACATGTTCTGTCAAAATCTTGTTGCACGCGGCTTTGAGCACACAAATGAAACTGCTGATCTTGTGACAGCCTTTGAAGCATTCGAACATTTTGTAAATCCAGCTGAAGAGTTGGATAAGATGTTGAAGATTGCTCCGAATGTCTTAATTTCTACAGAAATTATTGCAGACCCCGCACCGAAGCAAGATGATTGGTGGTACTACGGAAAAAATCATGGACAGCATATTGGCTTTTTTAGAATTAGGACATTGGCAAAGATTGCTCGTGATAGGGGGAAATACTTAGTGAGCAATGGTGCGTCCTATCATTTAATTTCCGATCAGCCAATAAATGAGACAGCTTGGAAAGTAATGATTCGGGTTGGCAGACTAATTCCGTTATTGCTACGCAGAAGCCTTACCCAAAATGATCATGATTTTATGGTGAAGAAGTATGAAAGGTACTGAGACTGATATGGATGATTATTTTGTATTACGAAACGTTGATTCAGAAACATATGATGGGTTTACATTACCTGCTTACTTAACAGATGTGTTAATTGATCAAAATGCGCATATTCTTGATTTTGGTTGCGGTTTTGGACAGATGATCTCAGCACTAATGCAAAATGGTTTTTCAAGGCTCGAAGGTGCAGATATTAATTCTGTAGCCATTGACTACTTGCGTAAACGTCAGATAACCGTGCATGACCTGACATTAGAAGTGGATTTCTATGATAGGCATGCGGGTAGTTATGACTTTGTAATTATGAGCCATGTGTTAGAGCACTTTCCAAAAACTGAAGTCATCAACCAACTTCGATTATGCCGCAAACTTATCAAAGCAGGTGGTGCATTAATTGTAATGGTGCCTAACGCGCAATCAAATACAGGTTGTTACTGGGCATACGAAGATTTTACTCATCATCTTTTATTTACAAGTGGGAGTCTTCACTATGTGTTGAAAGCTTCCGGTTTTATCAGCGTTGAGTTCTTGGATACAGATTGCACAGCAGGCACTACATCTTCTCTTAAACGAGCGGTACGCCGTTTTCTTCTACGCATATACCGGAGAAAGTTAGCATTCTGGAATAAAGTAACTGGTAGTGCATACCATGCACCCAGCCCCCAAATATTTTCATATGAAATAAAAGCACTGGCTCGTGTCTAGTTTTTTAAAAAAAATAATTCGTGCTTTTCGAACTGTATTGACGATATCGCTCGATGGTTTCTTATTGTTGTTTCATCCTTCGAATGTGCGTAGTACTAGAGTCCTTGTTGTTAAAGTGGACGCAATTGGCGATTTTGTTATTTGGCTGGATGCTGCAAAGGCGTTGTGCGGCCACTACCATGCTCAAGGCTATTCTGTTGTGTTGCTGGGAAACAAGGCGTGGGCGAGTTGGGCCAGGGAAATGGGCTTGGCCGATGAAGTATGGGAAATCGATGTAAGACGATTCAGGAATTATTTCCCGTACCGCTGGCATTGGCTGAGGCGTATTCGTATGGCTGGATTCAAGATTGCCATTCAACCCACATGCTCGCGTATGATCCTAATAGGTGATTCGCTGGTGCGCGCCAGCGGTGCAGTTGAGCGTCTCGGTTCAGCAGGTGATGAAAGTAATAATTCTCCGTTGGTTAATGCTTGGAGCAACCGATGGTACACACGCCTGATTCCTGCAACGCCCATGCAATTGATGGAGTTAAAGCGCAATGCGGAATTTATGCGTGGTTTGGGTATTGAAAAATTTCAGGCGCGATTGCCTATAATTCCGCAAACATCATCGGAACTGACCAATCGGTTGCCTAAGCAACCCTATGCGGTACTTGTTGCCACAGCAAGCTGGATTGGGAGGGAATGGCCAATTGATAATTTCATCAAGATTGGGCGTCGGCTTGTGTCGAATGGTTTGCAAATTATAGTAGTTGGCGCATCAGCAGATCGTGAGCGTACCAGTGTCTTGATTGATGCTTTGCCCTGTGAAACTATTGACTGGGTTGGCAAGACCACCCTTGGCGAGCTTGCGGAAGTTCTTCGTGGAGCAGACGTCGTGTTAACAAATGAAACCAGTGCTGTGCATATTGCTGCAGCTGTGGATGTGCCCGTTGTATGTATTTTGGGCGGAGGGCATTTTGGCAGGTTCGCGCCATACGAAATTGAGGTGACAGATGAGAATCAAAAGCTTCCGTTTATTGTGGCAGAGCCAATGCCATGCTTTGGTTGCAACTGGCATTGCCAATATCCTCGTCAAAAAGGTGGGGCTGTGAAGTGTATACAAGATATCTCTGTTGAGAAGGTTTGGAATGCAGTGGAGATGGTGTTAAAAAAGGATGGCTAAAAAATTACAATGTGCAAGTCGGTCTTTTTGCCTTAATCCAACCAGCTCCACCACTCACTTGCTAGCACTGCCGCAACCTATCCGGGAAAATCATCATGATGCAAAATCCACTTCCGTGTTGAGTTTACCTAAAGATAAGGGTCTAAAGGTTGAAGGTGGGCTGCGCACGCAGGGGTGTTTCAAACAGTCTTTGCCGGATAAACCACTGATAACGGTTATTACGGTGGTATTTAATGGTGCAGAGCACCTAGAAGACACTATCAAAAGTGTCATTGGACAAACTTACCCAAATGTTGAGTACATCATCATAGACGGCGGTTCCACAGACGGAACCTTGGACATTATCCGAAAGTATAAACAGGCAATTGATTATTGGGTGAGTGAGAAGGATAAAGGTATTTATGAAGCGATGAACAAAGCAGTCAAACTTGCAAGAGGTGACTGGTTCCTATTTCTTGGTTCTGATGATTTATTAATAGATTTCATTAATGAGATTAAAGACGGTTTGTTGCATAAGCAGTGTATTTACTATGGCAATGTTATTTTGTCGTCAACAGGCAAAGTTTCTGGTGGCCCGTTCAATCCATTTAAATTGATGTGGAAAAACATTCCGCATCAGGCAATACTCTATCCCCGTTCAGTTTTTATGAAATATCTTTACGATGTGTCATATCCACTCTTGGCGGATTATCACTTGAATTTAATGCTTTTTCGCGACCGTGAATTCAGATTTAAATATATTAATTGTGTATTTGCAGTCTATAACAATGTTAGCGGGAAAAGCTCGACCATCAGTGATGCAAAGTTTAAGGAAGATAAGTCGAGAATTATTTATGAACATTATTCTCTGTTATATAAGCTACCGTATTACATGGTGAAGAATATTAAGAGTTACTTGCGCAAGGTCTTACCATGACGCCAGAAGCGTTCTATCACGCTTTATTCAATGAATGGCAAGCTTACTTTGTTATTTTAATATTTGTTTTTCTGCTCTACTTTGTATTACTGAAAAACCGGATCGAATCAATCTTTGACCCTCTTTTTCTGGGATTTTTATTTTCGGCATTCGGCGCAGCAGATGTGTATTTTTTGTTCGCGTTCGATCTTATCAGACCCTATTATTTTTTCAGTTATTGTGCAACTCAAACTGCATTTCTGATTGGCTTTCTCCTTTTTCCCCCGATTTCCCCCCAGTACGCTAAATGTGGGGTGGCACTTCCTAATCGGAGTAGTGTTGTGCTTTTATATGTTATTTCTGCACTCTGCTTTATCATTTTACAAATATTTTCTTATTGGAAGCGTGGCATACCAATATTTCTCGATTCGAGGCTTGAAAATTATTATAATCAAGGCATTATTGGATCATTTTTAAATAAGGCGCTTGAGCCGATCGGACTAATTACCAGCGTCCTTTCATTGCATTTTTTGGTTGCTGGAAGGGGGGGGGCAAAGCTCTTTTCCAAGTTTGTTTTAGTTTTTGTCATCGTATTCGCGATTCTTACAGGTTCTAAAAGTAACTTCTATGGTCTAATAACGGTTGCATTTACCTATTACCTTTTCTCACGTAGATTTCTTCCACCTGAGCCGATAAAAAAGTTGAAAGTTTTGTTCCACAGACTCGGCGTGATGGCTGTTATCGTAGCCATCCTGATTGTTGTTTTCAAGCTGAATAACAGTAATCCGCTAGTATATTTGGGGTTGAGACTGATCCAGTCAGGCGATAGCTATTTCTACGCTTATGGGAACGATGCCATTAACCAACTAACCAAGGCAAATTTTGTTGTAGCCTTGTTCCCAGGTTTTGCAAAGCTTTTGGGGTTTATTGGCAACGAAAACGTGCCATCACTGGGTACTGAGCTTTTCAGAATCGTTAACAAGTACGCTGCACTTGATGGGCCGAACGCACGTCACAATGTATTCGGCCTTGCCTATCTCGGACCTTACTGGTCAGTCGCGTACTCATTTGTTCTCGGCACGATTCTTGGATTTGCGCGATCCGGACTTTACCGGTGGCTCCCGATGACGCCACTTGGTGCTGTTGTCTACGTAGTTATTTTCATCTCTGTTAGTGGTATAGAAACTGATGCGAATATGGCATTCAGTAACCTAGTTGGTGTGTTCAGCATTGGGGTTTTTCTATTTATGTTATCGCTGCTATTATCAACTGTGTCAAGGGTAACTAAATGACTGCTAAATTAATTTCCTTTTACCTGCCACAATATCATCCTATTCCAGAAAATGATGAATGGTGGGGTGAGGGATTTACTGAATGGCGCAATGTAAGTCAGGCCCAACCACGTTTTCATGGACATTATCAGCCGCATGTCCCAGGTAAATTTGGTTATTATGATTTAAGACTTACTGAAGTGAGATCATTACAAGCGAAGGCAGCTGCTGCCAACGGCATTTCAGGTTTTTGTTACTACCATTATTGGTTTAATGGGAGGATGCTTCTTGATCGCCCTTTCAGAGAGGTACTTGAGTCAGGTACTCCAGACTTCCCTTTTTGTCTATGCTGGGCAAATGAAAATTGGACTCGCGCCTGGGATGGTCTTGATCGGCAGGTGCTGATTCGTCAGGACTATACAGAGAGTGACGCTGAGGCACATATCAAATGGTTCATCAATGCATTTTCTGATCCAAGGTATATCAAAATAAGTGGAAAGCCACTGCTGCTAATTTATCGGCCTGACCATATTCTTGATACTGTAAATACGATTAAGTTGTGGCGTGATATGGTGAAAATTGCCGGATTTCCAGATTTGTATCTTTGTGCGGTCAAAAATGGATATGTTGATCTGACCGATGCGAAAATTCTTTCAATGGGATATGACGCCTTGGTCGATTTTCAGCCTAACCGTATCGATTTTCCACCACCAGCAGGTTCGAAGCAGTTTGCTTATCGGGCTGCACGAAAATGGTTACCGAATGGGATATATCAGTGGCTGAAAACATCTTCATCGGCAGTAAACATAGTTAATTACCAGGCCATGGTAAAAGGACTGATTCGTAAAAAATGGCCCCGCGAATACAAGAAGTTTCCTTGTGTGTTTCCTTCATGGGATAACTCTGCACGGCGCAAGACTCCTACTGTGATACAGAACCTAGATCCATCTTCATATGGCGAGTGGCTAAAAGCATCGCTGGCAAATGTCGATTCCTATCCAGACGAAGAAAAAATCGTTTTTATCAATGCTTGGAATGAATGGGCTGAAGGATGCCATTTGGAGCCAGATTTACGCTTAGGGTCGGCTTTTCTTGAGGAAACACGCCGTTTGATTCTTGCGGATAAAAAAAATTAGCTTAGTGGTGTGCACAGTAATCTCGCCAATAAAGGTGCGCTTGTTACGGTTGACTAGGGTGATGATATCGAGGAAATTGCTTGCGAAGCCGCTGGCTTGAAGACTATTACTCTATCTTTTAAAGATAGGTCATTAGGATTGGATAATGAGTTCTTGGAGGTATTTGTCAGTGTCAAAGCTTAGTTTTTAATATATGAACAAGCAATTTATTTTTCCTAGCGTGACTCTTTGCATTCCTACGCTCAACCCTGGTGAACTGGCTAAGGTTATGGTAGGTGCGCTTAAACTACAAACATTCAAACCAGATGAAATTCTTGTTATTGATTCTGCATCGACTGACGATAGTATCTCTACATACGCCGAAATCGGAGCCAAGATCATTACTATTCACCGTAATGATTTTGACCACGGTGGTACACGGAATCTAGTTTTCAAAAAGTCGCAGGCAGATGTTTATGTGTTTCTTACGCAGGATGCTATTCCTTCGGATACGTGTGCCATAGAAAATTTAGTTCGCTCTTTGTCAGAAAGTGCCAATTGTGCATTGGTGTATGGAAGGCAGGCACCATCGCCGAAGGCTGGCGTGTTTGCTCGTCATGCTAGGCTGTTTAACTACCCAGTAGGTGAAGGAGTTGTGCTTAAAAGCAAAGAAGACATCCCAATGCTAGGTATCAAGGCAGCTTTCTGTTCCAATTCTTTTTCTGCGTATCGGCGTGAAGCGATGGCACAAATTAATTATTTTTCAGAAAATACACTTTTTGCGGAAGATAGTATTGCTGCTGCTAAATTATTACAAGGTGGTTGGTCAATTGGATATGTACCGCAAGCCGTTGTTACTCATTCGCACGATTACTCACTCATGCAGGATTTTTGCCGCTACTTTGATGTTGGTGCCTTTCATTGCATGAATCGCTGGTACATAGACCTTTTGGGCAAGGCGGAGGGTGAAGGTAAGCGTTTTGTACGATCTGAATACGCCTATCTCAAACAAGAAGGAACCACCTTTCCTTTGGTAAGATTAATTTTTCGCAATGGTGTCAGATGGTTTGGATATAAGGTTGGAAGGCTGCATAACCATTTGCCTTTGGTTCTGTGTAGTCGCCTTTCAACTAACAAAACATTTTGGAAACGCGCGGTTACTAAATGAAGGTATAACTGACACCGAAGTGAAATTTTCCTTTGTAATTCCCCATCATAAGGTCTGCGAAGTGCATGAAGTGAGATACATGAAGGCGATCATGTGTATTAAAGTAATTATTTGAGAAGGTGTGCATTGAGATATCTGGACTCGTCGCTAAAGAAACACTCTAGTGTGCAGAATGCGTTTCTGCACGCCCTCGATTGGGTGGGAATTATCTTTGCTGCATGGATTTCACACCGCTTATACCTCGGTGGTTGGGCTTTGCCGGCTTCATACACAAGCGTGGTTGGAGTAGTGGTGTTGTTGGCCGCGTTGCTGTTTCCCCGCTTCGATCTATATAAGGTATGGCGCAGTGCATCAATTTTTGATGAAGTGAGAGCGATTTCTTTTGCCTGGGTATTGGTATTATTTCTGCTGTTTGCTTTTGCGTTTACCACACAATCTGGAATTAAATATTCCCGTGGTTGGATTGGCATCTGGGCAACGTTGGGTTGGGTTATTCTGGTCATTGACCGAATTATATTGCGCGCGGGTTTGCGCTGGCTGCGCAGTCATGGTTTTAACCAGCGGCACATTGTGATTGTGGGGTCGAATACTCTTGGTGGAGAAGTGGTCAGGCGTTTGGTGAACAGCCCATGGATGGGTTTGCAGGTTGCGATCTTCTTTTGCACCGAAGCACATCTACCGAAGATGAAGGGTTACCATGTACCAGTCGTGGAGGGTACTGCGTATATCGCTGACTATGTGGTGAGTAAAGGGATCGACCAAGTGTGGATTGCGCTGCCCTTCAAGGATGAAGATAAAGTCAGGAGTCTGCTTCATGATCTGCGCCACAGTACGGTGGATATCCGTTATGTGCCTGACCTCTTCGGTTTCAGGATGATGAATTATTCCGTTTCAGAAGTTGCCGGACTTCCTGTGATGGATATATCGGTAAGCCCAATGGATGGCACAAATCGTTTATACAAGGCATTGGAAGACAGGTTGCTCGCATTGTTGATTCTCTTGTTGATTAGTCCGCTTATGTTATTTCTTGCCATAGGTGTGAAGCTCAGTTCACCAGGGGCAGTGTTTTATCGTCAGGAGCGGGTGGGATGGAATGGTAAGACATTTATGATGTTCAAGTTTCGCTCCATGCCGGAGAATGTTGAGCGTTCTGGCGTTCAATGGGGTGGATCCAAACACAAGCAGGTTACGCCATTTGGGGCTTTTATTCGCAAAACCAGCCTGGATGAATTGCCGCAATTTATCAATGTACTGAAGGGTGACATGTCCATCGTTGGTCCTCGACCGGAGCGTCCAATGTTCGTTGAGAAATTCAAGGATGAAATACCCGACTATATGAAAAAGCATCTGGTGAAAGCCGGTATTACAGGCTGGGCGCAGATCAACGGTTGGCGTGGGGATACGGATTTGACCAAACGCATTGAGCATGACCTCTACTACATAGAAAACTGGTCGGTGTGGTTTGATCTGCGAATTATTCTGCTGACGGTGTTTAAAGGTTTTATTAACAAGAACGCATATTGATATGCATATTTTAGTTGTCGGTGGCGCGGGCTATATCGGTTCACACATGGCGAAATGGCTGGGCAGGCAGAATTGCCGGGTTACCGTTCTGGACGATCTTTCGACTGGCTTTGCAGAAGCGGTGATGTACGGCGAGTTGGTCACTGGGAGCATTGCGGATACGACACTACTGGATAATTTGTTCACTTCACACCAATTTGACGCGGTGATGCATTTTGCTTCGTTTATCCAGGTTGGTGAGTCAGTCAAGGAACCCGCCAAATACTATCGCAACAATTTCGCCAACACGCAAAATCTGTTGGATGCCATGGTGCGTCATGGTTTAAAGCGATTCATCTTCTCGTCCACTGCTGCAGTCTTCGGCGAACCGCTATACTCGCCAATTGATGAGCAACATATTCTCAAACCCATCAATCCTTATGGTCGCAGTAAGCTGATGGTGGAGCAGATGCTGGAAGATTATGACCGTGCTTATGGCCTCAGAAGTCTCGCCCTGCGCTATTTCAACGCTGCCGGAGCCGACCCGGAAGGTGAGTTGGGGGAACGTCATGAGCCAGAGACGCACCTGATTCCGCTCGTTCTGCAGGCTGCCAGTGAACGGCGGGGAGCGATTACCGTATTCGGTACCGACTATGACACACCGGATGGCACCTGTATTCGAGATTACATTCACATTCAGGATTTGTGCGCTGCCCATTGGCTAGGGTTGCAACAGCTCATGCAGGGTGCATCCAGCGCACGTTATAACCTGGGTAACGGAAATGGTTTTTCTGTGCGTGAAGTAATTGATACTGCGGCGCTTGTTACCCTTCGATCAATTCCGGTAATTTATGGTGCGCGTCGTCCCGGGGATCCTGCAAGGCTGGTTGCGGACGCAACGCTTGCCAGGCAAATGCTTGGGTGGCAGCCTCAATTCGCTGACCTGGAAACCATCATTCAGCATGCCTGGGGATGGGAGCAACGGTCGATTCGCTGAATTTTATTTGGCCGCGGTCTTAAGCGCCCCCTTGCTGTCGCGCATAGTGAGGAATATCGCCACCTGATCCACGGTTATATGCTGCGTCACAAGGTCAAACCGGGCATCACCGGCTGGGCGCAGATCAACGGATGGCGGGGTGAAACCGATACATTGGAAAAGATGCAGAAGCGCGTCGATTGTGATTTGCACTACATTCAAAACTGGTCACTCTGGCTGGATCTTAAAATTGTCTGGCTGACGGTATGGCGCGGGTTTGGCGGGCGTAATGCGTATTGATGCGATTGAGCTTCTCTCAGTTTTATACCGCGATGGGAATGTTCACTCTTTGCTTCAAGCCAAGGCGGACAATGCGGCCTCAGGTGCCTTGTCGAGCACTTTTAAAAGCGCCTTGGCTGCCCCGGTCGGACGACGTTTGCCTTGTTCCCAGTTGCGTATCGTTTCAAGCGAAACATCGATACGTTGCGAAAATTCAAGCTGACTCAGTCCCAAGCGACGGCGTACTCGGCGTGTGAATTTTGCCGCGTCTTGCATGGCTTCCGCATCGTCCCTGGCCATTTGCGAGGCAATGTCCTTCTCACTCGTGGCATCCAGACGATCCTTGTTCACACGACCCCGTGGCAGTCCGGCAGGAGTCCCGGGGTCAATCTTAACGTTCACTGTTTTCATAATCATTTATCTCTCGTTGATTGGCTTTACGTGCTGAAATAATTCGAATCACTGTTCCGCGAATGGTGTACACGACAAAGTAAACTCGCCCATCGATGGTCCCAAGCAGCTGATAACGATCTTCTCCATAATCCCAACGCGTGTCCTTGTGGATCAATCGATCCCCATCCATGAACGCGCGCAGCACATAAGCAAAGTCGAATCCGCGCTCTATATAGCAAGCATCGCTTTTGTCCTGATCCCATCCGAATTCCATGTTCGTAGCGTAGGCCAATGGCCTATGTTAGTCAAGTTACAACAAACCAACCTCTACGACCGTTTCTTCGATGCACCCGCCGGGTTTTGCTTGTCGTGAGTAGCGATCGCCAACAACACAGCCACGGTTAAGCTGTAAAAGGCAGCGGTCATTTTCAGGTCGAAGGTTTCGACGGTCAGCCCGAACACGAAGAAACCCAGCGTCACGCACATGCCCATCATCGCAGCAACATTTTGTTGGCGGATTTTGGACTGCGCCGCCTGCAGAAAAATTGCAAAAGGCACAAAGTACACTGCCAATATTGAAATCAATCCGAAGATGCCGAAACGCACCGTATGCGCCAGAATCTCGTTGTGTACTTCACCCTTGCCAAGCCCTGCCGCAACAGGCGTAATCATCCCGGTTGCGCTCAACCCGTCCATCGCCCTGGCGAATCCGGCTGCGCCGACGCCAAAGACGGGGTTCGCTGCAATCAAATGAATAGCTGCATTCCACAACTGCAAACGTATTCCAATTGACGTGTCTTCGTGGCCACCTGAAAAATTCGACAAATCCGAATAGATCATCCACAGGCGCTGGTGTATCGGTTCGATGAAAAAGTACCCGAGCAGTCCCACTACCCCGATTGACAACATGACCATAAGGAACTTGTTTAATAACCTGCCGGTGGTACGAAAATAAACGAACACGAATACGAAAACCGGAATCGCAATCCAGCCCCCGCGCGCACTTGATAGAACGGAAACAGACAATCCGGCGACCAAACCCGATATCTTGAGCAGCTTCACAACAAGGTGATCCCTGCCTGTCCAATTCACGCTGAACAGGGATAAAAATCCCAGCAATAAGGCCATGTCCCCCAGATGTATGTGGTTCATGAATGAAGTTGACGCATCAGTTGTAAGACCCGCATTGCTCATCTTTATCGCTATCAATGCCGCAATGGCTCCCAACGGAAAGGCATATTGCATGATCGACAGTACTCTTATATTGATGTGCCGCAACGCCAGCAAAACCGGGATGGCCAGCAGAAAGCGCGAGTCCGAGTCAAAATACCGGGCAATCATGTCGTGGTGATCAAGCTGACTAAGCAATATGGCAATCAATCCCGAAGCCATGGCGATACTAAAATATCGATCCGCCTTGTCGAGTCTGTTTTTGTAAGCTTTTCGGCTGATCAGCAGGAACAGCGCAAGTATCGTCAGTATGAAAAAAGCGCCATTCATGCCGCCCCTGACAAGAAAAAGCAGGGCCGGATAACAAAGCAATATGGCACCGAACATATACTCCAGCTTGGTGAAGGAAGGGGCGTGTGCGAATGGCGGAAGTTTCATTAAATTTCTCAGGCTAATTCAAATGTTGTATGCATAACCCGTGACTTGGTTAACGTCTTATTTCAAGCTCAGTGGAATCGCTATTGAATTTATTAGAACTTTCATCAGCTTGTCGTAAGCGACCAATGACAGTCTGTATTTGAACTCAAATCAAAAGCAGATTTTACACGGTCCGCGCAAATAGCCGCCCTTCTTGACGGCTAATGTTCGCGGTATTGACTTGGACATAAAGCTGCGTATGATCATGCGTATTAAAATTCACATAAGTTGATGCGCTATGCAAACCTATTACGACTCGACCGCTAAGAAAGGTCGTCTTTCGTTGTCGATCAATCAAAACCTACTGGATCGCCTTGAACCTTACAAACAGCAGATTAATTTCTCGGCACAGGCTGAGCAATTGCTTGCCCGAATGCTCGAAGAACTTGAGAATCGTACCTGGGCGGAACGCAACGCCGAAGCGCTGGCGGCGCATGGAATGGACATCTCCACTACCGGGTTGGCTGGCGCTGAGTTTGATCGGATCTAGGACTTGGCAC
>Ga0307377_10003739_pt1 | contig 16967 bp, 28 predicted proteins | sample TR3MG_FD_202535 | JGI IMG/M metagenome (GOLD analysis project Ga0307377, IMG submission 202535) | Soil microbial communities from Risofladan, Vaasa, Finland - TR-3 | ecosystem: Environmental > Terrestrial > Soil > Coastal area > Acid sulfate soil | place: Finland: Risofladan, Vaasa | collected... | reverse complement strand
ACTCATTACCGGCGTGATGCGCAAGATGCAAACAACGATCGACGAGGACATCAAGAAGATGGGGCTCGACACCTTCCACGCGGCAGTGTACCATGCGATCAATACCGTATCTGGTCGTAAGTGCGGGGAACTGATAAAACGCATCAAGAAAGCGGATAAGAGGTTCTGATGCGGGATACTTTTAAAGAGCTTCGAAAAAAGTTCAAGGACAATTTCAAAAATCATGTCGTCTCCTACTACGACAAAGGAGAGCGCCTGGAGCACCTGATCTGGAGGATCCCGGGGTCATCGAATGGGTATATGGAGTTCATCGCCTGCGGCGGCAACCTCGTCGTGCGGGGAGATTACGGAGACTCCATTTTCGAATGGTATCGCCGAGTGGACCTCAAGTGGATCGCAGGCACCGATCTGAGCTACTTTGCTGAGAAGTGTCAGGCGTCCGAGTACGGGCGAGACTTCAAAAGCTGGGACTCGGAGCAGTTGCGTGAGGACATCGAAGCTCTTCTGGACGAGCACTCCAAGAACTTTGAAGACTACGATCACGAGAGTCCGAACGAGCTTCGTGATAAGTTCGAGGATGTCAACGGCTTCGACGCAGTGAACGGGGAGTTTGAGTGGATGGTGTGGTTACAGGACTACGGGTGGGAAGTGTTCGGAGACGATTGGTGGGAGTACGTCCCTATGGGAAAGTACCTGGATACTCACTGCAAACTGCACTGGGTGGGGCTGAAGCTGGCGGTTGAGGCGTTGGAGGAGAAAAACAATGGAGAATGAGAACGACGGAATCGCATGCAGCAGATGCCACTGCGAGAGTAAGGTCGAACTGTCGGAAGAGATCATGAAGGAGATGTTCGATGCCTCAACTTTGGATAAAGTCTCTTCGAAGCTCGCCACAGACATGCTCTTTCACTGGATTCACCAGATGAATCCAGACTACACGTATCACGATCCTGCCGCCCACGAAAAACTCGTTCTCATGTGTCGTGGTGCGCTGGCTGTTCCAGGGCATCACTGGGTAGCAGCACACTTTACGAACGAGATGGTCGGAGAGGTCCACAGCAAGCTCTGGGCGATGTGGCACCACCTGATAAATACCTGGGCGATGCCTGTCGACGAGAAGGATCCTTCCGTTCGTTTCAGATTTGAGAACCTCATGCGGCGCAAGTCGGTGTGTATGCAGACGCACGGCGTTTATCCTCACGAGATTTGGGGTCTGCGGGTCAAAGCCGTGGATACCGAAAAGGGTTGCAACGTCGAGGGTCAGCTCTTCATTATCCGTAATCAGGACGAGGAAGAAGTCGAGCGGTTGAAGGGCAGGGGTCCTTTCGATTTGACAGTCTCGTCGTACGACCCTCAAATCGGAAAGAACAGAAGCTTCAAGATTCTGGGTATAGAGGTGAAGGAGGACGACGAGGGGGGTGCCTACGTCTCCTTCATCGCGCACGGTTTGATGCCCTGGAAGGTTGACGAGTGACCACCCTACAACAGCAGGTCGACTCTGTTTTCCACCCCGAGGGCATTCTCGCACAACGTTTGGAGAACTTCGAGTACCGTCTACCACAGCACCGGTACGCCAACGCCGTGTACACCTCGATCATGGAAAAGAAGAGCCTTCTAATTGAGGGCGCGACCGGCGTAGGGAAATCCCTGGCCTACCTGGTACCCGCCATCTTCCACGCGAAGAACACCAAGAAGCGGGTTGTAATCGCCACGGCCAATATCGCCCTGCAAGAGCAGCTGCACACGAAAGATCTCCCTTTTTTGAAAAAACACCTCCCCATCGACTTCGCCTTCGGCCTGGTGAAGGGTCGAGGAAACTACCTGTGCCGGCGCCGGCTGAAGAATATGTTGACCAACTACGAGTACATTAAGGGCGACATCGAGGAGGAGATTGAGAACTGGGCGGAATACACGGACACCGGTGACCGGAGCGAACTGGAAAACGAGCCCTCTCCCGGGGTCTGGGGCCTGTACTCCTGCAGCGCCGAAGAATGCGTGAACTGCTCGGCGTACAAGAACACGTGCTTCGCCAAGCTCGCACGATCAAAACTCGGTACCTACGACGTGATCGTCTGCAACTACCACCTCCTCCTATCCCACGCCGTGGTCAGAGCCGAGACCGAATCTGGCGGAGTACTCCCGGACTTCGATCTGCTCGTGTGCGACGAGGGTCACAAGCTCGCGGACATCGCCAGGTCCTTCTTTGGCTGGGAAATCAGCCAGTTCACCTTCAATCGCCTCCGAAAGCTCTATTTCAGGTCGCTGACCGCGATAAGGAAGGTGGACGGCGTAGAGAGCCTCCTGCGAGCGGAGGAAACCTCAGTCAAGGAGCTTAAAAAGGCGGGGGAAGACCTCGAAGACTCCGAAAAAGCCTTTTTCTCGGACGTGGAGGTCTTCTTCAAGGCCGGCAAGCCTCCCGCCCCCAGGCGGTTCGCGGCGCCCACCCTCATCCAGGTCCAGGACCTCATGAACTCGTTACTCACCGTGGCACAAGGCTTCAAGATCCTGGCTGCCGCCCTGGGTGTTGCAAAAAAGGTCGACGATCGGGCTGAATGCCACAAAGCCAAGTCCCGGTGCCGAAAAATCGCCACCCAGCTGGAAGAACTGTACAAAATTGTTGACAAAAACGCCGTTTATTACGTCGAAACCGCAGGAAAACGCCAATTCCTGCGAGTCGTGAAGCGGATGATCGACGTCTCGGAGTTGCTGGACACCCACGTGTACGATCACACGGACTCGTCAGTCGTCACGTCAGCCACTTTGGCGGTAAGCGGTAGCTTTGCCTACCTTCAGTCCGAAATCGGCCTGAGAGGGGCCCTGGGCGTCGTCGTGGAGTCTCCTTTCGACTACACACGGCAGGGACTGCTCGTTATTTCGGGAAATGCGCCGGATCCGAAGGCAAAAGACCAGAAAAAGTACTTGTCCGAGGTCTGTGACGACCTGGAGTTCATCATCAGCGAGGCCCGAGGCCGCACATTGGGTCTTTTCACGTCATACAGGTCCCTCAAGGCGGCCAGCGAGCACCTGAAACCGAAATTGGGGCGCGATTACACGATTTTCGTCCAGGGCGACGCCCCACGGACGAGACTTGTGGAAAAGTTCCGGGAAGACACGTCTTCCGTGCTGCTGGGTACCGAATCCTTCTGGGCCGGCGTCGATGTGCCGGGAGAAGCCCTCTCGTGCCTCGTGATTGACAAGATTCCGTTCAAAAGCCCCGGAGATCCGGTCTGGGACGAGCGATGTCGTCGGGATGAGAAGTGGTTCTGGAATCTGGCACTACCCGCAGCCGTTATCCAGCTCAAACAAGGCATTGGCCGGCTGATCCGGAGCAAAACCGACTACGGGGTCGTCGTAATTCTCGATAATCGCATGATTGCGAAAAATTACGGCAGTTTGATCGCCCGCGCCTTACCACCGATGCCCCGGGCCGTGTCGACCGGCGCCATTCGCGCTTTTTTGGATAAAGGCCTAGCATGAGGTACCCGTGGGAAGAATTTCTGTTCAAGTTGAAGAAAAACGGGGCAGATCTCGCCGGATTGCACACTACGGGCCTTTTGCAGTCGTTTTACGTGTATTTGACGGACGAATGCTTCCGTGGGACGCCCGAAGACATGGTGCACCTGAGAAAAGCCCTGAAACAGAAAATAAAGACGCTGGATCGCGGAAATACGATGTATCGCGAGCAACGCGAGCTGTTTCATCGGTTACGGCGTAATGCAAAGCGTGCTTTGCGGTTATTGGCGTTTGTAGAGAAGAAAAAGGGGGTTTGGTGGTCTGAAAACCCCGATACGGCGTCAGCGAACAGTGTCTGGGTTAGTCGTGATGTTATTGACAGCGTAATTTCTGTGCAAAAAATATTAGACAAGATGGCCACGCACAACGGCGGGAGAAGGATGTAATGCAAGAGGAACTAACCGTTAGGGATGATTCGGGTAGTGAGATCCGGTTTGAGTGGAATCGGGGCACCGAAAAGCCAGGTAGAACTCTCACAATGGTTAATGGTGGCTTTCTTGTAGACGGTAAGAAGACCAAGGACCTCAATCACGTACTATCTGCCGTCCAGGACTTCGCCTCGTATTTGGTCGAGGAGGAGCCTGACCTGGTTACGGCGGAGATCGAGGAGCCTGAGAAATTCAAGATGTCTTGGGAGCTTGACGACGTACAGATGATGCGCTTCGAGGGAGACGGCACCATCTTCATCATGGGCAAGTTCATGGCGAAGGACCTGGACGCCGTGACAAGGATCTCGGCGTGGATGACACTACACAGGAGGGCATGATGGGTACCTATACAGTTGAAGACGCGGTGTGCGTGGCGGAGACCGACTTGGCGATCTGTGTGGAAGCTCCGGACTTCGAAGAAGGAACTTGGATTCCGCAATCTCAGATCCATGAGGACTCGGAGATCTGGGAGAAAGGCCAAGAGGGGGACCTGGTAGTGACGGAGTGGCTTGCCCAACAGGAGGGGTGGATCTAATTCGGGGCGACAGGATTCGAACCTGCGACCTCTTCTGCCCGAGAGAAGCGTGCTCCCACTGCACTACGCCCCGGATAACCGTACGACCCCTTACGGGGTGGCGTAGGTGCTGGGCACGGTCGAGCCTGGTAGTTACGCTTCATGGGGGTACTCTATCACAATTGTGGGCCGAGTCAAGTTTTTTCTTGACTTTTTTTAAAACCTCTGGTAGTATACAGAGAACGCTAAGGAACAGCTCATTGAAAATCAAATAGTTAGCAGTTGAAGTTTTTGGGCCTGAAAGGTTTAGACATTGATGAACGGAAGGCACGATGCGTGTCCCGCCTTGGGTGTTCGGCGGGTTAAAAAGGATTCCCAACCACAATTACCAACGTGATTGTAATGTTCCCGAAGGTTGTGGCGGCTCCGGTCGCCATGGCCGCTTGAGGGATGTGCTCTTGGAGAGATGTCCGAGTATCCAAGAGGGCATAATTACGCGGACGGACTCGGTAGAGGTTTCCTCGTGAACCTCCCGAGAACAACAAAAGCGAGGTAAGCCAGGGAGGACTCGTCTACCGGGAATCCTCGGCTGAACGTAAGGTGGACCACACACGTGAAGATTTGTGTACGAAGCATCAGTGGACGGGATTTCGATTATCCCCAGGTCCTCTACAGTTTTGTTCGCAGCTGTAACAGAAGCAGAAAGCGGAATGGCTGTCCGCAAGCACGCAAGCACGGGTCGTTAAAAGGCTTGACACGGGTGCTGACCCTCGCAAGGTTCAATTCCTGCTCTGCTTCCCATATGTACTAAAAGGAGGAGACTATGCTGCGATAGGTGCGAAAAACACCTAGGAGACGTGTGGTGTAATGGTAGCACGGAAGTGATCACAGGCTTAGGGTTCGATTCCCTTCACGTCTTCTGACCCCGTTGCCCGAAAGCGAAGTCCCCCCTTCGCCAGGGCTTCGGGGTCTTTTTTTGCTTGACAACTGCGATGCACCTGTGCTATGGTTCAGGGGTTGTATGAGAACTAATACGGAGGAGAACGACTCATGAGAAATTTCAGCACAACGCCACCCAAGGGCGCAGGCGAAGAGTTCCGTTTCGTCAAGCTGTCTTCCATCAGCGGAGGAGAGGTCGAACCGGCTGCCATCAAGTATGGAGCGGATGGAAACCCGAAGGACCTCATGCTCCTCGGTAGAAACGGTACGATAAGCCCCGCGTACATCGAGAGTTGGGGCCCTCTCGTCACTGCCGGTGGGGACGACTTCGTGGGGAGTCTGCGGGAAGCCCAGCAGAAGATGTTGAACATACACGTCAACGAAGAAGGCATCAACTGCCCTTGCTGTGGCCAGCTGGTAAAGATCTACAAGAGGAAGCTCAACTCGGGGATGGCAGCTGCCCTAGTTTGGTTAGTAGGAGAGTTCAAAAGAACACAGGACTGGATCGATATCCCCGCAAAAGCGCCTCGACACGTGATCAAGTCCAGAGAACACGGAAGACTCGTTCACTGGGGTCTGATCGAACAGAAACCCAATGAAGACAGTGCCAAAAAAACTTCTGGTCTTTGGAGACCTACGCTGCTGGGGGTTGATTCCGTAGAGGGTACGGTTAGCGTGCGTTCACACGTTTTTCTGCTCAACAACGAGATGCAGGGTTTCTCGGATAGCTCTGTCTTCATCAAGGACGCGCTGGGGTCGGACTTCAACTACGCTGAGCTGATGCGCGGCTAATGGAGCCCAATTTCCCAGCCGACACCGGCGACTGGATCGCGATCATCGCGTTTGTGATCATCTGTGTGATTCTGATTTGCGCCGCGTGGCCGAACTTGTTTGACGACGAAGGAGAGCATTGATATGGGTAAGTCGAAGTTAGATTCTTGGAACATTGCCGACCGAATCCACCAGCTGATGACAGACCGCGACATTCCGATAGCGGACTTCGCAAAGCGCACGGGGCTTGGCGTCAAATCGCTGAAGAACATCCTCAGCGGTGTCAATAACCCCCAGTTGAAGACAGCCATCAAGATCGCAGACACGTTCGGCGTGACCCTGGACTGGTTGTGCACCGAAGTGAAGGAAAGACAAACAGAGGTGTAGCCATGGAAAGCGTAGTAAAAGTCCTTATCATTGTTTTCTGCGCACTGGGCACTATGTTCTGGGCCTCGCTTATCGTAAAAGTTGTTGGTGGCAGTCTAAAGAATACCACTCCCCCTTTCCCAAACCCGGATCTCGCCAAGACCTTCGGAAGTATGGCCTCCCGCCTGCAGCAGGAATCCGAGCTACACATGCTCAAGAACGTAGCTCTCCTGATCAAAATTCTTCAGATCCGAGAACAGCTCTTGAACCTCAAGGAAAGGGCTGAGCGCGATAACGGGGGTGGTACCGGAGGAGAACGTTGGGACATCCGGCGGGGGCTTTCCGACATGATCCTCGACAAAAAGCTTTGGGATGTTTCCGGTAAGGAGTCTCAGTAACATGGAACGTGGGAAGTTCATTGTACTTGAAGGCGCGGACGGAGCGGGAACTACGACCATGGCGCGACAGCTGATGGACCTCATTGAAGCGAGCGGCGCTCCAGTTATTCGGACTCACGAGCCTTCAACGGGAAAAGTAGGTACTCTGATCCGTAGCCTCCTGGAGACACATACGGAGCCTCTCACCTGGCGCATGATGTGTTACTTGTTCATGGCCGACCGCATTGATCACGTCGAAAGCGTGATCGAGCCTGCTCTGAAAGAGGGGAAGCATGTAATTTGCGACCGGTACTACCCGAGCACTCTCGTGTACCAGAGCATCAGCACCGAAGACAACGCCTTTCCTGTCACCATGGAGTACCTGTACAAGGAGATGCAGGGGATCTACATGTACAGCGGAATCGATCCCGCATGGCTCGAACCTGACCTTTGCCTCTACATCGGCGTTCCTTTTCTGGATACATTGCGCGAGAGACGCGCCGATCGAGGTCGTCAAGACATGTATGAGGGGGACCGCACACAAGAAAAGGTGCTAGGGGCGTACGACCACTGGTTTACCTGTTTTCCAGGAAACAATATGCATGTTGACGGTGTACAGCCCCTGGAAGCTGTTCGACGCGAGTGCTGGGGTTATGTTTGCGCGCTCTTGAAGATCTGCAAGACCGGGCGCGAAGAGGCCTTGAGGCGTGTAAGCCTCAAGTAGGCGAAAGTCAAAGTAAATCAACAAAAGGAAAGAGACAATGATGAAAGAATTAACGAAAGAGGTCGAGATTGTGGAGAATGAGGGTCTTGTGGCGCTGCTCGGGCAGAAGGTGCTGCTCATGTGTGCCAACTACTTCTATGGTGGCAAGCTTGTGGGCGTCAACGACTCGTTTGTGCAGCTCGAAGATGCCGTGATCGTGTACGAGACAGGTGAGATGAGAGCGGCTGCGTGGTCAGATGCGCAACGGCTCCCCGCCGATGTCTGGTATGTGCAGACGGCATCTATCGAGAGCTTCGGTATCGGAAAATGAGGAGCAAGAGGCAACGATATAAGAGGTCGTGGTCGTGGTCGGGGTCGGGGTCGTGGTCGAGGTCGGGGTCGTGGTCGTGGTCGAGGTCGAGGTCGGGGTCGGGGTCGAGGTCGAGGTCGGGGTCGGGGTCGTGGTCGAGGTCGGGGTCGTGGTCGTGGTCGAGGTCGAGGTCGCGTTGACCAAAACCCAACCCAAGCTGTCCACACTGCAATCCCTCGCTCTCCATTTGCGTGGAGACTGGTGGTGGGCTGACGAGCTGGACAACCCCTTCGGTGAGGCCCTCCTGGTGTGTCCGCACCCTGAGATCGGCACAGACGGTCACGAGCGTGTCGCCTACGCCGAACTATACACTGTGAAAGAGGCCAAGACAGGAACTTCCGCCGCCCTGGTAGCAAAAAACGATCGCCGGATGCCTTACGCCCGTGTTGGATGGACGATATTTAAAAAAGATCGTCCTACGACATGGACCCTCCCCTGGCGATTCGAGTACGATAACCTGATGCCCAGGATAGAGTGCCGTCTGGCCCAGAGGCTAGAATCCACTTCCCGGTAGTCTTTTTTACAATTCCGACAAAGTACGTGCTACAGTAGCCCTCATGAAACTTCGACGTCTAGATCAGACCGGTGCGTTCCAGCGGCTGGCCTCGTATTTCAATCAGCGCGCTGCGTCCATGGCGCAGCTACTCCAGCAGCAGCTCGACAGCTTTAGCTCGCGAAGACTCGTTGATGATCCCTACGGCTCCTCACGCTTCGTGATGGAGCCCACCGGGCAGAGTGTCGGCGAGTTCGTCGTCGAGCCTGTCCCCTCCGAGACCCCGGGACAGGAAAAGGCCTACATCCGTGAAGGCGCAAACGAAGTCATGGTGGACTCGACAGTGGCCTTGGAGTACCTCCAGGCACTTTCCCTTCCGGTTACCAACGAGCAAGTTTGGGAAGCTTTGAGCGCAGCGAGTTCCGATACCGCCGCGCAGTCGGAGTGGGATCAGCAATTTACGGCCCGGAGGCGCAGATGAGTTACGGCAGAATATCGGATAGTGGTTTTGCGAGGATCGTCCAGGCCACCAACCGGCACGAAGGTCAGTGGTTCCAACAGCTGAAGGACCGGTTGATGCCAGGACAACAGCCTGCACAGGCTGTACCACCGCCGCTGCCAGCCCAGCAAGGCCCGGAGCAAGACTTCCAGGCTGACATCTCGAACCTCTACCAGCTCATAGAGTCATACGGCGAGAGTATGACCTTGACGCAGACCGAGGTCGAGGAGCTGAAGTCGCAGGTGGACTTCATCGAGTCCTACGTGTACGACACTGCCAACCAGCCCCGCCCTGATACCTCGCAACCCGCGTCCCAGAATACCGACACGGCATGGTACGACGAATACTTGAAGCAGGTATCAGAAGTTACCCCCGGTGAGCCGGTTCCCAGCCCCGCTCAATTCTTGGCTACATGACCCGTTTTTAGTTGAAATCCTCTCAATTTTGTAGTACGCTTCAAGTCTCTTGGAAAGGAGTCAACAATGTCTACCGTAATCGTAGAAATCAGGGCCGCCGAGGGCGGCGACGATGCCAAAATGCTCGTGACCGATCAGCTAAACATCTATGCTAAATTCTGTGCTCGGAGGCATCTTTAGCTTAGAGGAAGTCGAAATCAGGCCAGGGTTTGTCTGCGTGCAGATCTCCGGAGAGGGGGCTGCCGAGCTGTTCTCGCACGAGGCTGGCGGGCACAGGTGGCAAAGAATCCCCCCTACCGAAAAACGGGGCCGGCGCCACACCTCCACCATCACCGTTGCGGTCCTCCGCGAACCCGACCAGCACGAAGTGCAACTAGATCCTACGAAGCTCAAGATCATGACGTGCCGGGGGTCGGGTAAGGGCGGTCAACACAAGAACGTGACCGATTCCGCCGTACAGCTGCAGTATGGGGACCTGGCTGTCAGATGCGAATCCGAGCGCAGCCAGCATCAGAACAAAGCCACGGCGATGCGCCTGCTCAGGGCTAGGTTGCTGGAAGCACAAACTGTTAGTGAAACGCTAACAGTCAACAAAAAGAGGAAAAACCAAGTGGGCAGCGGCATGCGTGGGGATAAGGTAAGGACAATCAGGGTTCAGGACAACACGGTAAAAGATCACCAAACCGGGAAGAAAATGCGATATGAGAAGTATGCACGGGGGGTTGTCGAGGATCTGTTCTAAGTTCTAGTTGAAATCCTCTTGTACTTGTGTTATATTCTGACTTTACTCCGTAGGAGGTAGAAAAAGTGACAACTAAAAAAGTCGTAAAGCCCCTCAAAGAGATGACAAAAGCCGAGCTGATGGTGCGTGCACGTGACTTCGAGAGCATGTACAACGCGGCACGCGAGACCGCAGAAAAGACGCGGTGGGCGGCGTCGCAGGCCGCAGAAGAATTAAGGCTGGCCGGCGTATCTCTGGAAGCATATCGTCGGGAGTCCCTTACCCACGAGTTCATGAACCTGGAGCTGCGGCAGACGAGTAAAGCCCTGTACGAGGTCAATAAAGGGCTACGAGGCTCTCTTCTCCTCCGAGAGAGGGAGGTACGCAGGATGACCAGCGCGTTGGTTGCCTTGCGCCCTCTTCTCAAGCGCCCGGTGTCCATTTGCCCACAGTGTGCGACAGTGGAATACAGCGATCTGAACTCCGATGTTCTGTGTGACGCGTGCATGAAGTCTCTTTCCGGCCTTAAAACTTCCCAACAGCAATGTGGTATAGTAGTCGACGTGGAGGACTGAAATGTATGAACGTGTACCTGGAAGATGGGCCCCTCCCATCGAAAAGCCCACGGAGTTCGCTGTCAGCAACTCACAGAGCGCCATCGACCGCATTCGCGATGCGACGCCCGAGATGGCGTTCCAGATCGCCGCAGACCGCGCCCACGCTGCGGGCCTACCCTACGGCGATAGTGGGGTTATAAACCTCCCTGGACGCGGAGGAGGGGGCTCTGGTGGACACGGAGGCGGGGGCCGGGGCATCCAGGCCAACTTCGACAATATTCCGGACGACGATGATTACGGGTATCGCGTCGCTCAGGCGCTTTACAATACTGGACAGCCCGACGCGCAGGTCCAACTTCCGGACGGGACGAGTGCGGAGCTTTACACGAACGATTTAGCCATCTTATACGTCAAGGAGGGCCGCACCTTGGACCACGTTGACATCCAGACGTTCCGCTCTGTGCGCGGCCTAGACGGTGCCTGGAACGATCTCCTCCTCGACGCCGGATACTGATCCTTCTTTAATAATCAGAACAGTTTAATGCTATAGTACCTTCTATCGAGGAGGCACTCCATGCGTAAAAAGGGACTGACGAGCGCAACCGCGCAACATCTCCAGCGGCTCGCACGCGGGCCGGTTGTCACTACTCCTGTCGAAAAGCCGAAGGAGCGACCCCCGGTATTCAACCGAAACGCCGGGGACTACCAGGAAACCAAGGACGACGAGCCGAAGAAGAAACCGCCGTTGTCTGATAAAGAACTCATCCTGACTGTCATGGGCGGGGAGGGGGAAGACTCCGAGGGACTGGCGGAGATCGACAGCTACAAAACCGGGCCCCCCGAAGGCGACAACCACGGAGACTCCATCGCAGAGGACGTTCCCGGGGAGCCCTGGAACCATGACTGGCAAGTAAAGTAGACAGCCATGCCGGGTACTACCAGACTCATATCAATTTACAACACGCAGTCGAGCGGTAACCTCTCGTTCACAGGGAACAACGGTACCCCCAGCGTGCTGGTCACCTCCAAAGCAACTGTCTCGTTGGATCTCCTGGCTGTGCAGCTCGACGACGCCTTCATCGACTCCCTGCTCCCCCTTGTGCTGGACGGACGAATCGAAGTGAGCCTTGAAAGTGTCCTGTTGTCCTACGCCGAGGTTGTTGACCTGAAGTACATCGCTACCGTAGGTGGCAGGGAGTTTCTGGAGACTCAAGACGAAGACGTACCCGTTGTCCTGGGCACCACCAAGTTGAACTTCACGGGTACCGGGGTCACGGCTACACAAGATCCCGTCGACCTGCACAAAGTAGATGTCGCCATCCCGGGAGTACTGTCTGAAGACACTTTCGTTTTTGTAAGCGGTAGGGGCGCCCCGATGACCGACGCGTATCTACGCGCTGCCGGTGATGTTCCGACCAACGTGGCAGGCTTCATACTACCATTCAACGCCACTATAACGGGGCTCGGGGTGGCAACAACCGGAAATGAAACCTGGACAGCGGAAGTCAGGAAGAACAATCTAGCTGCCGTGGTCGCCTCCATCAGCATGGTTGCGGTGGCGAAGAAGTACGAAGCCAAGAACGTGGATGTAGACGCAGGGGACGAGATCCAAACGTATTGTAACGGAACTGCCGTCGATCATCCCCTTCTTTCTGTGTTCATGAAGCGGAGACTATAATGGGCATCTTCCTCACTACTGTTATTACCACCACAGTAGCAGATCTGGGCGCTCGTACGTTCACGCACCCCACCGTCAGTTACGATCTGATCCCTGAGTTCACTGAAGGCGAAATCAAGGCTTCGGTCGATCTCCAGTCTGCCGTGACCGCAGGTGAGGTTACTCTGGCAGATGACGACGGCAATAACATTTCCACATTGAGCGAATACGGACCACACAGCCACAATGCCAACCAGGTGGCGTACGCCGATCCTAATAACTGGAACAAAACCAATGTAGCAGACATCACAGATACGTTAACTCATCATATCGGAGAGATTGGCTTTGCCTGCAGGACGTCTCCGGAAGAGTCTCTTAGCCGTGGTGGTCCAAATCAAGTAGATGTTGCTGAAACTACTGTAGACATTTCGTACGAGGGTTTTTATCGGCACTTCGTAATTTCTGCCACCAGCATCAACACAACCGGCTATTTGGAGGGCACCTACTACGTTTATGTGGATAACACCGGTACGCTGCAGCACTCTACGACTGAACCCAGCAGGTATACCAACGCAGTGCTTGGATTCTTTTACCATACTGGCGTTTATGTTGGGTTGGTACAACAAGACGGCGCATACGGCATGTCGTTCTTGGGCAGGGCTTCTGACTGGTTCAGGCGGATGGGTGTCTTTCTATATGAAGACGGCGGAATACAAGTAAAGCCTGGTGGAAGTACTCTGAAGATCGTTAGTCCCTCGTGTAAGGCACAGGACGGTACAATCTCCGTCAATCTCTCTGAGCTAGATTCGGACGATGTGGGTACCAGCTTCTTCTGTTGGTTCAAATCTGCTGATGACGGGTGGGAGAGAAACCACTTCTGGGAGAATTTTAGTAGCGGTGAGATACCCACTCTCTACTGGAACGACAAAACCAAAAATAGTAGCATCGCGCTGTCTGCCAACTGTACTTTCACCAACGGAAGTGCCAACGTCCCAACAGCAGTAGACTTGACCTCAGAGGTTTCTGTGGGCGATTATGTTTGGTTGGATGCTGACGGGCATACCTTTGAAAATAGAGTTCAAGCAATCAACGCTACCGACATTACATTAGAGCAGAACTACGGTGGAACGGGTGGCGCGGCTGGTGCGTCTACTGTTGGAAAAGCGGTTCCCAATATCACACCGACCAATTGGGTAAAGCACATGCTCATCAGAACACTTGATGGGAATATGCACCTCATCTTGGGCCAGGAGGAGTACGCGACTGAGGCGCTGGCACAAGCGGCGGGTATCCCAGAAATTCCTGTTGCGATTACTGCCAGTAATGCTAAAATGGCATACTTCATCGTTGAGCAAGGGGAGACCGACCTCACTGGGCAGATACAAGACATAAGACCGTTACCCTTCAGCAGGAATGTTGGTGGTAGCCAAGGTGGTGGTGTAGTTACCGCACACGCGTCCCTTTCTGGATTACCCAACGATGATCACACTCAATACATATTAGCCAACGGTAGTCGAAATTTAACTGGAGTTCAGAGCTATAATTCACATCCGGCTTTCAGCGCTGATGAAGAGATCATTGATAAAAAATATGCTGATGACGAATTGGCCACGAAGTCGGATACAGGACATACACATGTAGCTGCAAACGTCACGGACTTCGACGTCGAGGTGAGTAACAACGCGGATGTGTCGGCCAATACTACTCATTCCACCGGTAACGGATCCGACCATGCCAACGTAGCGCTCAATGACGCACACCGGGTGAGCACCAGCAACCCGCACGTAGTTACGAAAACACAAGTCAGTCTGGGAAACGTGACTGATGATGCTCAGTTGAAGCGTGCGGCTTCGGACTTCAGCACTTTCACGGCAAAAGCCATACCTGCGGCTGCGGATCTTCTGTTGGTGGAAGACAGCGCAGACTCCAACAACAAGAAAAAGATATCAGTTGGCAGCTTGAGTGGCAATTCAAGCTCGCTGTTGATGTTTGGCAATAGCAACGTGAGTGTCACGACCGCTACGCGATACCTGTCTCCTTATTGGTCGGACAGCGCGGCGCAGACCGCTGTACAACAATTTCGTATACATCGAGCAGGTACAATTCGTAGTATGCGAGTTCATCACAACTCTCCTGCCGGAAACGGTAACGACATCGTATATACTTTGATGGTAAATAGCATCTCTACCGCGCTTACGGCTACACTGGCCTCTACTGGAGCAGATGCGTCTAATCTGGTGAATTCCGTGACGGTAGCAGCGGGAGATCTGATAGGTATCGAGGTGACGAAGGCGTTGTCTGTAGGAACCAGCCCTTCAGACGTTACGTTATCGATGGAGTTCATATGATGAATAGCAATGACAGCGTAATGCCAGAAAAAATTGGCAGGAGTTCATCGTCTCTCGGGTGGGTACGTCAGGAACTCGACAGGCTCGAAGGCCTCAAGGCCAATAGAGAGACTGTCAAGTCCGAGATCCGCAGGCTGGAGGCTACGATGCTGACCTTGGACAAAGATATTGAGGAGGCTAAAACCATGTGCAAGGAAGCACAGCAATCCGCTGATAAACCACACGACTGTCTGCAAGAAAATACACTGACAGACCTAAAGCAGCGTACCACAGACCTACTCCACTCCACGGAGAACATGGGACTGGAGGTGGGCCGCTGGGTCTGGTTCCGCAAGGCTCTTGTCCCGCTGAGTGGCGCCGTCACTCTTCTCGCGATTACTGCGATCATCGCCTTCGTGCGCCTGGGCTCCGATGTAGTGGATACCAAGGAGTCCGTGCAGAAGGTAAGCTCCGAGGTAGTGGGCTTGAAGACCGCTGTAGAAAAAAAGCGCGCCACAGAGGACAACCAGATCAACACAATCACGCGGGAGGTGCGGAAAGCCATCTCTGATGCGAAGACCTTAGCACCTGTTTCTGACGAGGTTGAAGACAAGCCTCGCAATAAAAGACCTCGCCGATAAAAAATTTCTTGCCTTTCGATCCTCTCTTGTATAATAGTAATGGGGGCTGTTCTACAAGAAAGGTGTAATACATGTCGGATGCAGAACTAAAAGTAATTGAAAGCGCTGATCTCAAGGGGATAGTCTCCTCTGCCACGAAGGTCGTGCTCGACAACGTCGAGGCGTCCGTGCTGGGAGCCTTGGCAGCCATCAACGCCACTGTGACTGGCTGTTCTGACCACGAGCGCCAGAGCATCGAGGCATCCATCTACGAGGAAGTGGCGCTCGTCTGTTCTCAGCGTATCGTGCAGATCGCTATTGAACTGAAAGAGGACGGCGACGAGTCCAGGGCCGACCTCATCCACCTTTCGCTAGCTGCGGGTCTCCGTGAAGTCGGACTCCGGACGGGAGAGGCTGATGAGTCGACGGAAAATTAAACGACCCAAGATCAGGGTTTCAAAAGAAGCTATGCAGGCAATCGAATCCCTGAATGGTGAGGGCGCTTCTCAGTTATCAAATGCGGAGCAGCTGTTGAAACTCCCTCAGCGAGTAGACGCTCTGATGAATGTTAACGTTTCCCTCGTGCAGGAGAATGAGCGTCTGAAGTATGAAAGCGAGCGCCTCAACGGGGAAGTCAGTCGCACCCTCGAAGATCATCACAACGACATCGAAGCGCTGAAGAAAGATGTTGCGGAGCTGAAGAGTCAGCGCGCCGCAGCTGGTCTTCCCTTGAGGACTCAGACGTTTACCGGAGGAGAACAATGACAGCCCCCTACATTCATGTTCTGGTCGATCCGGACCCACTCGAAGAGCGCGGCCAGCTCATCTGCGACGAGTGCAAGCTCGAAGGTACCATGGAGGGCTGGGAGAACTTCCTGAACGGGGAGTGGGTCGTTGACGATCCCGTCGTTGAAGGGGATTATCCTGTACTTCTACACATCGAGGGGGTGTACGCGGTCCGTTCTGCTAGAAAAAACAAAATCGTTGAAGATCGGGTTGTCTGGAGTGACCCCCGGACCCGGTCCCAGGTTCGCAGACGCTGGAGCCTACCGCTTCCGCGAGTTCCCAAGGAGGAATAAAGTGGCGAAGCTTTCTGTTCCGTTCATCATCAAGACCAGTGACAAGTTCGGCTCGGAGTTTTGTTCTCACGAGTGCGAACATGTCGAGCGCTACATCAAGTTCCCCCTGCAGCTCATCTGCAAGGCGACGGGGGGTACTATCGTCGTGGACAAGCACGAGCGCTACGTCCGCACCAGTGGCTGCAAGTACCTGTACGGGGAAGAAGTGCCTGACCGGTTCTGGAGCCCGATGAAGGGTACCTGATGTCGCGCCTGTCACCAATTTTTGAGAAGCTCAAGGCGACACGTGCGGAGGACGACAACGGTTTCCTCAAGGAAGTCACGTATGCCGACATATCTCGGGCCCTGATCGGGGCTAAGATCTCCGATATAGACATCCTGCAAGACTTCAGAACAGTGGTGATCACAGACATTGCCGCAGCCGTCCATGCCTACGCAGAGAACGAGGGGCCGCACTCACAAGGCACCTTGGAAGCCAAGGACGCCCTAGACCTAGTGAACCTGTACAACGCGATCCTGGAGGCCGCTGAGCGCCTCTCACGGCTACAGGAGGGGGCACCTGTGCTGGAGCCTCCTCCCCTGGAAGAGAAGGACGCACCTGCCGATCCAGATCTTAT
>Ga0307377_10003735_pt1 | contig 16983 bp, 14 predicted proteins | sample TR3MG_FD_202535 | JGI IMG/M metagenome (GOLD analysis project Ga0307377, IMG submission 202535) | Soil microbial communities from Risofladan, Vaasa, Finland - TR-3 | ecosystem: Environmental > Terrestrial > Soil > Coastal area > Acid sulfate soil | place: Finland: Risofladan, Vaasa | collected... | reverse complement strand
ATCCCTTTACGATAACCTTAAGGAAAAATTTTTCACCTGTGCCTTCTATGCTTATATAATCTTCCCTGAAAAATCTGCTTGTTACATTGATCCATAAGCTTTCAAAGAGCTCTCCTCTACGGCAGTAACCTATAATCTGATAAGGATCATATCTTTTCTGAAATATGTGTTTATCACGGAAACGTATCTTTTGGTAAATCTTACCGAAAGGGGGTAGTTTCCGGTCTTTGATCTGCCCGTAAAGAGTATCATTATCGTTTGTAATAACATACCCACTTTCATAACCTTTTTGACAAAATACCAATACTGGTTGTAAACATACAATTATGATGAAAAAGAGCCTTTTAATAGCAGCAGATTGACTATTCTCATTCATTTACCAAGTCTTAATAATTATTTTGCGAAAGACATATTCTTCAACTTTTTCAACTTTTAAACCTTTTAAACTCTTTCAACCCTTCTTCGTTTCTAAAATAGTTCCTTTACTATTTTCTTATGCACTTTCAGATATTCACCAAGGGCAGCCGACCCATACCACTCATAAAGATCTGTATCGAAGATCTTTGATTTAATTGCGGGGTCTGTCTTTAACAAAGCCTCTGCCTCTTCAGGACTTGCTACATCGAAGATAAAAATACCACGATACGACTTATCATTGTTGCCTAGTGGCCCTGCCACTAAAAGATAGCCCTCATCTTCCAATCTTTGAATATTCCTCAGATGTCTACTGAAAAGGCTATCACGAACCTGTTTGTTTTCAATTGTTGCAGACCCTGATTTAAGCATGACAAAAACATAGCTCTTCATTCCATATTCGTCAGCTCCCATTGATTTAGCAAGAACCGAATCATATGTAGGATTTTCTTTTTGAGCATATATATTCAGACTGATTAAAGATAAAATTATGAGCAAAATGAAATGTTTAACAGTTTTCATCATATAATATTTTATTTTAATGGTATGATAGCCTGCCTCCATGTCGATGATTATTATACTATTGTGTTTACTTCGCTGCGCTCGCAAGCTCGGTTGTGTATGCTAATACATGGAGGTTTCATAATTCATCATTTTATCAATTGACTTTCATAGATTTTGATCCAGTTATTTACGCTTATCTTTCCTACAAGTTCTCCAGTAAGATTATAAGGTATCTGGTTGATTTTTTTAAACCTGATACAACTTTTATTATAACTATCCTTTGAAAAATTATTTGAATAACTAACTTATTCCTTATCTTCTACCTTCACTTTTATCCCTCCTTATTTCCTTATATTTTATTACTCTGTGTTCGTAGAATGCATTAATAAATCCAAAAATTATTCCAACTCCTATCAATATATAAAATATTGTAAAAACCTTTCCGAAATCTGTTTTTGGATAGAGATCACCATATCCGATAGTGGTTAATGTAATTATCGAAAAATTAAATGAATCAAGCCACTTCCAACCTTCAATAAAATGGTAGGTTACTGTTCCAACAGTAAGTACAACTAATGTGGACATTAGTAATGTTCTTTATGCCTTGTCCCTTAAAAAGTCAAAGACTATGGTAAAAGTATGCTCCATATTATAATGTTTTTAATAAGTTACAAAATAATCTTCATAACAGGGTGTAGTTAAAATATAATAGTGACTATCATAATAACAATCAGTGCAGCTATAGCTATATAAGCATAAGGATTAGCAAAATTTAGAGTCCAGCCTAATGCAGGATAAAACCTTGGAACAATTAGCCTGGGATCCTTACGATTAAAGTAAAGTGGACCTTTATAGTTACCCCTATCCTTAGTCATATTATTTAAAAACTCATTGTCAAGCCTGGTTTTCATACGATTTAATTTAATATAAGTGTAATTCTTCTCAAAGATATTTAATAACTTACAATTATGAGTATCTGAAATCAGACATAAGAAGTTCGAACAGGATCACCAAATTCTTGCTATTTCGTGAAATTTCATCGACACTAACCTGATATCCCCATCCGAAAAGAATTCAATATCATCTCTATCGGGTGAAAATGCAAATTGTTCTGAATACGAAAAAATTCCATCATTTGCAAATACCTCAAGCTGACCCCAGTCTACTAATAGTCTGATCCTTAAATGATTTGACTTGTCTGGCAGAAGAGTTTTGGTTAATAAAGTTCTGTTAGCAATATCATATAGAATCGTTTTATTCGCCACCTTAAATCCAAATTCCGTCGAATTTGTACCTGTTAGGTCAAATTCAGCAATAAGATCAAACTTTTTCGAATTAATTTCCGATAGTGGATTTGTGCCTGTTTTTAAAAGCTGGCTATCCCAGTTTATTGAATTCTCATAGATATCTGCAATCTCAGCAATAGGATTCCTTGTCAGTCTCTTCTGTCCATTGGATGTTATGAGGTCTAACGATACCGGGAAGGTAGCGTTCCTCTCCCAGACTGTTTCCCCAATACCGCCGTTCCAGTGGTCCATCCATGCTATTTGTATTAAACGGGGATCGTTGTTTGGAAGAGTACCTTCCGCAAAAGTTTGAGCTGCATAAAAATCAGGCCCAACATCCATTACTAAAGTATCCTGGCCCTCATCTTTTGAAAAAGATATACCATTAAATTCTCCAACTAAATAGGAGCCATTTGCATCCTGAAGAATCCATTTTTTATTATCCTCGTTTCCGTCGAGAGGCAATTGATAAAAATCAGGGCACTCAAACCCAAATTTAAAATTACTTAAAAACTTCCAGTTAATCAGATTAGTAGAAACATATAAAGTAGTTCCATTTTCATAGAGAGCCATTATCCAACTAGATGTTGGTTCGTGCCAGGTAACACATGGATCGCGAGGATAAGCTTTCTGAGTAATATTTGCGACAGGATTATTCTTATAATCATGCCATGTATTACCATTATCATTGCTCCAGGCTAAACAAGTACCTTTTGTTGTTCCGGTATATACAGCAACGATTGCTTCCCGGTTAGAACCTGTTATTCTTTTCGCATTCTTACCGGATACTACAACAGCACTTCCTGAATATACCTGGTCTCCAGATACATTTCGAACAGCCTCTTCCGGCAAAAATGACTTCTGAGGAATTAATGCAACTCCCTTATCATTCCAATGCAATAAATCAGAGCTTGTTGCATAACCACCGTGCCGGATCGCTTTACCCCATTGATATATCATGTGATATTTTCCATCCAGATATACCAGGCCATTAATATCATTCATCCATTCAGATTTTGGACTAAAATGATACTGACCCCGATAATTTTCCTGATAATCAATGTCATCCTGATGCGGATAATACTGGCCGTTCAAAAATGTAAAAGAACATACCAGATACAATACTAAAAAACAGCTTGCCTCTTTTCTCATACACATCAGATTTTTAGTTTCCCAAACTGTAAGGAGGAGCAGCAGCATGGGATAAAAATATTTTGTTTCATATATTACCTTTAAGAAATTTAAGCTGTAATAATTGTTCTGTTTGTTTATCTTTATGACCTGAAACAAGTATATGTACAATTAAGTGAAAAAGCAATTTTTTATTGAAGCTTATTGAAACATTCTTTAACACGATTTGTTATAATCATAAAGCTTTAACCTTAGCAAAGCTACCAATAACATATTATTTAATAAAGATAAATACAGTTAACATTCTTTAAATACTTTTAAAAATATTTGACCATGGCAAATTTGAAAACAACTTATATGGGATTGGAACTTAAGAATCCTATAATTATCGGGGCAAACAATTTAGTTACAAATATTGACAACCTTAAAAGAATAGAAAAAGCTGGTGCAGGGGCCATAGTCTATAAATCAATTTTTGAGGAACAGGTACATCTTGAAAATCTCGAACATTATGAGCGTCAAACAGAATATGATGACCGCAATGCTGAAATGATTAATCTTTTCCCAGGTACTGAATCGGAACCATCAGATATATTAGGCCACTTACTGGCATTAAAAAAAGCGAAAGAGGCAGTATCAATACCTCTTTTTGCAAGTATTAATGCACTACTTGATGAAACATGGGTAGAATATGCAAAAAATATTGAAGAGGCGGGAATAGATGGAATAGAACTTAACTTTTATACTGTTCCGGAAAAAAATGAGAAGGACTATGACCATATTGAGAAAAAACAAGTTAAAATATTATCCGCTGTTAAGTCTGCCGTTAGTATTCCTGTATCTGTGAAACTGAGTCCATTCTATACTAATCCTTTGAAACTGATTGAAGATCTGGATAAAGCCGGAGCTGATGCTTTTGTTCTGTTCAACCGGCTTTTTCAACCTGACATTGATATTGAGACGGAAAAACATCATTTCCCCTATAGTCTGAGTAACAGGGAAGACAATAGGCTTCCATTGAGGTTTGCAGGGCTGTTATACGGGAATACCAAGGCTTCAATTTGCACAAATTCAGGCATAATAAGCGGTTTTGATGTTATCAAAATGATCCTGGCAGGTGCAAATAGTGTACAGGTTGTAAGTACAATTTATTTAAACCAGATTGAAGTAATCAGCACAATGCTGGCTGACATCGAGAAATGGATGGACAAAAAGGGATACAAGACTATTGAGAACTTCCGGGGGAAACTTTCAATTAAAAATGCAGAAAACAAACTTCCGTACCATAGGGCTCAATATATGGATTTTATGATGACCACATCGCAGATACTGAAAAAATATAAAGCTATCAATTAACCGACATATTTTTTGACGACATTTCTGCTTTTTGTATCACATGGCATCATAAAGTAAAACAAGAGAGCGTGTTAATGTTATCAGCAGGCTTAACTTAAGCCAGTAATATCTTAAAAAATCATATATCTTTAACTTCTGTTTAATAAAAAAAATTATTATGAAGTTGTATCCATCCTTGCTGTTTCTTCTCTTTTCAACATTTTCTCTTGCACAAACCCCAATTAAATATGTCGATCCATTAATTGGCACAGGACCAGCCAGAACAGTGAGTGCCTTGAGACATAGTGAATCCGGGTCGGAAGATAAAGGTCAGACTTTCCCTGCTGTTGGCCGACCGTTTGGAATGACCCAATGGACACCGGAAACACGTACAACAGAGATAAAGTGCATCTCACCATACTACTATAACGATAAATATATCACCGGATTTCGCGGAAGCCATTGGATGAGCGGCAGTTGCACACAGGACTATGGAAGCGTAACTCTTATGCCTTTCACAACAGGTAAGCCGGATACTCTTGTATCTGATCCCGTATCAAAGTTCAACCATAAGAATGAAACATCGACACCTGCATATTACAAAATACTGCTTGATAACTCCCGGATTGTTTCTGAATTGACAGGTTCGGTCAGATCAGGAATGATGCGATTTACATTCCCCGGTAAAAAGGGTAGCTTCATCTTTATCAGAGTTAACAGTGATGAAAAGGTAGGAAAGGTATGGATTGATAATGAGACCTATGAAATTACAGGATATAACCCGGTCCACCGTATCTACCAGGGTAATCGTCAGACAGCAGGTTTCAGCGGATATTTTGTTATAAGATTCGATAAACCATTTCAGCCCATCGATCAGCTTCTCACTCAGCAGCAGATAGCTATCGGCTTTAAAAATGAAAAGGTAGTTAATGTCAGAATTGGTACCTCATTTACCAGTATTGAAGCAGCGAGAAAAAATCTTGACAAGGAGATCCCAGATTGGGATTTTGAAGCACTTCGAAAAGCTACCGAGACTACCTGGAATCAGACTTTAGGGAAGATTCTGGTGAAGGGAGGTACAGAAGAGGAGCTGACTAAATTCTACACTGCACTTTACCATTGTTATCAACTTCCACGTATTGCAAGCGATGTTGACGGGAGTTACCAGGGATTTGCCCAGGACACTCTGGTACATAAAACTGAAGGGTTTGACTATTATGATGATTTCTCAATGTGGGATACATACAGGGCATTGCATCCGCTAATGACTATACTCGAACCCAAAAGAACACTTGACATGATTAAATCGCTTGTTTTGAAAGCTCAACAGGGTGGATGGATGCCTATTTTTCCAGCATGGTCGAACTATACTGCTGCTATGATTGGAGACCATGTGAGTACTACAATAGCGGATGCTTACATGAAAGGCATCAATGATTTCGACACTGAAACAGCCTATAAATATATGCGTCAGAATGCATTTGAAAATCCGTCTGAAGCAGACTACAAAGATGGGAAAGGTCGCAGGGCTCTGCAAAGCTATCTTAAATATGATTACATTCCACTTGAAGATGGGGTTCCGGATGCGTTCCATAAACAAGAACAGGTATCAAGAACACTTGAATATGCATTCGATGATTATGCACTTGCCAGATTTGCAGATGCACTTGGAAAAACTGAAGATTATAATATCCTGATGAAACGCTCGGAGAACTGGAAGAACGTCTTTGACAAACAGTCAGGATTTGTTCGGGGACGATATGCTGATGGAAGTTGGATTGAACCATTCGATCCTTACGTAAAAGCCAGATTCATATGTGAAGGAACACCATTTCAGTACACATGGTATGTACCACAGGATATCCCAGGATTAATAAAGGAAATGGGGGGATCGGATATTTTTCGTGCCAGGCTTAATGAGTTTTTCGACAAAGGGCATTATTGGCATGGGAATGAAACTGATCATCAGGCAGTTTATATTTATACAATGGCAGGTCAACCTGAGAAAACTCAGGAGTGGGTCAGTATGATAGTAGATGATGAGTACGGACTTGGCCCTGGAGGTCTGAGTGGTAATGAGGATGCCGGACAAATGTCAGCATGGCTAGTGTTTTCAATGATGGGATTCTATCCTGTCTGCCCGGCATCAAACCAATATATTATAACAACTCCTGCATTTGATGAAGTGAAGATATTCCTGCCAGATGGAAAATTCTTTCTAATCAGTTCGGTAAACAGAGAGAAGAAGAATAAATATATCAGGGCAATATCAAAAAACGGAGGAAGATATAATGACTGGTTCATAACACATGAGGATATCATGAAAGGAAGCAGGTTCACTTTTCAACTTGATTCAAGGGTCCCTCTGAAATGATTCTGAATCAATGAAAATATTTTTCCTATTATGAAACAATTCGGGGAAAATATCGTTATAAACATGTATTTTCTGCACAAAGAAAGGTGAACATTTTAATGAAAATGAGGTTATTAGCAAAGATAGTATGCTGTACTATCACAATTTATGGATTCATTTGCATTAGAAACAGTAAAAGATGAAAAGATGAAAAGGAATATTGTGTTTATAGTTTTGTTTATTGGCTTAATAAGTTGGAGTTGTTCAAAGATTGAATCACCACGAGGACTTAAAAAGGCAATTGAGGCGAACGTATCGGATATTAACACAGCTATCATTAAAATATCGCAAACAAATGGCTATAAGCTACTTTCATCAGGTGGTGATCTGACAAAATCTGATGATGAGTTTAGTGATAGTATCAACCTTAATCTAGTTGCCGGCATTTACGATTATCAGCCTGACAGTATATGGAACAACTACCACTTTCATCCTTACAAGTTATTCAAAAAGACAGGAACAAGTGATAAAATGATTGTCAATTTACCTGAGAGAATGGTCTTTCACCCCAAATACCTTTATAACAATAAACCTTCTGATTCGGTGCTGACGAATAATTTTACAATTTCGGCATCTGATTATCATCTGTATTATAATTGGTGGAAAAATCTTGACTACAAGCTTGCTGCAGATCTTACTCTTGATTCAGAGGACGCTGGTAGTCTGGATATTTCTGCTGTCACAAATTCTTATAATAGCCAATCTTATTCATCAAATTACACCTTCACTGAAGGATATAATATTTCAGTGGAGCATCAAACTGGTGATACTACTGTTTCATCATTTACACTTTCAGAAGATGATGATATTCTGTTAAAAGAGGCCGTCATTTTTATATGGAAAGATTATCACAAGAAAGAAAAACAATATATTTTAACAATAGGAAATGTTGATATCAGAAGGGTTAAAGGTGTTGACTCTATTGAGGTCTATCTTGATGGAGTTTTGCAACAGGAGGCAGCAGCTTATATAACTGATGATGCTGACGCAAGCGGTTCTATATGTCATAAAAGGGATATTCTGTTAACTTTCGATGATGGAACAACTGCAAAAGTGAGTGAAATGATTGATCCGGCAATTTCGGCTCTGAGGACGCTGGTTGATTCTCTTCATAATATGTATTTTGCAAGGAATATTGTGGATTATATAGCATTGAGTATTTACTATTTTAACCAGTGACACGGCTATAATTATAGCTGTTATTAAATTCCGGTACTCTAAGAGAAGATAGCGAGTGAAGATCCTTTTACATGCCAAATAAACTTCCGATCTGATATACTGAAAAAGAGAGCAACCAGGCTATTCCTGTTGTATAAAAGACAGTAAATGCAGCCCATTTCCAGCTTCCCGATTCGCGTTTGATAGCTGCAACCACCCCAATACATGGGAAATAAGTCAGAATGAATAGCATAAAGGAGAAAGCAATTAATGGTGTAAACATCCTTCTGCCGGAAGAATCCTGTTGATTCTGTATTTTTTCAACTAAAGAGGCATTGCCTGAATTACCTGCCTGGAAGATCACCCCCATGGTACTTACTACAACCTCTTTGGCAGCAATACCGGAGAGTAAGCTTACACTCAGACGCCAGTCAAATCCAAGCGGTTTCATAGCAGGTTCGATGGAATGTCCGATCATACCTATATAAGATTTGCTCTGCTTCTCGCTTTTCTGCTCAAGCATCAATATGTTAACTGATTCACTTTTCTCAGTATCTGTCATCTTAGATGATTCAATCTGTGCAACAGCTCCAGTGTAATCCTTTGAATAGATGACGGTTCGTGGAAAATTACTTAATATCCAGACTATAATGGAAGCCAGAAGGATAACCCCCCCAATTTTCCTGATATACAATCCTGTTCTGAAAATTACATGTTTAACAACACTCCTGACAGTGGGAACCCTGTAGGGTGGAAGTTCCATAACAAATGGTATCTCAGCGGACTTGAAAAAAACACTTTTCAGGAACAGAGCCGAAAGGACTGCAAAAAGTGCCCCCAGAACATAAAGGAGGAAAAGTACTGATCCCTGGTTTTTTGCGAAAAACGCGCTTATAAACAGGATATATACCGGAAGCCGGGCACTGCACGACATAAATGGAGTTATCAGCATTGTTATCATACGGTCTCTTCGGCTCTCAATGATCCGGGTAGCCAATATAGCCGGTACATTACATCCGAATCCCATAAAAAGGGGAATGAATGATTTACCATGCAGTCCGATCTTATGCATTACCTTATCCATAATAAATACAGCCCTGGCCATATAACCTGTATCTTCCATAAATGAAATAAAGAGAAACAGAATTACAATATTCGGAAGGAATACAATCACACCACCTACACCACCGATAATGCCCTCGACAATAAAATCCCTGAAAATTCCTGAAGGCATCCAATATGAGACAAGCTCAGAAAGTTTTACGGCCCCAAACTCCAGCCACTGTTTAGGATAACCACCCAGCTTAAATGTTGAATAAAAGGTAAGCCACATAAAAAATACAAAGATTGGAATACCCATATATCTGTTTGTCAGATAGTTATCGATAATTTTGGTTTTTCTCAACCTTTCAACTTTGTTTAAGGTCAAAGTCTCTTTTAATGCTCCTGATATAAATCCGTACCGGAGATCAGTAATAACTGTCTCTACGGGATCTGAATACAGCTTCTCAAGTTTACTATATTCTTTTTTTGCAACCTCAATAATCTCATCTGAGTTAACGCAGCGGGTAATACTCCTGGAAAACTCCTTATCATTCTCCAGCAGCTCAATGGCAAGATACCGTGCTGAAATTATATTTGTAAAATTCCTGTTCTCTTCAATCTTTATTTTTGACTGAATAGCACTGATAGCATTCTCAATCTCAGTGCCATAATTGATGTGGATATGACGTACAACAGGATCCCTGTTCTCATACACCTCAATTATTTTATCAAAAAGATTCTTAATCCCCTTGCCTTTTGAACTGACAGTTGGAATTACAGGAACACCTAATAATTTTCCCAGAGAGTTGTAATCCAGTATATCACCTTTCTTTTCCAGCTCATCGTACATATTCAGTGCAATAACCAACTGGACACCCATATCTATGAGTTGGGTTGAGAGGTACAGATTCCTCTCGAGGTTTGAAGAATCAACTATGTTAACAACAATATCAGGTTTACTATCGAAAATATAATTTCTTAGATATATTTCTTCAGGTGAATAACTCTTAATTGAATAAGTCCCTGGCAGATCAACTATTGAAAAGTTATAACCTGACTGTTTATATTTTGCCTCTTTGGAATCAACAGTAACCCCGGCATAATTACCAACCTTTTGTTTTGATCCGGAAGCGTAATTAAACAGTGTTGACTTTCCTGAATTTGGATTCCCAACCAGCGCAACATGTATATTTTTACTCTTTTCCAGCCAGGAACCGTTTTCATCATCACTGAAAAGAACGCCATTAGTTGGATGAAACTCTTCAGATTTACTTCCCCTCTCTACTTCAATAAGCTTTGCATCACTGTTCCTCAACGAAATATGATAACCCATTATCAAATATTCAATTGGATCCCTGAGAGGTGCTTTTTTTATTACTGTTGCTTTTTTGCCAACAACAAAACCCATTTCTGAAAGTCGTCGCCGGAACTGGCCTCTCCCTTTGATCTTCAGAATTATCCCCTCTTCTCCCTGCTTGAGATCATATAGCGTTGTCATCCGATTCTTTCAATACTTAAGATAAACCATGAAATGGAACTTATGTTCAGATGTAAAATTGTTAATAATAAATACAGGCGTCAGGCGTCAGGCACTTATTCCCACATTCCCTATTCATTATCCACAATTCAATATTCCCTTCTAATCAACTTTCACCTTCAGAACTATCTTCCGAACCTGAGAATTTTCACCAACCTTTAAACAAGGCTTATGAGCATCAGAGGGGAAGAATATAACAAAATTATCTGCTGTTGCCTTTATAATATTTTCCTTAGCAACAGTTAAAAATTCAATGTCATTTGTCTCATCATAAGGCACAAGAATCTCTTGTTTAAGAGATACAGGAGCAATTCCCATATTTTCAGCACCAGTTATAACATATTGAATATCAATATATTTATGATGAGCTTCAAAACTGGCTTCCTCATCATTTTTAGTAATATACTCACTAACAGTTGCAAACAGGTTATCTCCATCAATTACATATTTCTTTAGTTCAAGTTTTGCTAAATCACTGTTTTTCAAAAAAGCAAAAGCTTTATCCCATCTCTCAGTGTTATTAAAATAGGAAATAACAAACTCTCGCCTGTTAATAGAAGTATCAGGTGTTACATTCCATCCATTAAGCCATTCACCTTTTTCAAACCAGTCATTAATCTTATTACTGTTCCATTTTGCTGGATCTGAAGGACTATTACATCCAAAAAAACTCAGAAAGCCTGTTAATATCATGATTATTACTATTAATTTTTTCATTCCGGATTAAAATAAAAATTCAAAATCTAAATAATTTCACGCAAATATCGCAAAGATTTTGTGTTAAGGCCGCAAAGAATTGAATAAAATTGGTTCTTACTTTGTGCCCTGTTAGTTATATCGTTCATTTTTAAATTCCTACATCTGTTTTATATACGGATCCAATAGCTCATAACAAGATTCTACGAAAACCTCTCTCTTTTGTTTATCAGTTTCCGGAGTTAGCCTGGTGCGTTTTCTGATATCATATATCACTCCTTGCTCAATCTCATTGCTTGTAAGTATCTCAATAAGGATCTTTGCCACTTTACCTGAACTTCTCATAAAAGGAGAAGCAATCCGGTAAAAACCTTTGAACCAATTCCCTTGCATACGATATATGCCCGAGCTGAAGGTTCCTGGATCAAAACTAAAACACTCAAAATTCATTCCCGGATGTCTAAGAGAAAGAAATTCGCACATCAAAGTCAGATACAACTTTGAAGATGAATACGCTTTAAATGCACTATAACTTTCTTCTCCGAACTGCAAAGAGTTATTTATATTGGCGAACCTGGAGACCGGAGATGTTACAGTTACTATCTTTACCGGATCATTATTTTTATTTTTGCTCAGTATAATCTCATTGATAAGAAGATGTGATAAATAATTTACCTGGAAAGTATATTCCAAGCTGTTAATTGTCGTTGTAAATTTAGAAGGACTAAGGATCCCTGCATTATTAATTATTATACCAGGATTATATGTTTCACTGATAGTCTTTGTGATAAAAGCTACCTGATTTAAATCACTAAAATCAACCTGGAATAAATTAAATCTATCCTCATATTCCGGGAGAAAAATGAGTTGCCTTCCCATGGCTATTACTTTGTACCCTTTTACCAGAAACAGTTTAACGAGTTCGAGACCCAATCCTGAAGTACCTCCTGTAATAAGGATATTTTTCTGGTTTATGGATTCTTGCGGCATATAGATATGAGTCATTTGTAATAGGCCTCAAACATAATAAAAAGATAAACAATTAGAAAGACCCAATAATCACTAGCTACTTTCCACTAATTATTAGCCTATATTCTCACTTATGACTCGTAAGAGACTCTTTTTATAGAATGGTTATATTCAAAACCAGAAGAATAACATTCAACTTACCAAGACTGAAATTAACCAGACTGACTGTTCAACTTCATTATAAATAAATTACTGGTATTGTGCAATCTAACTAAATTTTAATTGGAAAATTGAGAATAATTTTGTATTTTACCTAAAATAATTAATTAAAAGAAGCAAATATGAAAGATCAATTTAACCTTTTCCTTGAGAGTACACAGCAATTTCTGAATGAGATTGCAGCCTCTCTTCCAAGAATCCTTGGAGCGATACTTATACTGATAATAGGATGGATCATTGCGAAGCTTATCAAGCGAGGTTTTATAAAATTACTGAACCTGGTCAAGCTAAACTATCTTACCGAAAAGTCAGGTATTGATAAATTCCTTAGAGATGGTGGATCTAAAATGAATGCAATAGATATCCTCGGCACCTTGTTTTATTGGTTCATTATGCTTATAGTCATTATGGCTACATTAAACAGCCTCAATCTGACATCTGCCACAGCCCTGTTCAATGAGATTATGATGTATATACCTAATATCATTGTTGCCATTGTAATATTACTTATTGGGATATATTTGGCCAGGATGGTCTCTCAGATAATCAAGACATCATTACAGAGTATGAAGGATACTACTTCAAACATGTTAAGCCAGATTGCGTTTGTTGCAATCATTATCTTAACTGTATTTGTTACTCTCGGTCAGCTAAACATAGCAAAGGAAATTGTAACAAGCGCATTCCAGATAATATTTGGAGCAATCTGCCTTGCTTTTGCTCTTGCATTTGGTTTGGGAGGAAGAGATAAGGCAGCGGAAATCCTTGAAGAAATTAAAAAAAAAATTAAATAGCTGAAAGGGTAATTATTTTATTTTTGAAAGCTCACTTTTTAGCATACAAAAATGAAAAAATCTAATCTGATAATAAGTTTAGTCACTACACTTATTATATTTTGTTCAACGGACTCATTTTCACAGGACTGGACGCAATGGCGTGGTGTTAACCGCGATAGTAAGGTTACTGGTTTTAAAGCTCCCACATCCTGGCCCGCTGTTCTTAAACAGGAATGGAAAATTACCGTAGGTTTTGGTGATGCTACTCCTGTTCTATTTGGTAATAAAATATATATCAATACGCGACAGGGTGATAATGAGGTAGCTCTTTGTCTTGATGCTGCTACCGGCAAAGAATTATGGAAAACCCAGTATCCTTCAGCAGCTGTTACAGGTCCGGCAGGTTCTCATCCCGGTCCGCGCAGTACGCCTTCAGTAGCAAGCGGGAAAGTTGTCACCTTTGGTGCATCAGCAATCCTATCTTGTTTTGATGCCAGTACTGGTAAGCTGATTTGGAGAAGAGAAAATCCAACGGGGGCTGTACCCCAATTTTTCACAGGCATGTCACCTTTGATCGTTGATAATCTATGTATTGCCCATGTGGGAACCAAAGAGAATGGGGAGGTGATTGCTCTCGACCTTAATACAGGCAGCGAGAAATGGAAATGGGCCGGTGATGGCCCGGCGTATGCATCTCCTTCGGTAATGATTGTTGACGGGAGAAAACATCTGGTTGTTCAAACTGAAAAAAACCTTATGGCTCTTAACCTGACAGATGGTAAACCTTTATGGAAGATTGCAACACCAGTTCAACAACGCTTTTATAATTGCGTCAGTCCATATATAAACGGACAAATCATATATTATTCTGGGCAGGGATTAGGCACAAAAGCAATTAAAATAGAAAAAGCAGGTAATGAATATGTTACGAAAGAACTCTGGAATAACACCGACGTGGGAGCTAAATGGACCACACCAGTTCTGAAAGATGGATTTCTCTATGGATTTACCGACCAGAAAAGAATATATTGTCTGAATGCTGCCACGGGTCAAACGGCCTGGATCGATAATGCTGTTAATAGCGACTTTGCCACTATTGTCGACTGTGGATCTGTTATTATAGGATTACCAAGTACAGCAAACCTCATTGTTATGAAACCTGAATCAAAAACTTATGCAGAAGTTACCAAATATAAGGTTTCTGAGACAGCTGTATATGCTTTTCCAATTGTTGCTGGTAATTCAATATATGTCAAGGATGCTGAAACGTTGATAATGTATAAGATAAATTAGGACATTTCCAGCCTCACCACAACCACCTCCCGCCTGCCGGAGGTGGCTAATCTTACATATCAACTCTTTTGGCCGCTGATGTGGACTTGAATCTTTATGAAGTCGTACAAACACTCATTTTTAAAGTTTTATCAGATAAGGTTATTAGTAAAATATTATCAAACAGAGTATTGGTCTCAGTATTCTCATTTGACATTTCTTTAACAACCTAAGAATCATTAATTAGCGATGCCAGGCAAGAACAACCAGTAAAAACTCTATTGTTTTTTGAAATAGAATCAAGAATTACCAGGAATCTATATTACCAAACAATATCTGCCATCAGGAAATTTCGCAATTCGTCAGGCGTTATATTCTCAACTATTTCGCCTGTTTCAACAACCGTGATAAATCCCGTTTCTTCCGATACCAAAATAATCAGGGCATCGGAATGCTCAGACATCCCAATAGCGGCTTTATGCCTCATTCCATAACGGCCTGGTAATGAAACCTGTTCAGTAATTGGCAGTGTACACCTGGCAGCAAGAATTAGACCATCTTCAATAAGTACTGCACCGTCGTGTAATGGTGAATTAGTGAAAAAAATTGTTTCAAGTAATCCTGAGCTAATTTTAGCTTTCAGGATTTCCCCTCCTTCAGAAAAAAGGTCAAGTTTGCTTTTTCTTCCAATAACAATCAATGCTCCAGTCTTACTTAAAGACATTGTTTCACAGGCTCTTACAATCGCATCAGGTTTATCGGTATTCTTCTGCTTATTCCTTACAGATGAGAAAAGCCTGTCAAGGGAAAACCTGCTGCTATTGATATATCTGTTCCCGAGAACTAATAAAAACATCCTGACCTCTTGTTGAAAAACAATAATGAGAGCTATAACACCAACACCAATCACCTGGCCAAGTAACCCACTCATAAGCTCCATATTTAGTGCTTTTACAATAAGCCAAATAATATAAATAAAAAATATCCCCAGGAAAATACTGAAAGCAGCAGTTCCCCTGATGATCCTGTAAAGTTGAAAAAGGATAACTGCCACCAGGGCAATATCAATTATATCAAGAATAGATAAATGAAATGGCATATTTTTAAATTACTATCAGGTAAAAATAATAAAACTCATTACACTAAATAAATTGATTAATTATTTTATAATAATTGTTTCAGAAATTGGCTCTTAAGAATTTTTCAGTTTATGAATTAAGTAGATTGTTTGCACAGCCTCCTTCACATCATGAACACGAAGAATATCAGCATTATTAATAAGTGCAATCGCATGTAATGCAGTTGTTCCGGCAAGTGCCTCCCCTGCTGAAATTTTTAATGTTTCCCATATCATAGATTTTCGAGAAATACCAACAAGAACAGGTAATCCGGCCACTGAGAAATCATCAAGTCTCCTTAATAATTCAAAGTTATGAGCAACAGTTTTTCCAAATCCGAAGCCAGGATCAATAATAATATCCTTCACTCCTGCTGACCGAAGTCTTAAAATTTTCTTGCTGAACCACTTGAGTATATCAGTCACAATATCTTCATATACAGGATTATCCTGCATATTACGAGGATCTCCCAGCATGTGCATCATAATATATGGAACATTTAACTCCTCTACAACTGAAAACATACTTTTATCTGAATCTCCACCTGAGATATCATTTATCATATGAGCCCCATATTCTATGATTGCCTCCCTGGCAACAGCAGCTCTGAATGTATCAATAGATATTATAATCTCCGGCAATTCCTTGCTTATCAGTTTAATTGCCTTCAGCACCCGTCTGGCTTCTTCTTCTTCAGAGATATCTTCTGCACCAGGACGCGATGAATATCCTCCAACATCAATAATATCAGCACCTTCTTTTACCATTCTGACAGCTGCTGCAAGGATTTCTTTATCCGTATTATAACGGCTTCCTGAATAGAAAGAGTCCGGTGTAATATTCAGTATGCCCATAACCTTTGGAATTTCAAGGTTAAGTAGCTTGCCACCAACGTTAATATATCTTGGTTTTTCCAGCAAAACTTTTTTTTGAACGGATAAAATTAATGAATTAATTAAGAACAGCAATATCTTTCATTGCCTTAACTCAATATTAAACCTATCCATAAACTGGCTGATAATCAATTATTTTTATGCCATGTTAATAAATGTATATAGGGCAAATATAATCAGTATACAACCCGTTTCAGAACAAAAGATGATGATATCAT
>Ga0307377_10003732_pt1 | contig 16989 bp, 15 predicted proteins | sample TR3MG_FD_202535 | JGI IMG/M metagenome (GOLD analysis project Ga0307377, IMG submission 202535) | Soil microbial communities from Risofladan, Vaasa, Finland - TR-3 | ecosystem: Environmental > Terrestrial > Soil > Coastal area > Acid sulfate soil | place: Finland: Risofladan, Vaasa | collected... | reverse complement strand
AGGTCAGTTTGGTCGCGCGGACCAGCACCGTAGTTGCAGCCCACAGCACCGCCGCGATGACACCGAAAACATCGCCGATCAGCGTCGATCCCTTGGCCGTGCTGAAGCCGTCGGCGAAAGCGAGCGCCACGCCGAGGAACGCCAGCATCACGCCGGTCCACTGCCCCGCGTTCAGGCGCTCGCCCGGCACGAACCACTGCAGCCCTAGAGCGGTAAGACAGGGCGCGATGTACACGAATACCACCATGCGCGAGGCGGTGGTGTGGGTGAGACCGGTGTAGATGAATACGAACTCGCCCGCAAACAGCGCGCCCGCCACCATGCCGGCCACGAGCGTGCCGTCGCGCGCCAACAACGGAATACGGCGCAGCCCCGCCCAGACGAGCAGCACCACGGCGGCGATGACCGAGCGCAGTCCCGCCTGCAGGATCGGCGAAATGCCCGTGTTGGCGACTTTGATCGCGACCTGCTGTAAGCCCCAGCACATGCACAGCACCACCATGATGGACATGGCCAGCGCGTCTGCAGGTTTGCGCTCGGAAGACACTGTTTGATGATCCGGTATCTGGTATAGCCGGCATCCTATCAGGAAGCGTTTGCAGAAGAATACTAATTTCCCATCTCAGAGGCTCGCCGGGGAATGCTCGCCAAGGCACGCTTCGGCTGCGCGCGGCCTTGCCATCGTTTCGGTGCGCCGCTGCGATTCCTGCGCGAATGACCGTGCCGGCGCGGCCGTATAGCGCGCGTTTGTGGCGTAATATTCGCATGTGTGCCGCGGGCACTTGAGCATTCCAAACTCAGGAGGGAATAAGGCATGGCAGGGATGATGCAGGACAAGGTGGTGGTGGTAACCGGCTCGGGCGGCGGCATCGGCCGCGAGTTCGCGTTGCTGATGGCAGCCGAGGGCGCCAAGGTCGTGGTCAACGACATCGGCGCTTCGGTCAGTGGAGAAGGCAAGGACGCGGGTCCGGCGCAGCAGGTGGTGAACGAGATCAAGGCCAAGGGCGGCGAAGCGGTGGCCAACACCGACAGCGTGTCCACCTGGATGAGCGCCAACGCCATCATCAAAGCGGCGATCGACCACTTCGGCCGCATCGACTGCGTCGTCAACAACGCCGGCATCCTGCGCGACCGCATGTTCTTCAAGATGAACCCGGAGGAATGGGGCGCGGTAATCGACGTGCACCTGAACGGCACGTTCTTTGTCAGCCGCGCCGCGGCGACTTATTTCAAGGAGCAGGAATCCGGCTCCTACGTGCACATGACCTCCACCTCCGGACTGATAGGCAACATCGGCCAGGCGAATTACGGCGCCGCCAAGCTCGGCATCACCGCGCTGTCGAAAATGATCGCCATGGACATGGCGCGCTACCACGTGCGCTCCAACTGCATCGCGCCTTTCGCCTGGAGCCGCATGATCGGCTCCATCCCCGCCGACACGCCCGAGGCCAAGGCGCGCGTGGACAAATTGAAGACCATGGAAGCCGCAAAGATCGCGCCCCTGGCGGTGTTCCTGGGCAGCGATGCGGCCAAGGACGTCACCGGCCAGGTGTTCGCGGTGCGCGCCAATGAAATCTTCCTCATGAGCCAGCCGCGTCCTGTGCGCTCGGTGCACCGCGACGGCGGCTGGACCGCGCAGAGCATCGCCGAGCACGCGATCCCCGCAATGCGCGCCGGCTTCTACGGTTTGGACCGTTCGCAGGACGTGTTCAGCTGGGATCCGGTCTAGCCGCCGCAGGCGGCGAATGCTACTTCAACTGCACGACAAGGGAATACCATGCCCATCGATTACGACAAAATTAAGAACTGGCCCTTTCCGGAGGTCGAGCAGACCTACAGCGAAAAGGACAGCATGCTCTACGCCCTGGGCGTGGGCTACGGCCACGATCCCATGGACGAAGCGCAACTGCAGTTCGTCTACGAGAAGAACCTGAAGGCGGTACCGACCATGCCGGTGGTGCTCGGTTATCCGGGATTCTGGGTCAAGGATCCGGCGAGCGGCATCGACTGGGTCAAAATCGTCCACGGCGAACAGGCGCTGCGCATCCACCGACCCATTCCCGCTTCCGGAACGATCATCGGCCGCACGCGCATCAAGGCGCTCGTCGACAAGGGCAAGGATAAGGGCGCGTTGCTGATCCAGGAGCGCAGCATCGTCGACAAGGCCAGCGGCGTGCTGCTGGCGACGCTGGAGCACGTTACCTTCTGCCGCGGCGACGGCGGCTTCGGCAAAGGCGACGCAGCACCACCCCCGCCCCCGGCCGTGCCCGACGCAGCGCCCGACGCAATCTGCGACCTGCCCACCCTGCCGCAGGCGGCGCTGATCTATCGCCTGTGCGCCGACAATAACCCGCTGCACGCCGACCCGGCCGTGGCCAAGGCGGCGGGCTTTCCGCGCCCTATCCTGCACGGCCTGTGCAGTTACGGCGTGGCCGGCCATGCGGTCCTGAAGACTTTCTGCGGCTACGATGCGGCAAAGCTGACGGGGCTGTCGCTGCGCTTTTCCGCGCCGGTGTTCCCGGGCGAGACCATACGCACCGAAATGTGGAATCGCGGTGCGAGCATCTTGTTCCGCTCGCGCGTGCTCGAGCGCGATGTCGTGGTGCTCAACAACGGCGTCGCCACGATCGCGGCGTAACACCCTAAACCGCGATCCGGGCGGCGGCTTCAGCCCGCAGTGGGCGATCCGCCTGCCGTCGCGGTGCGGTGGCCCTCGAGGCGGTATACGATCGTGTCGCCCTTGCCCTTCAGGTCCAGGGTTTGCGCCGGCCGGAAGTCGTAGCGGCCGGCCAGGCGTTCATGCGTGAGCGCGTCCACCTGGATCATGCCGGGCTCGTTGTCCGTGGTAATCCGGCTGGCGACGTTTACCGTGTCGCCCCACACGTCGTAGATGAACTTGCTGGTGCCGACCACACCCGCCACCACCGGGCCGGAAGCGATGCCGATGCGCAGTTCGAGCGGCTGCCCGTGGACGGAGAAATCGCGCGCGGTCGCTTCGCGCATTTCCAGGGCGAGATCGGCTACTGCCGCGCAGAAATCCCGCTCCTTCGTGTTCAGTCCGCCGGCGACCATATAGGCGTCGCCGATGGTCTTGATCCGCTCCACGCCATGGCGCTCGGCGAGGGCATCGAACGCGGAGAACAGGCGATTGAGCAGCTCGAAGATTTCCACCGGCGGCAGCGTCGCGGCGAGGCGCGTGAAGCTGACGATGTCTGCGAACATGACCGTCGCCTCCGGAAAACCATCGGCGATCGTTGCATCGGAGTGCTTGAGCCGCTCGGCGATCGGCGCGGGCAGCACGTTGAGCAGCAGCCGCTCGGATTTCTGCTGCTCGTCGGCGAGCAGGGCGTGCGCAGTCTCCAGCCGCAGGCGCGACTTATCGCGCTCGCTGAACGCGAAGCGCAGCAGCGCGTACACCAGCGCCGACATGGCGGTGAAGTTGAGCGCGAAAAAAACCACGGTGGTCGAGAGCGGAACCCTGGGTCCCTGTGGGGGCAGGCCCGCGAGCTCGAAATCGACGTAGCCGGAAAGCAGAACGAAGAACACATAGGCAAAAAACCAGGGCGCCGATTCGCGCGCGGAATACAGAAGCACGGCGCCCACCGGGGCGAGCAGGCCCCAGAGGATCACGCCGCTCGCCGAGATGAAGTTGCCGATCGACCACTGCACCGTGAACGGCACGAACAGGATCAGCCCGAGCTGCAGCGCGCGGAAGGCATCGAAGTTGAGCGTCCACAGATAGATCACCAGGGTGCAGAGGGAAACCAGCTGGAACGCAAAAGGCAGCGAGGCGGACACCGGCAGCCCCAGCATTTTGTACAAGGCAAGCCAGATTCCGGCTGCCGCAATCATCAGGCCGCAGGTGAGCAGCAGCACGGCCTTTTTCAGGCGCAGCTCGTCCGAGTCGCCGGGTTCGGCGCCGGCCGTGCGTAGTCGGCTATACAGTTCGGCCAGCGATGCCATCCGCATTCCTGAAAGCTGGAACAGTATCGGTCGGTTCGAGCGTAGGGACAGTCGCGCGCGATGTCAATAATCAGCGTCATCATACCGCCGCCGGCTGTCACGCTGCGTACCGGACAAGCCGCGCCGGGCGTCCGCTCCTTCCGCCGCGGCTTTGCACGACGTACAGTAAAATGCAGCATGAGCGGCGACACGCTGCGCATGCTGCGCGACGGCGTCGCCGATTTCGCAACTGTCGATGCGGCTCGGCTGCGCCGCCTGTGCGGAACCGAACCGTCTTCTCAACGCAACCGCATCAAGGAACATCCATGCCCCACCCGCTTTCGCACATTCGCGTGCTCGACCTGTCCCGCATCCTCGCCGGCCCCTGGGCCTCGCAGAACCTGGCCGACCTCGGCGCCGAGGTGATCAAGGTCGAACGCCCCGGCGCGGGCGACGACACGCGCGGCTGGGGCCCGCCCTGGTTCAAGGACGGCGAAGGCAATGACACGCGCGATTCGTCCTATTACCTCTCCTGCAACCGCGGCAAGAAGTCCATCACCCTGGACATATCCACGCCCGAGGGTCAGCAGATCGCGCGCGAACTGGCGGCCAAGTGCGACGTCCTGATCGAGAACTACAAGGTCGGCACGCTGGCGCGCTACGGCCTGGGCTACGAGGATCTGCGCAAAATCAATCCGCGCCTGGTCTACTGCTCCATCACCGGCTTCGGCCAGTCCGGCCCGTACGCACCCCGCCCCGGCTACGACTTCGTGTTTCAGGGCATGGGGGGACTCATGAGCATCACCGGCGAGCGCGACGATGCGCCCGGCGGCGGGCCGATGAAAGTCGGCATCGCGATCACCGACATCCTCACCGGCATGTACGCGAGCCTCGCCATCACCGCCGCCATCGCCCATTGCGAGCGCGGCGGCGGCGGCCAGTACATCGACATGGCGCTGCTCGACTGCATGGTCGCGTTCAACGCCAACCAGATCAGCGGCTACCTCGTCTCGGGCAACATCCCCAAGCGCTACGGCAACGCGCATCCCAACGTCGTGCCCTACCAGGTGTTCGCGTGCAGGGACGGCCACATCATCCTCGCCGTGGGCAACGACAGCCAGTTCGCGAGTTTCTGCGCCGTCGCCGGCCGCCCCGAACTGGCCGAGGACGAGCGCTTCCGCCTGATGTCCGGTCGTATCGTCAACCGCGATGCGCTGATCCCGCTGGTCGCCGACATCATGCGCACGCGCGGCATGCACGAATGGATAGACGTGCTGGAAGCCGCCAACGTGCCCTGCGGCCCGATCAACAATATGCGACAGGTGTTCGAGGATCCGCAGGTGCAGCACCGCGGACTGAAAGTCGAAATCCCGACCGCGGCAGGCGTCCCCTGCCCCACCGTGGCCAGCCCGATGCGCTTTTCCAAAACGCCGGTGGAATACACGCTGCCGCCGCCCGCGCTGGGCGAGCACACGCGCGAGGTCCTGCAGGTTCTGCTGGGCATGGACCGCGAGGCGCTGGACGCACTCGCCGCGAAGGGCATCGTCTGAGACCTGACGGCCGCCGCCAATTGCATGAATTCAGGTGTTCAAGCGCCTTTCGGTCACAAAACCTGTGCTACGGCACCAGGAACCGCATCGCTGTACATGGGCTTGCCGTCGTTGAAGCGCAGGAAGCCTTTAATGACGCGGTAGAGAACCCAAATGCCTGTAGCAGCCAGCACAAAGAAGCCGATTATCACAAACACCAGCATGAACCCAATGATGCCGAGAACAAGCCCGATCCAGAACGTATTCCTCAACCATTGGAAATGACTTTCGTAAATCGTTCCGACGGCATCGTCTTTCTTGACGTAGTTGACAATGATGGCGACGATGCCAAGGAATCCGCCGCTCACCAGCGACAGTGCAGTCAGTATGTACATGACCATGGTGATGGTCTTTATGGAATTCAATTTTTCGCTGGCTTCTATGTCGTTAGGCATGTTGTTCCCCATTTAGTGAGCGGCGTAGTTAATATGGTGCACTTGAGACGCTGCATTCCCTCTCCCTGGCTGTGCTCGCAATCGCTGCGCGAAACCATGTTCACGCGGCAATGCTTGAAAGCTATACCTATCGCTCCCGCTATGAATTTTGTGCAAAGGGACATTTCTGTGTCACCAGCGGTGTGTCAATTATTCAGGCCAGGTATCCGTTATCGCTTTGAATTCTCGCAATGCGTGTGTGGTTAGATTAAAAGGGTCTTCTGCAAATCAAGTGGGTGAATTAAAAGGGTGAGTCGTCTGAAAGCCGCATGGAATAAGGGTTTGCGGGGTTCGTGAGCATGGAAAAATCTGGCATGATTTGCGCATGGCTACCTCTCGACGACTTACCGATCTATTCCGCTTCCCTGGCTTTCGTCCACATGCGACGACACGAGGGGTGTTTGGCGACCCGAAGGCACGTGTGCTTCGCTTGGAGCGGCGTGGAAAAAAAACCACTGCGGAGTGTGCGACACGCTTGTGCGCGGCATCTACGACCGCAAAGTTCACCGCGTTCGCGATCTGTCTTGCGGGGATGCACGCATCTACCTGGAGTTCGAACTGCGCCGTGTATGGTGCCGGCGCTGTGGTGCCGTGAAGCAGGAGAGACTTCCTTGGTTGGCCGACAGCCCTTTCTATACCAAGCGCTTTGCTTTCTTCGTTGGACGCCGCTGTCGGACAACGACGATCTCGGACGTGGCGCGCGAGGTGCATCTGGACTGGCGCGCGGTCAAGGACCTGGACAAGCAATATATGCGCGAGCAGTTGCGCCGCATCGGCATGCCTGGGCCGAAGGCTATCGGTATCGACGAGATCTCGATCCGCAAGGGCCACACCTATCGCATCGTGGTGAGCGACCTGATTCGCCGTCGCCCGATCTGGTTCGGAGGCGAGGATCGTTCGGAGGCGAGCATGGCGCAGTTCTATGACTGGCTGGGAGACAAGAAGAGCCGGGGCGTTCGTCTGGCGGTGATGGATATGTGGAAGCCGTTTCGCAATGCCACCCTCGCGCGAGCGCCACAGGCGGCGATTCTCTTTGACAAGTGCCACATCATGCGCCATCTGGGAGAAGCGCTCGACAAGGTGCGAAAGAGCGAGTACGCGCGGCTCAGCGGCAAGGACCGTCGCTACATCAAGGGACAGAAGTACACGCTGCTCTCTCGTCACGAGAACTTGACCTTGGACGGCAGGCGGTCGCTCAAGACGTTGCTGACGGCCAACAAGCGCCTGAACACGGCGTACCTGCTCAAGGAGTCCTTCGGTCAGCTCTGGGACTACGAGCGCGAGGGTTGGGCACGGCGCTTCTTCGAGAACTGGCGCGCGAGCCTGAAGTGGCAGCGCCTGGAGCCCTACGAGAAATTTGCTGAGATGATTGATCGGCATTGGGATGGAATCGCTGCCTACTGCAAGCCGGAGAACAAGGTCTCGCTTGGGTTCGTGGAAGGTTTGAACAACAAGATTCGCGTCATCCAGCGCCGCGCATACGGACTGCGCGACCAGGAATACCTGCGACTGAAGATTCTCACGTGCATGCTGCCCCAACTCTGAACACCGTGCGCTTTGAACACGGGTTACCCACCGGCGCCCGCCTCCCTGCGTGAGATGCGCGTCGGCGCGCGCCCGTGGATAACCCTGCACCACACTATTCATCAAGCTTCCGCGAAAACTCACAGAATGACCCAAAATGACCCACTCACTTTGCAGAAGACCCGATTAAAAGAATGAAGGAAATTCGCATTGATGCTTTTCACGTGAATTCTGTCACGGTCGTTTGAAAATGCTAACAATTCTTCAAGCGCTGCAATGCTGGATCTATAGCTACTGCGTATTTCTTTGTCGGTGGTGAAAAATCTCTTGGGTACCACCAATTTTAGGTACCCATCCTTAAAGTCAGCATTGATAGCACTGATGGATTGTCTCGTGAATCCATCCGCCTGTTTCTTAGTCAATACTGAGAACCCAACCAAGACTTTAGTCCCATTTTCCGTGAAGACGGACTGCGCTTTCAGGTATTCAAATGCATCCTTCATGTATTCTCTTTCGGAAGCGGTCGGTTTCTCCACATTTTGCGCAAAGGATCCATTACTAAATGCAACTATCCCAATGATGGCGATCGCAACAGCCTTGGTAAGTCTGTATGTACAGGATGGCATAGAATTTCCTTTATGCAGTAATGCTGTCGGTGCGCGGCTGGTATTACCTAAAGATCAGCAAGAACCGGAGTCAAATTCGAATTGGTTGTTCAACGAATTCCATTTCAGCTGCGCCTGGAAGTGCACCTTGCGGCCGTCGTCGTAGGTCCGGTAGCAGGAGCCGTTGTCGCAGCGCGTATTGCACCTGGTAACGCCAGGCGTCTTCGCCGGCCGCGCCGGGTACGGACCGTAGGCGACATGCGTGGGCGCCACTTCCCTCGTCCTCCTCCGCTTGCCTGTCTATCTGACGGCAGTGTGGCGGGCATAGTGATCGAGCGCTGCCAGAAAGTTCCCAGGTTTGGCGCTCTCGCGCGTCAGCCGTTGCCCGGCGGTAATTTCGCGTTCCGACATTTTTTCGGCCAGAGCAGGACGATTAGCCACCGCTTTGTTGTCCTTCGACGGATCGTTGGCTGCAGAAAGATTGTAGAGCACATAGGCGATGACCCGACTTGCTGGCACACCTTGCCCGAATTGGTACATCCAGCCGAGATTGTTTTGCGCATTCGCATTCCCCTGCGCCGCGGCCAGGCGATACCACTTCGCCGCTTCAACGTAATCCTGTGCGACGACTCGCCCCGCATAATACCTGTTGCCGAGATTGGCTTGCGCATTCGCATACCCCTGCGCCGCGGACAAACGAATCCACTTCAGCGCTTCCACGTAATCCTGCGCAACGCCGTGCCCGCTGTCATACTCCACGCCGAGACTGTTTTGCGCATATGCATTCCCCTGCGCCGCGGACAAACGAAACCACTTCAGCGCTTCCGCGTAATCCTGCGCCACGCCCTGCCCCCGGTCATACATGAGGCCAAGACTGTCTTGCGCGTTCGCTTCCCCCTGCGCCGCGGCCAGGCGATACCACTTCAGCGCTTCGGCGTAGTTGTGCGCGACGCCTTTCCCATGCTCGTACATGTATCCAAGACAGTCTTGCGCACTCGCATTCCCCTGCGCCGCGGCCAACTGATACCACTTCAGCGCTTCGGCGTAGTCCTGCGCGACGCCTTGCCCTTGATCGTACATGTCTCCAAGAGAGTATTGAGCATCCGCATCCTTCTGCGCCGCGGCCAGGCGATACCACTTCAGCGCTTCCTGGTAATCCTGAGCGACGCCTTGCCCTTGGTAGTACATGTCTCCAAGAGAGTTTTGAGCACTCGCATACCCCTGCGCCGCGGCCAATCGATACCACTTCACCGCTTCTGCATAATTCTGCACGACGCCGCGCCCAATAGAATGACCCATGGCAACGAGATCTTGCGCGGGTGCATACCCCTGCGATGCCGCCAGGCGAAACCACTTCATCGCTTCGGCGTAATCGCGCGCGACGCCGTGCCCCCCGTTATACATGAAGCCGACATCCATTTGCGCATAGACATACCCCTGCGCCGCGGCCAGGCGATACCACTTCAGCGCTTCGGCGTAATCCTGCGCGACGCCTTGCCCGTTGTCATACATGCTGCCGAGATTGTCTTGCGCTCGCGCATTCCCCTGCGCCGCGGCCAGGCGATACCACTTCAGCGCTTCGGCATAATCCTGCGCGACACCCCGCCCGTTGGCATACATGATGCCGAGATTGAATTGCGCATCCGCATCCCCCTGCGCCGCGAGCGTCTTGAATATTTGCAAAGCACTCGCGTAATTGCCCGCTTCGTAAGCGGCAACACCGTCTTGGTATGGACCCGCCCACGCCGCCCCAGCGATCAGCAGCAGTGCGGTCACTACAATCACAATCAGCCGTTTCATGGATCTCTCCTCTTTCGCCACTCATCATTCAGTTACAGGCAGACCGCATCGGCGCCTCCACCCTGCCGATACGGCCATCGGTTTAAAGCTTGGATGCCTGATCGCGCCTCTTCGCGCCCGCCTCGGCAGCACTCTTTTTGTTGAACGCCGTCAGAAACCCGTCGCTCACGTATTGAATGTCCATGGAGAAGCTCATATGCGGTGCCTGGAGTTCCACCACGCTGTTTCCCTGTTTGAATTTGGCGTAGCTGTCGCCGACAAACGGAACCTGCTTTTGCACGAGCCTGTACTTCTTTGACAGCGCGTCGAGAACGGCCTGAAAGCGCCCCTTGTCCATGGTCATCACGACGCCGGAAAGTTTCTCTTGCGGATCGAAGATGAATACGATCTTTTGCAAGCCCTCCACACCCAGGCCGGCGCCATCGCCTTCAAGCATCCTACCGCCTGAGTAGTCGTTGGTCCCGGCATCGGCCAGTTTGGTCTGGCTGCCGATCTGGTCCCGAACCTGTTTGGCCGTGGCCACGCCGATTTCCTGTCCGAGCGGTGCAGCGTTGTTGCCTGCATACACTGCGGAGCAATAGATCGCGAACAGAACAAACAGGGCCTTGCGCATAAAACCGAGTGCGTGGTGCATCATTCCCTCCTTGGATAAAATCGATGTCCGGTTAGTTGACGTAGCGTTTCTTCAACCGCAGCGTTCAGCGCGGCCGCGGCATGAACCCAAGCTTACGCAGGCAAGCCACCCCGCACAGCGGAACAATCCGCAATGCAAACGTCGAAATTTCTACATCGGTTGCGGGTATCGTTCCGATATACGGGCCGGCGAGGCAGCGCTGCACGAAACATCCTCCAGTTGCGGGTTGCTCAATAAGGGCTGCGCTGCGAGACGGCTTGACGCGGAATGACGGTCTTCGACCGGCAACCCCGCCGCCATGCGTTCTTATCGAACGTTTAGGCCGGTAGCTTTGCGTGGCCACCTTTCGGTGGCTTTGCCCTTGGCAGTCATTCGGCGCTTTCGTCGCAGGGAAATCAATAGACCAAATGGACATTTCCCAAAAATTGACATTTGGGCCTGCTCCATTATTTGGAACTCGTCTTTGCAGGCACATCTCGAGAATGCCCTCGGAACCGCGTGAAAAAGACGACGGGAGAGTGGACGATTCTGTGTTGTGCTTGTGCATTTTCCGACCAGCGCCCGTTGGCTCGACTCTTATCGTATCGGCGGCGCAGCGCGAAACCTTAGCGCACTTCGTACAACTCCCGCGGTTGCAGAAAATTCGACATCCAGCCGCCGGACTATTCCATCGAGAGTAAGCACCAGGCTCAGTAAAGTTAGGGCATTGAATCTTGATGCAACTTACGGAGCCAAGCGATGCGCACATTCGGAAAATACAGGGGATCCAACCAGCGGCGCGGGACTTCATCGTGCGGCACGCTGACTCTCGCCGCACCCGGTTTCAGCCCACCATGGCGCGCCGAGCACACGGATTCCCGCAGAGCCGCCGAGAAGCTGCGGGGGTTCACTCTGGTTGAACTACTGATAGTCCTGGCCATCATTGCCATTCTCTCGGCGGTGGCCTACCCCAGCTATGCACGATACATGCAGCGCAGCGAAGCGACGGATGCCACCGGGCAACTGAGCCAGTATGGCCTGGCGCAGGAACAGACGTTCCAGGACAACGGCAACTACGGCATCGGCGCATGTTCGGTTGCGCCGCCGGCTGTAACGCAATACTTCACCTTTGCGTGCACCCCGACTGGAAATCCCGCGACCGGCTTTACCGCGACGGCGACGGGCATCGGGTCCATGGCGGGGTTCAGCTATCAACTGGACGATTCCGGAAACAGGACCACGCTTGCCTACCCGGGGCGCACAGCGTTGCCGGCGAGCTGCTGGCTGATCAAGCCGGGAGACTGCTGATGAAACGCGGATTCACGCTGGTCGAAATGCTGGTGGTGCTGGTCATCGTCGCCGTCTTGGCCGTGATTGGCTTTGCCAGCATGAGCACCTGGGCGGAAGGGCGCAAAGTGCGGACTACAGCCGAGACCATCCGCGACGCGCTGGTGGGTGCACGCACGGAAGCCATTCGGCGCAATCGCACCGTCCATGCCTACATAACGGGCAACACCTTCGCCACCGAGGTTCCCGCGTTTGCCGGCGAAGCCGCCATTCCACTTCAACAAACGCAGTTGCAAGCGCCGGTCGCGGTGCAAGCGTCGGGAACAAGCGGAGACCTTTCTTTTTCTTCCGACGGGCGCACTTCGCCGGCGGGAGCGACGTTCAATTTTGTGACGACAGGACCGACGGACGCGTGCAAGAGCGCGGGCGGACCCCTGGAATGCTTCACGGTACAGGTATCGAGCGCGGGCAGCGTGCGCATATGCGATCCGTCCGTTCCCGTCCTTGACGCATCCGGAACAAGGAATGCGGAGGCCTGCAGATGAAATCGCCGAATCGTCAACGAGGAACTTCCATGCTGGAGGGATTGATTGCCATGGCTATCTTTGCGATAGCCGTTCTTGGGCTGCTCGCGCTCCAGACAAAGCTGCTACGAGCAAGCACGCAGTCGGCCTACCGCGTAGAAGCGGGCCTGCTCGGCGAAAGCATGGCCGGAATGGTCGGCACGGATTCATCGAACGTCGGCTGCTACGCCGTGAACTCGACCAGTGCGCTTGCCTGCGGGTCCACGGATTCCGCTGCAGCGGCGGAAAGCTGGCGCCAAGCCGTGCTGGCGCGACTGCCCAATACGCAGACGCTCCCCGCGGCGGACCTGCCGAATCCCACGGTCGTCATCGACGCGACGGGCACGGCCACGGTAACCATGAAATGGGAGCCGCCCAATGACACGTCGGTCCGGAACTTCATCATCGTCGCGCAGCCACTCCAATGAGCAAACAAAGCGGAATGTCCCTCGTCAGCCTGATGGTCGGCATTTTCATCGGGCTGGTCGTGTCGCTTGCGGTCATCAACACGGCCTCGTTTGTCGAAGCGCAGCGACGCATGTCCACCGGCGGCAACGCCGCCCTGTCGAGCGCGGCGGATGGGCTGTTCGTGCTGGAAAAGACGATAAGGCAGGCGGGCCTGGGGCTGATGGCCTCCAACGGCTTTGCCTGCCCGAGCCTGAATCTCGCTTATAACGGCACAGCCATGTCGAACGGGGGCGCGGTCTACCCTGTTTCCGTCGTAGATGGAGGCAACGGCTCCGACCAGATAAGCATCGCCTACCTGGATTCACTGCTTTCCGCGGCAGCGCCGCGCTTGCTGCTGCCGCAGGCCGACCCGGACGCCAACCTGCTCCTCGCGAATATGACGGGCATCGCGCCCGGCACAGTCCTCCTGCTGCAAAGCATGTCGGGGACGGAGCCCTGCACGCTGATGCAGGCAAGCGCGGTAACCGCATCGAGCCCTGGCGCGACCGTTGCGCATGCGGGAGGGTCAATCAATACCGCCAGCGCGTCCTTTGCGACGCCCGTGACCTACCAGGACAACGACAAGGCCGCGCCCGCGAACGCGTTCAAATGGCTGACGTACCGCGTCAATACTGACCCCACAAGTCCGGACTACCTGACATTGGAGGAAGTCGACAACACCACGGGCACCGTGACGGTTGTGGCCGAAGACATCGTTGCCATGCAAGTTCAATACGGGGTCGCCCCGCCCATCGGAAGCGTGGCGGCGCCTGCCGACAGCGTGATTACCTGGACCGACGCGGTCGACAACACGGCCCTGCCACCACCGGCCAACGTAAATTGGACGGCGCCGGCTGCCGCGGACATGCTGCGAGTGCACGCCATCCGCCTGGCCCTCGTTGCCAAAAGCCAGGACCAGGACCACACCGGGGCTGCAATTTGCAGCAGCACTGCGCCCAACAGGGCTGCAACGCAGTACCAGCAGTTGGTCGCATGGAGCGGCTTGCCTCCTACAGGGAACCCTCTGGTGGCCAATCCGACGGTAGACGGTCCGACCATCGACTTGGCATCGGTCGTTGGCGCGAACTGGTGCCATTACCGCTACAGGGTGGTCAGCCTGATGCTGCCCTTGCTCAACGTAAAGATGGGGGGCTGAACGATGAAACGTCAACAAGGCTCTTCGCTGGTGCTGGTGCTGGTAGTGCTGGGGATAATGCTGGTGGGTGCCCTCGCCGCGGTGCGTTCGACGAACACGGCCTCGCTGATTGCGGGCAACGCGGCGTTCAGGGCAGCGGCGCGCGAAGCCGCGGACGGAGCGGAAAATGCGGCATTCGCGTATGTGGTTGCGGATACGGCCCTCGACACCGCGGTGCCCAACGTCTATTACCCGCTGCGCGTGGCCAGCAACCCGGCCACGCCCGACGACTCCACGGGATTGCCGGCGATTGACTGGAGCAGCATAGCGAGCACGCAGGTCGGAAACAACGCGGTGCAGTGGGTAATCGAGCGCATGTGCACCGGCGCATTGCCGGTCACCGACACCACCGACAATTGCTTGGTGGATATTCAGATTGCAGCGGGCTCGAACAAAATCGGGTCGGCCGCGTTCGCCGCGAGCGCCAATGTGTTCTACCGCGTGACGGTTCGCGTGCGCGGGCCGAAGGACACCGAATCCTTCGCTCAAACGCTCATTTCAAGATAGGGAACCTCCAATGAAAAAATTCACAATTGCCGTAGCGACTTGCCTGCTGGCTCTGCTGCAGCTCATGCTGCCCTTACAGGTCTTTGCTTCGGGACCGGTAACCATCAGCCAGGTTCCCGTGGACACTTCGTCGATTGTTCCGCCGAACATCGTGTTCGTCGTGGACAACTCGGGCTCGATGGACTGGGAAGTGCTGATGAGCTCGGACAGCGGAGAGCTGTGGTGGAACACGTCGACCCAATCGTTCACGGATTCTTCAGGCGTGCCCCTAACCCACGGCAATGCCGGGTATGCGTACCTGTTTCCGAACGGGGATGCGTCCAACGTGCCCGATGCCCGGTACTATACCGACGCCTGGGGCTATTATGCGGTGCCGCCGATACCGGCCTTTGCCTGGACTCGCAGCTCGAGCTACAACCCTCTTTACTACAACCCGGCGATTACCTACACGCCCTGGGTCCCCGCTTACATTAACGGCGCATCGCAAAGCTTCGCGAATGCTTCGCCTACGGCAGCGCGCAGCCATCCGTGGCTCCCCACTTCGGGTACGCCGACAACCCTGGACCTGACCACGCTCCCGGCGACCGCGCCGACGGCCAGGGACTACACCTTCAGGATGCAAAACGGAATGACGATTCCGGGCAGCAGCATCGCGGGGATTCAGGCGAATGTGAACGGTGCGGGCTGGCAACCCATCACGACGGATATCACGCTGGGAACCTCGACGGTTTCCGTAACGACAACCCGTTATGGTCGCACTACCACGTCAACTGTCACGGCGAACGGTCCTTGGGACGTGGCGATTCCGTACTTCCCGGCAAGCTACTGGGTCATCGACGCGACGTGCAACAGTGGTCCGCCGAGCTGCGCCACCGCGCCGGACGGCCAGTTACTGCGCCTCTATCAAATCCAGAGCAGCACCACAAGCTACCCGTCGGGGCGGACCTACGCGGCCGAGCTGCAGAACTTCGCGAACTGGTTTACATATTACCGCAAGCGCAAGCTGATGCTCGCAGGCGCGATGGGGCAGGTGCTCTCGCAGTTGCCCAGCATCCACGGCGGCTCGGTATTCCTGGACAGCCCGTCGCCCATCACCATGTACGATTTTGCGAGCCCCGCAGCCAGTCAAAACTGGCAAATGGTTCTCGGGTCCATGTACACCATGGTGACCAATAGCGGAACCCCAACGCGTACCGCGTTGGGATACGCCGGCGCGCAGATGATGACAAACAAAAGCATCATTCAGTTTGCCTGCCAGCGCAATGCGGCGATGGTTCTCACCGATGGCTATGCGGACACTTCCGGGCCCACGGTCGGCTCCTACAACAAGGCGACCTACACCGGAACGCCGCCTTACACCACGACATATGCCAATACGCTGGCCGACATCGCGGCCTACTATTACACGACCAATTTGCGACCGGATTTGCTGGCAGGGCAGGTGGCCTACGACACTTCGGACACGAGCCCGAATGCCGACAAGAACCGCAATCTGCACATGAACACTTACGCCATGACCCTCGGGGCTATTGGCAACATTTATGGCACCGGCTCAGCGTCGGCCCTCAATCCATACGCGAACGCACCCACCTGGACGAACCCGTCTGGCCAGGACCCCACTGCCATAGATGACCTGTGGCATGCGACCATCAACGGCCGCGGCACGATGATGACCGCAAACGATGCGGCGACAGCGGCCGCCAGCGTGCAGGCTGCCATCCTCGACGTCATCATCAAATCAGGGTCGCAATCCGCCGTCGCGGTGTCGAAAGTGAATTTGGCGCCTGGCAGCTCGGAAGCATACGTAAGCAGCTACCAGGTCAATGGCTGGTTCGGGGACGTGCAGGCTTTCAGCGTCGACTCGACCACGGCGGACATTAGCAGTGCAACCCCGCTTTGGGATGCGCAGTCGCTGCTCGATGCGAGAACTCCCGCATCGAGGATGATTGTCACGATGGATGGCGCGAACGGGCCCGAGCCGTTCGAAACCGTGAGCTTGAGTGCCGCAACACTCGACCTGCTCAACCTGTCGACGTCGCCCGCCGACAATGCAAACGTGCTCGCGTACCTGCGGGGCGCGCGTAATCTGGAAGGAACCATCTACCGCAAGCGGCTGCATCTGCTCGGGGATATCGTCTATTCGGAGCCGGAAGTCGTCGGGGGAGCGGCGGCGCGATACAACGATGCCGGGTATGCAGAGTTTGCGACGTCGGTGGCCAACCGTCAGGGCGTGCTCTACGTAGGCGCGGGCGATGGCATGCTGCATGCGTTCAACACCAACACCGGCGCGGAGATGTGGGACTACATCCCCAGCTTCGTGCTTCCTTCGCTTAAAAACCTCGCGTCGCCGTCCTATGCGCACCAGTTTTTTGTCGACGGCTCGCCCGTTTCCGGCGATGTCGACTTCGGTAATACGCTAGGAGGCTCGGGTACACCCGACTGGCATACCCTACTGGTTGGCGGCCTGCGCGCGGGCGGAAATG
>Ga0307377_10003730_pt1 | contig 16995 bp, 28 predicted proteins | sample TR3MG_FD_202535 | JGI IMG/M metagenome (GOLD analysis project Ga0307377, IMG submission 202535) | Soil microbial communities from Risofladan, Vaasa, Finland - TR-3 | ecosystem: Environmental > Terrestrial > Soil > Coastal area > Acid sulfate soil | place: Finland: Risofladan, Vaasa | collected... | reverse complement strand
AGAAGTCAATAAAGGATGTCCTCCCCGAAATCGATGAAGGCTTGAGAAGAACGACTCCACTAATCTGTGATGATTGTGGAGAGCCTGTCGTTGAGGTATGGTTCTCCGGTCAGAAGAAGCTTCTGTGGAATGGCCAGCATTGGAACACTCCAGGAAGCACGATAAGTGATGGGGACTTCCTTTCCTGCCAGTGTTCTGTCTGTGGGGGACAGTTCGGCGTAGACAAGATAACCTGCTTGGACATCCACAAAGACGAACAAGAAGTGGGCCAAGCAGCAGACGCGTGATCGGGAACACGTAATAGGTGACAAGGAGGTGATAGATAGTGGTCCACCGTATACCGGAAAATCCAGGACAGCATGGAGGAGCTCCCCAACAGGGTAAAGTTCCAGAAGCCCCAATCGTTGATGGGGAACCTGGCATTGATTTCCCCAAAACTGGTACCTTGTGTCCGTTCTGGGATATGCCATGCGAGGAAGCGAGAAACACTTGTGGGTTCTGGGTTACCCTTCAGGTGCAAATGATGCATCAGCTAGCTCCTGTAGTGAAGATCGCGAACAAGCGAGCCTGTATTCTGTTCTCTATACAGTCTGCTGTGTTCATGTCACAGAGGACACGCCCAGCGTTCAACCCTGGAGGAGCTGCTGGAGGAAACAGACCACCAGGAAAAGGAGGACTTGCCCCATGACATATGATTAGTGAATGATCAGGAAACAGGAACCAACTATCGGGAACCGGCGATCTAGAACTAACAATCATGCCCTGCTCATCCTGCTACAAGTAGAAGATTAAGGAGGTTTGAGCGAAAATGACAACAGGTGAAGGCCCGCAGAAGAGCCGCCTGGAGATAATCGAGGAAGCCATCGCGGAGCTTCAGACCATCATGAAGACCGTGGGTGAAACCATGGACAACATGCTGAAGCGGATGGACAACGTCGAGAAGAAATCCGGGGTCAAGAAGGCTCTGTTTGGTGGCAAAAAGGAGAGACACCCGATCACCGACGCCAAGACCGGCACCGTCTTCATCTCCATGGGTGCTGCCGGAAGGGCACTTGCCGAGGAATTCGGCGAGGACCCCAACGACAACTTCTCATACTACAAGATCCAGAAGAAGCTGAAGGACGCAGGCATCACCGACAGGCTGCGCGACTCCAGTCCCGAAGAGGCCGAGAAGGTCATCAAGGAGGAGGAAGAGAGAATCGCCGCTATCGAGCGCGAGGCCGCAGAGTCCCAAGCAGCTGCTTCCGGTGAAGGTGTGGCGGGGGAAGGCGCCGGTCAGAAGGAGGAAACCGGTGGTGCGGCGGAGGGGAAGGCGGACGAGTCCAAGGGCAAGAAGGGGAAGAAGTAGGACTTCCCCGGCAGGATGAGCAGGGCCACTGCCTGAATTGAGTAGGTAGTGAGTAACAGATGATAGATGGTCAGGCGATAGGTGAAGATTGAGGGGAGGTGAGAACGGTGGTTCAACAGGCTAACATTCCGGGCGACGACAAAATAGAGATCAAGTTCGTTTACAAGAAGGAGACCAAGAACACTATCCAGTTCGAGGAGGTGGTTGGAGAGACATCCTGGAGTGCAAAAGATACGGCAGTGGGCCCGTTGTATGTCCAGAAAGAGGCTCTCAAGACCTTGGCAGACCCTATGGCCATAGGCACCATAAAGGTGACCATAGAGGTGATAAGCGTACTGGAAAAGCCTAGACCATCAACCGTGACCTAATGCCACGCCCAGGATTTGGGTTACGGGGTTCTTAACATCATGATACCACCCACCTATAACGGCTGTAGTCAGCACCAAGGGTTGCACATGCTGCACGCCGTAGGCCTGTATGTACAACATACGGCCTGTAGGTGGGTGGTATAGTCATACTAAGAACTATCCTCCATCTAAGATTAGACATCTTGATTCGTGGAAGGATAACCGATGAATTTTATAGCTTCATTCATACCTATCAGCAGTAAAAGCGTTGACTCATACATCCAATGTGGTGATTTGTGTATGTATGTGATCACTGTAATGCGTACTCTAGAAGGTACTGGTGGCAAATTAGATCCGAGTTTCGCTCCAATCGACTATGTCGTACTAGCTTTAGACTCTGGTGATGCTCGAAGCTTTGTTGAAGGCATGTGGGGGGCCGGTAGAAGTGCTTTCAAGATTGAGAGCAAGAAGCTGCGATGTTTCACGACACCTCAGGCTAATAAGATAGTCCTTCAACAGGCTTAGAGCTAATGATAGATGACGAAAGACAAGTCTGACTGATAGTTAATAGGAGCAGATTATGCCGAAGACTAGACCCTTCAGGCTTCCTATGCAGAACTGCCGCAAGTGTAACAGGCGATACCAACCTAAGAGAGTCGATCAAGTGTATTGCAGTGCGGAGTGCCGCAAGGAAGACCAGGCAGAAAAGTTCTATAAGACGGAACCGGAAGAAAAGGTATGTAAGCATTGCGGGTCACCTTTCTTGACCACAGCGCCCAATAAGCAAGACTATTGTACATCTGACTGCCAACGTGAGGAAGCTCGAGGGAGAGCAGCAGAAGTAAGGCGTAAGGCAAAGGAATTCGATAGGATTTCGGCTAATGGTACATTGTGATGATAGGGGTTTACGAAATTAGGTTTTTGTAGTACAATAAACGTAGTAGTTAGGAACGTAAAGGAGGAACAATGACTGACTTCAATGAACTACTACGACTGAAGAACAGCATGAGCAAGGGAGGAAAGGTGGATGATGGAAGGCTCTCAGAAAGGAGGAGGGCGCTACTGGACCACATAAGAGCCAACCCGGGCACCGCGTTCTCCTATGACGATATCAGGAAGGTTGCTTCTGAATTAAGCATCTCCAGTCCAATAGAAGCAGCCTTTGAGCTCTTCGATCTTGGATTTCTAGACAGATTCAAGTGGTTCAAGACTTCGGGTTCGAGGCAGGTGGTATACTACTTCCAAGTCCCTAAGGTAGCTCGCGAGTTCGCTAAGAAGCTCGAGGTTGAAGTGATATCCTCAAATCCACGTGTGGAGAAATTCAGTCGGGCCACTGTAGGGGCTGACTGATGGATCCTGTGAGCGGGCATTCACTAGATATACTGTGGGAACTTTCTGGACTCCAGTCTGAGATAATCAACAAGCAACCAAATCCGTTGGTTATCCCTCCTGAACTCCAGCCTATCATGATCGCCGCAAATGGCCTCATGGAGGAAGTCCACGAATACATCAACTCTTTGGGGATCAAGCCGTGGAGACCAAACCCGTTACCAGAAGAGAGCCAGCTTGAGGAATTAGTCGATGTATTGTTCTTCTACCTCGAGATGGTTCATTTTTCTCCCTTTACCTGGGAGCGAATCATCGCCAAGTATCATGAAAAATGGAAAATCAACATGGAGCGATACAGAAAGGCAGTTGCCGGTGACTATTCCTGGGATGACAAAGGCACCAAGGGAGAATTATAACCATGGCAGAGAAGAAGAATAAGCCTGACAAGATTACCAGAATATCTAATGCAGCTGAGCCTCAAACTCCCCCAACACTCGCAGAAATGGGGAATCTGGGAGTTCTCACACCTAGAGCTAGGCCTACTGTCACTATTGGCAGTACGGAGAAGATACAAACCGGTTGTGGCACCCTGTATCTGACCATGAATGTAGACGAGATGGGGCTGTGTGAGATATTCTGCTGGTTAGGCCATGCAGGAGGATGTCCGTCAGCTATGCTTGAAGGCATCACTAGACTCATCTCTGCAGCATTAAGGTCTGGTATCAGTCCTGATACAGTGATCAAATACCTCAAGGGTATACGGTGCCCTAATTCCACGTACGAAAAGGGCAGGCAGTACCTCAGCTGCCTAGATGCCATAGCGAAGACACTCGAACGAACAGTTTATGGCATCGATGACAAGTCCATAAAGGCTCCCCACGACCCCAACGAACCAGAACCTGTAAGCCAATAGCTAGAAGGGCTGCATGTCACAATGAACATCGGTACTAGATCGATTCTCTTTGGAGCTCACCAGTTCATCCTGCATCCTATATTTGTCACACTCGGGTGGCGGAAGGCTTATGATGAGTGGCCTAACTGGAGAGAACTTGTCTGTATAGCTATACATGACATTGGTTACTGGGGAACAACCACTATGGACGGTGATGACGGCAAGCTTCATCCGATTAAGGGAGCCGACGTCGCTAGAAGACTGTTCGGTTGGCACTATGAGCACCTCGTACTCTATCATTCGAGGTTCATGGCCAAAGATGATGGAATCGAACCCAGCAAGCTGTGTCTCGCAGACAAGCTCGGAGTAGGGCTCACACCATCATGGTTGTGGACTGCACAGGCTGTGTTGTCTGGTGAATGGTATGAATACAAACGGAATATGGAAGCTGGCCACTACGGGTCGCAAGAACTCAATCCAGGCAGCCCTATGAAATTCCATAAAAGCTACAAGAAACTCTGCGAGGAATGGGTCAAAACAGGAGACACATCTAGTGGAATATGGAATAACAATGCATGTCAGGAAGGGGGGCTAAGCAATGACTGATGAACGGACTACCACAAAGACGCATCAACACTGTACGACCTGTGTTCATGCAATAAAGCTCACAGCAGGACCAAGCCCGTCTGGACCGCTCGACGGAGTGAACTGTGACTCCTATGGGGTAGCTGAGCTCCTCGATAACTTTGCTGGTGAAGGCGATTATGCTGGATATCGTGAGGAGTTCAAAGAGCATGGTTTCATCAATATATTCCGTCTGGAAGTTATAGACCCTGAAGCTGAATGCCCGTATCACGCTCCTCGACCTGAACCCAAACCAGACACTGACGGATAGTCGTACACCTAGTGCTCAAATTCGAAGGTTTTGAATTTTCTACGCTTGTCTGAGTATAACTATACCCGACTTGTGTGTTTCGAATTTCTGTACTTCGGGACATGTGCATCACGGGTCAAATAGTGCATAATGCTGCGCCAAATACTGCGCAATATGCTATGAACGAATTATTGAAGGAGGAAGGAATGTCCATATACGGTGCGGTGTGTAACTGCGGACACCACCCAAAGCTCATGATGCCTGCTGACATCAATGACAGTACAGCGCCTCAGATAGATGAGTGGCTTTGGTACCAGATATTCGTGTCTGTCTCCTCTGGGATGATGCACGATTCCATAACGATAAACTCGGAATGGTGGAGAGATGGTCATCTTGCTGAAAGTACAGCACGAAAAGATGATGAGCTCATCAAGTACAAGATGCTTCCAGGAGAGAGTCACAGAAGCTTGACTGCTGAGGCGGTGGCTAACGCGGAAGACTGGCGAATGCATACCCACCCAGAACTCGTAAGGACGGCGTCAAACTGGAAAGAACACATCATCAAAGAGTATGTCGCCAAGAGTGATATATATACGGTGCGTGATATGCTTGTGAGAGCCTTACAGCGTGGACCATTGAAGTTATAGCATAGACCGTGCATCACAGACTGTAGATAATAGGAGGACAACTCTGTGAAGAAAGAAGTGGTAGTGTGTGATAGGTGCCTAGAGGAAGGTGTTGTAGTTCTCGCTGAGGACAGGTGCTCCTACTGTGGAGGAGACTATTGCAAGCGCCACGAAAGGCACCTAAACATTGAGGTATGGATCGATTCAGGTGCCTCATTACGTGGTAGTACCATAGAAAGAATAGCCGTATGCTCCCTGTGTGCTGAAATACTGATCTTAGCCAATGACCGCACACTCCTCAAGGACATAATCAAAGCCGCCATACCTGTCGTGTCAGAGAAAATGAAGAGTGTCATAAAACAGGGAGCTGAAGCCTATAAGAAAGTAAGAAAGGCCAAGCAAAAGGAAGCTACGTCAAAGAAATAATGTCAGGGAGGCAGCACTATGGAGAAAGCGATAAGGATCTGCGATCAGTGCTTCAAAGCAGGCAAGGAAGTCCAGTCTTCTCACGCATGTATCTTCTGTGGAGGGGACTTCTGCAACAGCCACGTAGGTATCCTGTACATCGATGTGAATGCTCAAGCACTCGGGTTAAATAAGGGTACGTGTCAGGCCATGATACCTATGTGTGTCGGATGCGTGGACATACTGATCAGCGCAGAAGGGGGATCGCTCCTCGGTAAGCTTACTGGAACGCTCTCACGACTCGCGACTGTTGGAGTGAATAAGCTTCTAGTCCCGCAGTTCTCTGATGAAGTTCTGCAGAGGTTGCAGCAGACAAGATCCAAAGATGGGAAGATTGGTATTGATGTAGAATCACCGTTGAATAGGCTCCTTGTCCATATAGAGGAAAGGTATTGGACGTGCCCCAGAGACGAAGCCGTAGTCCAAGAGATCAACATGTCCGATGATCACCGTTACGTGTACGTGATCGTTTCAGAGAAGGACGAAGTGAGCCTGGAATGGGTAAAGAGGGTAGCATCAGGCTTCATGGATGTTGTGATCGAAGAGGAACACTCTGAGGATAAGGTAGGCAAGTTTGTCAAGTTCATGATCAGGCCCAGAATTCCTGTACAGAAAACTGATAATGGGTAACACCGTGAACAATCGCCCGACTCTAGAAGACCAGATAGATCTCCAGAAACAGATCGATTCGATGGATCCTGCTCAACTGATCGGTCGAGTTGTAGCTCCCTATAAATGGTTCGGTCCGTTTGCAGGGAAGGCTATGGCCATAGATGCATTCATAGTCACTCACTTTGAGTTCGTCTGGCGTCTGATCAACCGGAAGTGGTATTGTCATTACTGTAAGAAGAAGCACTATAGATGGTCTAGCAGGTCGTGCCGTAAGAAGGCGTTTAGGGAGCAAGGATTACCTGACGATGAATAATCGACGGTGAGTAACGGAGGGAAGTATGAGCCTCACAATCTTTGAGGGGAAGTCTACAATCATCCCATTAGCAGAAGTGGCATTCATCGAGAAGAACAACCTGCCTAACGGTACCTTGTGCGGTATACATGCAGTCATGAAAGGTGCAGTATTCTCCGTTGATGCTCAAGGGATTCTTATAAGCGGCTACGGGAGAGCTGACTGCCCATACATTATCGGCGAAGAAATGGATGCATTCATAAGAGCCTGGCGCCGCTATCGCAGATACGTAGACATTCCAGCCGCGAGACAAGTAGGGACGACGTGAGAAAGAAGAAGAAGATCGAAGAGTGGGAACGTCTGTTCACGAACCTTCCACAGGCTGAGCAGTCGAAGCTCCTTGGGGTAGTCAAGTCTGCCAGAAGCGCAGAAGGGGTCGTCTTGATATTCTTAGGAGGTCTATCAAGAGAGGCCAAATACCTACTGATTGAAATGTTGCGAACTCCAGCCATCCAGAACCCCAATATGGAAGGCTAGAATAAGCGGAAGGAGGTATAACGACAAGTGATCATATTACTAGGACCTGATGGTACAGGTAAATCGGCTCTTGCTGAAGAGCTGTCATCCAATCTCGGTATGGAGCTCCACCATCATACTCAACATACCACATATCAGGAATTCCTTGAGCCTGTGTTGGATGTCAGCACCCACCAAGTCTTCGACAGGTTCATCTGGTGTGAATACGCATACGCTGACACCAGGAGAGACGATCGCGGGTTCCGGTTCTCCCTCAAGGAGTTCCACAATGTCACACTCTTAGCACTTATGAGGAACCCCCTAGTGGTACTCTGTTGCCATATCCCTGAATCGTATGAAGAAGATGTTCTTCCGAAAGAGAACTGGACTAGGTGTTATCTCAAGTACTCACGGTTCCTCGAAGGTCACAGAATCCCATACATCTTATATGACTACTGTGGCCCGAAAACAGGTCTTCCTGTAATCCGGTTCAGCTATAGAGCCTTGGAACTCGAATACGACGATAATTGGAATAACTCAATCAGTTTCCCGACTGAGCTCCGAATACTGTCATATAAGCTGGTCAACCAAATGAACTGGTGGAGAGGACTCTGGCTTAGTGGTCAGGGTGCTGTAGGGTCGCCACACCCCAAACTGTTGTTGGTCGCTGAACGTCTAGGACCACGCAACTCCCACTTCATACCGTTCGAGGCAGGCCCAACAGGCATGATGCTATCATCATTGCTCGAGACGACTCATGTGAGCTATGGTGACATTGCGGTGACGAACTTGGTCAAGGCACCGCTGGGGTCAAGCAGGCCCATAGAGCCTCAAGACTACGAGAAGCTGGAGCTTGAACTCACAACCTTGAAGCCTGACGGTGTGCTGTTCATGGGGTCAATAGCCCGCAACGGTATGAAGATATCCAAGAAGCTTGGAATACCATCATCGCACATAGTCCATTTGGGGTACTACAACCACAGAGGGATCAGGGATGTTAAGGAATACTCGTCAATATGGAGGGAGAGATGGAAGGAGCTGACAGGGGAGACACTTCAGGCATAGAAGAAGAGCCTTCAGGCATAGAAAAGAATCTCGAAAGGCTGACACAACAGGAAGTAGATGTCGTATACCACGTCCTCAGGAAAGCCTCGCTGAGCTGCGATGATTGGCCAGCAATAGACTCGCTAGCCTGCCATCTGTTCATGGGGCCGAAATACGAGCAGTTGTGTGACTACCTTAGTTGGTACGGAAGCAAGTTCATCTATCCGGCATTCAAAGAGGAACTGGATAGAGTGCTCAACGGCATGTGGTCGCACAGAACATTCTCGAGAGTGGCCGATCTTGGAGCAGGCCGCGGTTGGCTAGGCGGTTTGTTATCTATAGATTATGGGAAACGGACGCTCTTCGTGGATAAGAGGGATCTTGTAGAGCCTAGCAGGCTAAACTACTACGCCAACGGTTCAGCTGTGCCGAACATGATGATGGAGTTAGACGTCGAGACCGATTCAGGTCTTGATTTCCTGGAAAGAGAGCTTCAGTCGTCGGATTTACTGGTCATGTGTGACGTGTTGCACTGCATCGATGATTGGGCCGAACTACTGGTCAGGCTCTCGAAGCGTTGTGATATAGCGATCCTGGAATACACTTCGCCAGATAACCCTCAGATGGCTGAAAGCTACTACAGACAGCTGTCGAAGTATGGGGCTCAGCCGATGAGCAGTACGCGGCTCGAATCGGCCGTCAAAGTAATGTTCGAAGAGAGTGTTATGGTAGACCGCCACCCATACTCTTTCGTGTTCTGCTCTCGAATGCCTTCTATGTAGGGCATCTACTACAGCGGAGGTCACACTATACATGATAAGAGAACTGATCTTGTTAGCATTGATGTGTCTTGGGATATACTTAATGGCTACAACGGACGATTTGACGTTTGATGTCTTGATGGTCATCTTGATCATCATCAGCAGTGTATTGATGATCATCAGGCATATGAAATTCAGAGCATAAATAATAGGGAATAGGGAGGATACGGAAACATGATCAACCTGAACGTCGGGAACTGCTGGGACTGGGACTTCCTCAACGAAATAATAAGGATGAATGACGAAGAGTGTTCGGGAGCTAACATCCGAACGACATCCTTATATGGCTCCATGCCGTTTATGTCAGCATCAGCAAGGAGCTCGGACAGACTACCAAGTGAGGTGACGGGAAACCCGAAGCCTCTCATGTTCCAAGAGAACCTGATCGAGTATGTTCAGAGGGCACAGAGGCACAATATAGCAATACGATATACCCTTAACCAGTCATGTATCGGTCCTATGCAGGACTTCGCCGAGTACTGGAAATCCAGCCTAAGCAAATCCATCAAGTTCCTCGTACATGAAGCTGGTGTGATGGAGTACACCGTCACATCACCGCTGATCGCTGAGCTAATGCTCGATCAGCATCCGGGATTGTGGGTAGAGGTCAGCACAATCTGTGAAGTCGACAGTCCTGAGAAGATCGAGAGGTGGTATAAGATAGGCGCTAAGGGTGTCTGTCTGAAGTTAGATGCAAACAGGAATATAGACTTGTTGAGAGACCTGAAGAATGTATGCGAAGAGCTTGGCATTGACATCGACCTCCTGGCCAACGAATTCTGCCTGTTTGGATGTCCTTGGCGAGCGGAATGCTACAACCTGAGCTCCCACAATAGCTATCGTGGGCCGTTCGACAGCTATCCGTTCAGCAGATGCAACAATATCAGACTGGAAGATCCTGCAGAATGGATCCGGGCAAGGTTCATCCTTCCTCAGTGGATGGAGTTCTACGAGAAGAACTTCGGCATATCGACGTTCAAGGTCACTGGTCGTACACACCCGCCTTCAGTCGTACTACCGATCGTCGAGAAGTATATGAAGGGTGTTGCCTATGGTAACCTGCTCGACTTGTGGCCCACAGTAGCACGCTTGGGCAATACTGTCGAGCCGAAGGACGGCACCTACATAGACATCGGTGAGGTGGATAAGAGCCGTAACACGCTCTTGAGCGGCATGTGCACCAATAAGGAATGTGGCGCCTGTGACTTGTGTGCACGTGTATTCAAGCAGGCTTCCAGGCGCCCAAAGTAGGCATTACAGGACAGACATAATATAGAGAAGAAAGAGGAGTGAGAACTATGGCGAAAAGCGAATATCCTGCAGACGAGAATCAGCAACAGGAAAACAGCAGCCCCATGAAGAGACCTTCAGTCGAGGATATGGCGATGGAGATAGCATTCGTCGTCGCCAAAAGATCAACCTGTGCGAGGGCGTTGGTTGGAGTGAGAGGCCGAGGCGCAGTGGCACTAGATCACTACAGCAGAATCATCGGTGTCGGGTACAATGGTGTCCCATCCGGCTTCCCGCACTGTACTGAGGTTCCATGTCCTGGAGCGTGTCAGCCCACGGGAGGGTCAGCCCACGATGACTGTGAGGCTGTTCATGCAGAGATCAACTGCATAATCAACTCTCACGGTCCAAGATACATCTGGAAGATGTTCTTGACGCACTCCCCATGCTTCAAGTGTGCCCTGGCGCTGGCAAATCTTCCGTCAATAGAGGAAGTACGGTACACTCACGAATATGGGGATACTCGTGGTTTGGATATATTAGAACGTGCTCATATAAGGATTGTGAAACACGATTGAGGTATTTACAAAACATGTAAAACGTGCTATAATATATTTACGCATTCCGAAGAACAATCTTATGGGGGTTGGCATGAAACCTGAAATCGAGACTGGTCCTCGAAAGGTGTTTGAGACAGGAGGCAATCTGGCGGTCACTCTTCCGAAGAGCTTTACTGAGAAGATTGATATTCGGAAAGGGGACACGCTGGTATACCTATTCACCGGAGACACTATCAGGTTCGTGCCATTAGACGATAGTCACCCCGCAATGAAAGCGTCGAGAGGCCACTAACACGGAGTCAGGAGTCGGGATCGTGGAGTCGGCAATGAACGCTAGTTTTCGCTATTTCCGCTGTATGCTGTTTTCGCTATACGCTTTACGCTTACTTCGCTTTGCACTTTTCGCTATCTTCGCTTGGGCAAAAAAAAGTCCAAGCGTACAAAGCGAAAATACTGTAAACTACACAGCGAAGGTAGCGAGCATAACGAAAAGCGAAACAAGCGTTACAGCGAAGGCAGGAGCATGTACCGTTGAACAGCCCCCCTATGCCTGCTGACAGAATAAGTATATACTTAGTTCTGCCTGCAGCAGAATTCCTGCTCACTGCAGTTACCGAAGGAAGGGAGACAGATGGCTGGAGATCAGAAAGACAGGAAGAGTACACCTGATAGGAAGAAGCTTGATCGAGATCCTTGGGATACAGACGATGAAGAGGCACTCAAAGACGATTCCGTGGTGGCGTCGTATAACGAGAATTCATTCTTCTTAAGAAGCTCCGACCGTAGAGGGTTCTCTGCAACTGAAGCTACAAGGTATCCACCTCATATAATCGGTATGGTCGACGAGTTTGTCCAGAAGAGAGAAACCCCGTATAGGTCAAGAGCCGACTTCTTCAGAGATGCAGCCATTCACAGGTTAGTCAAGGTGAGAGCGATGTACAAGCTGGGTACACTCGACAGAACGTTCTCAGCATTGTTCAACTTCGACTTAATGCTTCAGAATGAGGAACTGGAGATCAAACACAAGGAGCATATAGAGAGACTAAGAGCCATAATCAGGAACTACATCAGTATGGGCAAGGGGGGAGAGAAGGAGGCTAGGAAAGTGCTCATTAAAGCACTGATGCACATAGAGGCCATGCCTGATGGGTTCCTCAAGGACTTGTATGTCGAACCGTTGATTAAGGAGTATGGGCATCTTCTTAAGGATGACGACATCAAGGAGATCAAGAAGAGTGCACAAGACGGATAATGTGTGATGTTTAGAGACGAATGGGACACCATAACGGAAGAGGCAGCGAGACAGAAAGATGATGTTGTAAAGCAACAAGAGGAAGCCAGAGAAGGGGATATACTGAAACCAAGCACCCCGCTAGGGCTTAAACTACCTCCGAAGTTCGCTGAGTGGCGAGAACACCAACTACTGTCTGTGATGAGGGTTCATGGGTCTTCCAAGGACTGCTTCCTCCTTGATGCACCCACCGGGTCGGGGAAGTCGGTTACAGCAGCAGCCGTCCAGAGACTGTCTAAGGAAAAGGAACTGTATCTGTGTACCACTAAACTGTTACAGGAACAGCTTCTTGCCGACTTCCCCTACGCCCGGACCTTGTTCGGCAGATCAAATTACCCCTGCGCCAAAGCTCCGCATCTGTTCCCTAGTGTGTCAGCCGATAGTTGCACCATGGACAAGTTGAGCAACTGTAGTCTGTCTCACAGATGTCCGTATATGATCGCCAAGAGGAAAGCACTCGATGCGGATCTTGCAGTCTTGAACATGTCGTACTTCTTGCATGAAGCGAACTACGCCGGCAGCTTTTGTGGTTACAATACTGTAGTGATTGACGAAGCCGATACAGTAGAAGGTCAACTGATGAACTTCGTAGAGTTGGTGGTTACGAAGAAGCAGCTGGACAGATTGGGAATTCCTCCACCAAGACACAAGACCAAGTTCGAGAGTTGGGTAGAGTGGGCTCATCCTACAATGGCCGCAGCGTCAAGAGAGCTGGACTCTCTGGAAGATGCTATATCATCCAAGGATGACTGGTCTACCATAAACTTCGAGGACCTCAAGAGAATGAGCCAACTCAAACGGCTGGCGTCAAAGCTGAGGTTCTTCGTCAAGAACGTCGATAACACATGGGTATGGTACCCCGAAGAGGAACGGTGGTCATTCAAGCCGGTGTGGGTATCCAAGTATTCGGATAATAGCCTGTGGAAGCATGGTAAGAAGTTCGTCTGTATGAGTGCTACGATACTCGATCCTGTACAGATGGACAGAAATGTGGGTATTACACTCTCAGGCAAGACGAGGGATTATCATCAATTGCCGTCACTGTTCCCTAAGGAGAACAGGCCGATATACTACCGGCCAGAAGCTAACATGACGTTTAAGACAATGAACATCGCACTCCCCATGCTTGTTAAAGGGGTGAACAGCCTGCTGGAGGAATACCCTAAAGACAAGGTGCTGATTCATGCAGTCAGCTATAACGTTAGGGAATATTTGATGAAGAATCTATCCGCTAGAAGCAGGCTGATATCCCACAATACCCAAGACAGGGTTGAGAAGCTGGAACAGTTCAAGAAGTCGAGTCAGCCATTAGTGTTAATATCGCCGTCTATGGATAGGGGAGTTGATCTACCCGAAGACCAGTGCAGAGTAATCATTATAGCGAAGGTTCCATATCCGAGTCTGGGCGATCCACAGGTCAAGAAACGAGTTTATGCCAGCAAGGACGGCAATGCTTGGTATGCCTACCACACAATTGCCAGCATCGTTCAGATGGCAGGTAGAGGTGTAAGGTCCAAAACAGATTGGGCCTCCACATACATCCTGGATGAACAATTTGGCCGGTTGTTCGACGACTACAAGAATATGTTTCCAGGATGGTTCTTAGAGGCGCTAGTATTCTAGGGCCGACATCATACATCATAAGGAGGTGGAATGCGCGTATGATGTAGACACTGAAGGGCGTTCGAGCAAGCGGAAGACCAGCACAAATTACGGACTATGGAAGGAGAGACAATGGCGGAAGAGTACGTCAAAAGAGTACCAGGCACGGACGAAGACTGGGAGACGGTATCAGGAATAATCGACAGGGTCGATGCCTTTATCGTCAATCCCAGCTTCGGGACGAAGAAGGAGTACGCCGATAAGGCACAATTAGAGGATAGCGACGCGCTCCCTCTGATGTTCCTGGCGGACTTAGTCACAAAGGAAGGCGAGTTTGTCGGATCCCAGGGGTACTCGGTCGGTGGTGGCTGGATGGTGTCAAAGGATGGGAAGAAGATTACCCATCCGGCGAGGAGCAATATCATCAAGACTTCGGTCTACGGCCAGATGATAAACACCGCTGTCGTGTCCACCGAGGGGGGTATCAAGAAGTACGGCACTCCGCTCATTGCGGACACCTGGGCCGGCTTGGGTTTCTTCTGGGAACAGAAGCCCCACGCGACGGTCGGGGGTGCTGGAACGAAAGACTCCCCAATGCCGACCAAGTTCATCGGCGAGCTGACATCCAAGGAGCTTAAGGAGTTCTCCGACAAGGCCGCCAAGGACAGGGAGAAGCAGGCAGCTGCAAGAGGAGCCGTTGAAGCTATGATGCCCGGCGCTCCATCAGCTCCAGAGCTTCAAACCATCGGCCCCGGCGATGTTGCCACCGTTGACGCGGTGCTGTTATCCGTTCCGGCCGAGGTAATGGAGAGACTGACGTCCATTACGAAGCTCCCGAAAGCCAAATTCCTCGACCAGGCACTGACCATACCCGAAGTGTCGGAGAATGACGCATTGCTCCGGGATGTGTTGGACGACTCCGATTCGGGTTTCTGGGCAAGGAACCAAGGCAGCAAGTGATCTGCGTTCCCTGATCACCGGTGAATTACCTATAATTCCGGTGCTTGTGCTCGGACCGCCGGCGCCATGAGGGATCAGCTTTATATGGGATCGTGTTTGACAATCACGGTTCGCCAAGTTAGATTTCCTGGCGCCGGTAGTCCGTGCATGATCGTGGAACAAGTGACAAGCGAGTTGGACTTGGAAGCCTGGACGTAGAACGTGGAACGTAGAGTATAGAAAGGGGTGGCTATATGGCTGGCACAGTTGACCACATATCGCCTTCACAGGTAGGGATGTGGAGGAGGTGTCCTAAGCAATGGATGTTCAGGTATGTAGATAAGATATTCTCCCCACCTGGTGTGGCCCTGCTCTTAGGAAGTGCTTACCACACCGCGCTAGAGACCAATTTCCTCCAAAAGATTCAATCTGGGCAAGACCTTCCCCTGAAGGACACACTAGACGCTTTCTCGGACGGTTGGGACACGTACAGGCTCGGTAGAGCGAAGAACGAGGAAGGCGACTATGTAGAGTTCGACAGAGTAGAGTGGGGTGACGACGACTCTGGGAAGGTCAAAGACACTGGACTTCATATGGTCAAGACGTACATGGAAGAAATTGCACCGTCAGTGCGTCCTGTGACTGTCGAACAGCAGTTGAATGTTCAAGTGGGCAACTTAATGGTAGAGCAGCGGGCTGACTTGCTCACAGATGAGTATGTGTTAGTTGATCACAAGACAGCTGCCAGGAAGATGGTACAGAGTGATGCCGATCGCGAGCTTCAGCCAATATCATACATGCTCGGGATGAGAAGAGTCGTACCGTTCCAGTTCCATGTAGCGGTGAAGATCAAGAAGCCGTATGTTGATGTTGTGAATGTTCGGAAGACCACCGATGACATGAGCTGGTACATTAGAATCCTTTTAGAGACTCGGAGGGCTATGGAATCGGGAATCTTCCCGCCAAACGACTCTGGCTGGTGGTGCAGCGAGAAGTATTGCGGTTATTGGAAAATGTGCAAAGGCAAAGGTAGGAAGCAGGTAGGATGACTGTGATACTTGAAGGGTTTAACAAGTCAGGTATAACCACCCGATTCACGTTCCGCCTGGATGATAAACACGTTACCAAGGCGGCCTTAGTGGAAAGACCGGAAAAGACGATAATCTGCTTGAGCACACAAGTAGGCTGTAGCGGCAGGTGTGAGTTCTGTAGTGCCCGAGAAATGGAGCTCGTCCGGGATTTGAAAATCGACGAGCTTATATCAATAACCACTAGACTATCGTCCTACAGCCTATACCGTGATAGGAGGACACTCATATCCCTGATGGGGACAGGCGAACCTCTCATGAATGCGAATAATGTTCGGGGACTGTACACGAAATTCGGGGACATCCCCAACTTCAGTCTAGCGTTGTCGACTAGCGGATACGGCATCGAGGGTCTGCATATGATACCGTCTGGGTTTAAGGTGCAGTTCACTCTCGTATCGCCTGTGGAGGAGGTAAGAGAGTCCATCCAACCAGGGGTATGTACGATAGATCAGTTGATCAATGCGATCGAGAACTACAAAGGTAAGAAGGAGATCAATGTCCCGCTTATTGAGGGAGTAAACGACACAAGGCAGGACATGAGAAAGATAGCACGAATCGCTAAGAGGGTTGGGTGTTCAGTGAAGCTGAATAGGCTGAATCCGACGGGTACTGATTTGAATCCCGTAAGTCCTGAGATGACCAGCGTGTTAGTCTTCCTTCTGCGGTTCTGTGATGTGGACGCAGAATGCTATGAGACTGATGGTCAAGATATATATGCGGCTTGTGGTCAATTCGAGATAGACCCTATGAGGAAGGTGAAAAAAGCGTACCTGATGTAGTGGTTCATGAATCGTGGAATTAGAGAAGAATTAAGAATGGAGAGTGGAGGTAACACCATATGACTACAGGATCACCAGTAGGGTACTACGAGGATCGAGAACGGATATTGGAGATCGGCCTCACAGGTACAGGCAAGACGTACGACTGGTTACAGTTAGCTAGATGGCTACCCAATCATACGTTCCATGTTCTAGACCCAGACTCCGGCGTCCTCAGAGTGTGGAAGAACGAATTTCCTGATGTGAAGAACGTCAAATACTACCTAGTGCCTAACTGGTTGAAGGACCTTCAAGAGAATAAGCCGAATGAGTGGGTCGGCGGCTTGTACAAAGCCTT
>Ga0307377_10003727_pt1 | contig 17012 bp, 25 predicted proteins | sample TR3MG_FD_202535 | JGI IMG/M metagenome (GOLD analysis project Ga0307377, IMG submission 202535) | Soil microbial communities from Risofladan, Vaasa, Finland - TR-3 | ecosystem: Environmental > Terrestrial > Soil > Coastal area > Acid sulfate soil | place: Finland: Risofladan, Vaasa | collected... | reverse complement strand
TTTTATCAATTGTCAAGTTAGTTCCAAGAACATATGAAAAGGAATATAATACTGTTATTGGAATGTTAACAATGACAATTGATAAAATCTTTAAAATTAATGGCGCTACTTATCGAGCTTGGGTATTAGATGAATGGGAATGGAAAGATTCATTTGCAAGCAATACCATGGATTATGCTAGAAAACTTATGTAGCTTGACTAAATTACACAATTTGATTAAGTTGTCAATGGTGGCAATTTAGTCAAGTTGGAAAATACGTCAGACTTGTAGTTTAAAGGTAGAACGCCGTTGACAAGCGGAAATCTTGGTTCGACTCCAAGTTAGTCTACGGAAGTGTTTTCTAGCAATAGAGAACGGGCGTGAAGCACGGCACGTAATGGATCTGATTGGAAGATGGTGCCTCTGAAGATTGGAGAAGTTAGGGTGGTGTAAGATCGCACTTATTATCAAGAATTGATCACTTGGCAAGAGTGCGATCTAGTGCAATTTGGGCCGATCATCTAATGGCAGGATACGGGACTTTTAATCCCGCGAGAATTATTCTCATTGCAGGTTCAATTCCTGCTCGGCTCACTTTAAAATTTATTATTTAAAAAGGTTATAATATTTACAATGTTGACAATCATTACAATATTCACAATAGTTTCAATCATGATAATAGGTTCAATTTATGAATAACAAAATATCAGAAATGGAATAATAAAAAATGACAATTATTGAAAGATTAGATAATCATTATGATGCGATGAGAGAAGATTTACAAAATATAATAAATGTACAAAATTGTAAACAGGTTCTTTTATATATTGTCAAATTAGAAGATTTGATTGAAGAAATAAAGAGTGGCATCAAGGAAATGGAAAAATGAATATTGCAGTTGTTGGCTCACGAGAATTTAAATCTAAAGAAATTTTTTTAAGTGTGATGACTGGTGTTAAATATGAATTCCGAGGAGAGTTTGTTACAATAATTTCTGGTGGTGCTGATGGTCCAGATACATGGGCATATGATTGGGCCAAAGAACATGGTTTAAATACAGAAATTATTCCAGCTGAATGGAAGAAATATGGTAAACCAGCCGGAATGATTCGCAATACAAAAATTGTCAATCGTGCAGATCTTATAATAGCTTTTTGGGATGGTTCTTCACATGGTACAAACGATACAATAGAAAAAACTAAAACACAGAAAAAAGATCTTCGAATAATTTGGTATAGATAATGTCACTAATTTTAATCCTTACAATCTTTGCAATCTTTTTTATGCTCTTGGGGACACATGAATGATCTAGTCACAATAATCACGCCTTCCAAAATTACTTCTCAACAAGATTTTGACACTTTCAAGAAGTGCTTAGATTCTTTTTACAAAACATTCAAAAAATACAACTTCAAACCACTACACCTCATTAGAGATGATTCTCCTGTAAATTGGCATGATGAGTTATATTCTTATCTATGCGATTTGCAAGCAAATTTTCTATTTTTGGAAAGTGGTCCAAAAGGCTACTTGCCTTCAGTTTTGTATCTCTTTGAACAAATCAAAACTCCTTTCTTTTTCACAATTGCCGATGATGTAATGCTTTGTCAAAAGAATTTTTGGCAACCATCAATCAAAGCAATGTTGGACAATGAAAAATTGCTTTATGTTAAGTTTGGTGGTGGATATTTTTCAAGTGGGTCAAGCAACCTGCATATGTTTCAGATGTATGATGGTAAAGTAGTCTTGAACACTAATGAAAATGCTATTTTACAACCTACTATTGTAGATGGCAATGTTGTTTGGTGTGACAGCTTGCGAGAGAAGAACATCAAAAATGCAGGTTGGATGTTGACAATGTGGAACATAGTTGGAAGAACTAAAACATTCCAAAAGATCATAAAGATCACAAAAGATCGCCTTGGAAGCGATTTTGGTAAGTTAAAAAGTTGGGATGATCTTACACAAGCTGTAAATGGATGGGATTCAAATTGGGATCGTGTCAATCTTGCATTTTTGCGAGAAATGTATTATGGTTGGTTGAATTGTTGTTCCTATCTTTATGCCATTGGAAGGATCAACGGTCCAGAAGATGGCAAAGGACAAAATATGAATGATTTTTTTAGAACACACACATTTGAGGTCAAAATATGAACACCATTAAAGCTTGGCATTTTGCTACTAGTAATAAAAAACTTTGTTATGGTGACAGTCGTCCCGTCAGAAGGAACGTGAGGTATTTTGCAAGGCCAAAGAACAAAGAACTTGAATTGTGTCATCATGGAATGCACGGAAGTTTAAATATCTTGGACGCTTTGAAATATGCTCCTGGAAATGTGATAACATGGTGTGAATTTGGTGGCCAAATTATTTATGGCAAAGACAAATTGGTAGCAGATTGGAGAAAACCTTTATGGGTATACAATGCTACATTAATACTACAAGAATTTTCAAGATGGTGCGCTTTGCAAGTTGCACATTTGTGGAAATGTCCTGATGTAGTTAAACAATATCTTGAAACTGGAGATGAAGCGCTGCGAGAGAAATATAGAAAAGCTGCTGCCATTGATTATTCTGTGAACGCTGCTAGCACTGCTGATGCTGCTCGTTCTTCTGCATACAGTGCTGTTGCTAATTATAGTAATATTGATGCTATGGCTCGTGCTGCTAATTATAGTCGTATTGATTCTGATTATGCTGATTCCCGTGCTAATAATCGTGGTATAATGAATGAAAGACAAGAACAAAGACTAATCGAAATGTTGACAAATGTAGGATGGGAAAATTCATGAAAGCCATAGAATTATTAAACTTTAGAAGGTTTGACATTATTGCAAAATATGTTTTTTTGCACTTTTTGGAAGAAGAAATTAATTGCAATTGGGGAAAAACTGTTTATTCCAACCATTTGAAAGTTTGGAACAATTTCCAAGAAAAAAATCCTCCTAGAAACTGCTTTTTGGATTTTGAACACAATTTTTTGAACATAATTCAATCTATTAAAACAATGGGGTTCAATCCTGATGTTTCCAAGATTCCAATTATGAACAATAGTGCAATTAATGGTTCACATAGAATTGCTACGTCAATATATTTTGATAAAGAAGTTGAAACTTATGAAGCTGGTATTTCTGAAGGTCAATACAATTGTAGCCATGACTATTTTACAAAGTTGGGACTTCAAGAAGATGTTTTAGACTACATGGCATTGTGGTATGCAAAATTGAAGCCAAATACATTTATGGCAACAATTATGCCTGGTGCTAATTTTCGAAACATGGCAATTTTTCACACAATAGGAAAAAAGTTTGGTTGCCATGTTGTAGCTGATCAAAAAAGAAAGTTCACAAAGAATGGTTCCATCAATTTATTGGCTGCAATTTATCAAGGTGAGTCTTGGGTTGGAAATTTACAACAAGGCTATCCTGGTGCAGTAGAAAAGAGCAATCTTTGCAATTTCAAAGCTGAAAGTGATGTCAACTTTGTATTATTCGAAATTGACAATGTTGACAACATTGAAAAGTTCAAAAATGCTTTGAGGGAAGAAATCGGAGGTCAACATTCAGTACATATAAATGACGAACATTGGCAAACTGAAAGAATTGCAGAAATTGCATTTAATAAGAATACAATAATATTCCTTAATAGTAGACGTAGGACTTATTATTCTAATTTTGAGGCTTTTCTAGGAATTTATAAAGATAAAATTAAATCACACAACAAAGAAGATTTTTGTATATCAAGTAGTGCAGTTTTGTCACTTTTGGGAGTGCGAGACTGCAACGATGTTGACTTTTTGCACAAAAATGCATATTTTGATTTGGGTGACAAAAATTTGAGCAGTCATCACACTGAAATGCAATATTATCCTGTCACTTTGCACAATATGATTTATCATCCTGAATTTTACTTTTACCATCAAGGTTTCAAGTTTTTATCGTTGCCAATTTTGTATCAAATGAAGAAAAACCGCAATGAAGAAAAAGATCAAAAGGATATTGCTCTAATTTACACATTAGGATAGAAATGAAAAAAGAAGACATTAAAGAAGTTCTAGATTTAATTTTAGAAAAGCTTATTAGAGTGGAAAAGAGGTTAGATGATATTGAAAGGAATACTACAGTGCTCAAACCTTCTAAATCTGCATCAAATTGTCAAACGAGATATTCAATAGGTGAATAATATAGAAAGTGAGGTCATATGATCAAGATTTACTTTATGCCAGTTTGGGGATTGTCTTCTGACTACCTTTTCCATCTTTTTAAACATCAAACTCCTAGTTCTGCTGGAATTTGGAAAGATATACAAGGTGTAACCAATCCAAATGAAGCTGACTACTTCATAGTTCAGGATTATTCCGAAATTCCAATAATTGATCCCAAAAGAACCTTTTATATTTCTAGAGAAGTAGATGGTGGTGGGCCTAGCCAACAATATCCCAATTTAAAAGCTTACTACACAACACAAAGCTATTGGTTGGCAACAAAATGGTATTACCAAAACTTTCAAAATGGTGGAATCAACAAAACATATGATGAACTAAAAGATATGACGGAACCTTTGAGGTATCATCGCTACAAAGAGAGGTTTTTATGTATTAGTTCAGATAAAAACTTTTTGTTAGGTCATAAACTACGATTGAAGTTTATAAAACTCTTTTGTGATAAGTTTCCAGATAAAATATCACTTTATGGTGGCATATCCAATTTGAAATTTGCTTTTCCAACATCGAAAGCTTGGGATAGCAACAAATTTGAATTATTGGAAGATTATCAATATTCTTTGACGTTTGATAATGGTCAATATGACAATTATTTAGGATCGCAAGTAACTGACGCCATATTATCTTGGTCCTTTCCCTTTTATTGGGGCGCTCCCAATGTTAGCGAGTTTTTACCTGAAGGTTCCTATGAAATTTTTGATATTAAGAAACCAGAAGAGGAAATGGAAAGGCTTGTCAAGCTTTTAGATAAAAATTTCTTCATGGATCGATTTGATGCTTTACAAAAGGCAAGAGATATGATATTAGATAAATGGAACTTCTGGAATTCCATTCATAAGTTCGTGCATGACAATATATGATAGAAAGTGAGAGTAATGACAAATTTAAATAAAATTGCAATGCCTGCACATGGGCATTTTGTCCCAAATAGAGATTATTTGGTAACTTATCCTCGTAGTGGAGCAAATTGGGTACGTTACATCATTGAAGTCATTTCTGGCAGACCAACAATGGGAGTTTCGCCACTTCATATCAAAGGACCACTAGATAAACCTGTAGAACAAGTGATACGTGAAAATTTCAATGAAACTTTAGATGTAAATCTTGATACAGACCCAATATTGCAACATTCCCATAAGTGGGAGGTAAACGATTCATCAAATCGTGTTGTGAAGATACTTCGCAACTATAAAGAAGTATTGGTGCGTGAATATTTTGTTTATAAGGGTAAATCTTACCTGAAAAGAATGTTACATCAAAATCATATCAAGTTGATTCAAGATCCTGAGTCAATGCCACGCTATACTAACACCTTGCAACGGTTTCACGATCATGAAGGACCAAAGTGTTTGGTTTATTATGAAGATCTTAAGCTTCAACCAAAAGAGACCATCGAAAAGTTGATGAAGTTCTTGCTAGAGAGCAAATATCAACAAAAAGTGGTTGATAAATTCATTAAAAAGCTTAAGATCCATGAAAACATATCATTGATGGTTTATTCAACAACAACATCTAGATCTTTTACACAAGGTAAGAAGGAGAATCTATTTCAACACTCTGAAGGCTATTTAAACGACACAATTAAGCTAAGTTGGCAAAATTATTTTCAAGATAACTATCCTGACCTATATCAATATGTTGAGAGGTACAATGAGTAAAGAAGATTATAAAATTTATCCTAATTTTGGAGAAGATTTGCAAAAATTTACAAAGATAATAGAAAAAAAGTGTGAAAACAGTTGTGAAAATTGCGATTGTGGGGATGAACACGAAGAATGCGAAAATGAAGACTTACCACAGCATGAACACTTTGCTGAACAAGTAATTAACCTAGCTAATGACTTTGCAAACTTTTTAATAGAAAAAAATGAAAGTTATGGCGATGCTGCACTAGAACCAATCAATATATTCAGCAAAGGATTGACAAAAGAGCAAAAAATCTATGTTCGATTGGATGATAAGCTAACTAGAGTCAAAAATGGACATGAATACCCAGGAGATGATACAATAAAGGACATTATTGGCTATTTATTCCTCTTAATGATACTAAAAGGAGCTAAAATATGAAAGTACCACAATTTGAACCATATCTTGGACAAGACGAATATGAGGCAATTAAGCCTTGTTTTGACACAAATTGGGTCACAGAAGGCCCAAAAAGTAAGCTATTTGTCAAGAAAATATGCGAAAAAATAGGTGTTAAGTACGGTGTTTTGGCTCCAAATGGTACTTTGGCACTATATTTGGGCTTAAAAGCCATAAATATCCAAGAAAAAGACCTTATTATCGTTCCAAACTTCACATTTATCGCATCTGCCACTGCTATTCAGATGGCAGGCGGAATTCCTGTGTTTTTTGACATAGAAAATGACAATTTACAGCTAAATGTGGACCCAAATGACGAAAAACAGCTTGAAATTGGCCAAAAATGTCAATATATCATGCCAGTTCACCTATATGGCTTCACTCCAAACATGGAAAACGTCGAAAAATTCGCTAAAAAGTGCAATTTGACCATAATTGAGGACGCTTGCCAAGGTTTTGGAGTGAAATGGCGCGGAAAACCTTGTGGAAGCTTCGGAAAGGTGAGTTGTTTCTCGTTTTTTGCTGATAAAACCATCACAACTGGTGGTGAAGGTGGTTTTGTTGGCACAAATGACGAAGAAACATATGAAAAATTGCAATATTTGCGAAATCAGGGCAGATTAAACAGAGGATCGTTCATTCATCCCCAAATTGGCTATAATTTTAGAATGACTGACATCCAATCTGCAATTGGTTTAAAACAATTGGAGAAGATGGATGAGATAGTTTCCAAAAAGTTGCATATTTTCAATCTTTACAAGGAATTGCTCAAAGATATTGATAATATTGCACTTTATACACCAAATGAAGACATAACTAGCTTTGTTCCCTTTCGTGTGGTTATGAAAGTTGTAAATGAGGTAGATTCTATCCATTTGATGAAGTTTATGCAAGATAGAAACATAGAACCACGAACTTTCTTCTATCCTTTGGATGAACAACCAGCTTTTGACGGTCTTATCACTTGGACACAAGAACAATTCAATATTGATCTACAAAATACTAAACAAGCATACCAAACTGGTGTATGTTTGCCATCTTTTCCAGCATTAACAGACGAACAAGTCAAATATGTTTGTGAAATCATTAAATCTTACTATATGAAGAACTAAGAAGGAGAAAAACACATGACAGGCTTTTTTATTGATGAAGAAAACATCCCAAATGAACCATTAGAGATTATTATACCAACATTTGTTGATGATCGTGGTATTTTAACACCATTAACAGATTTTATTGATGAAAAATTGATAAAACGCTCTTATGTAGTCGCAAATCACACTCGTGGCACAATAAGAGGCTTACATTATCACCAAAAAGAGATGAAAGTGTTTTATTTGGCAAGAGGAAGCGCAAAATTCCTCACAGTTCAAATGACACCAGAAGAAGCTGAAAAATTGCACGAACAAGACAAATTAACACCAAAAGATGCTGAAGAATATAACAAAACCATTAAATGGAATATTTTTACACTAACTGACAAGCATCCAGCTCTGTTAGTTGTGCCTCCATTCTTTGCAAATGGTTGGATCTCGCTTTCTGATGATACTGTTCTGGTTTCTTTGAGTAATTTAACACATGAAGACGCTCAAGACGACGATATTCGTATAAATCCTCTATTTTTCGATCTTTGGGCAACAATTCCTCGCTAATAAGGTGTAAAAATGCAACAATATTTGTTATGGTTGGATGCACAACCCAAAAAAGGCATTGTCAACATTGTTCCGTTGCCAAAGGAGCAAATAGTACTCCTAAAAAATGGACAATATGAATGGAATCAAGGGAATTTAACTTTTGAAAATTGGCAAATCGCTGAAGGCACGGAAATTGACAAAATCATCAAAATTCACGAAAAATCTAAGAAAATTTCTTGACAACCAGCCACAATCGTGTTAGTTTGGCTCCATCTTAAACTAAGCAGAGGAAAAAATGAAACTAAATCAAATTATTGCCATTGAGGGAGGAGTTAAAGCCGAAAGTTACAAAAAAGTAACCGAAACTCATAAACTCAATCAAAAAATTGGTCTTTGGTCGGGATTATCTCGAAATTATACACCAAAAGATGATGAAGATGATATAATGCCTTCTGAAAAGACTTTGGTGCAATTAAATGCTACTGATGTGATTCAGCAGCTAGTTTCTGATTTATCAGAGCGGTTTGATGTGACTTTTACGAAGGAAGTTGCAAATTGTGAAGCCAAAGCAGACGTTAAAGTAGGTGAACAGATTATTCTTAAGGATGTTCCTGTTACTTATTTGCTATTTTTGGAGAAACAACTAAACGACATTGCAACATTTGCAAAGGGTTTGCCAACTTTGGACCCTTCGGAGAGCTGGCATTTTGATAGTGCAGTAGGTTGTCACGTTTCCGATCCTGTAAAGACTCTTAAAACCAAGAAAATACCTCGGAATCATATTTTAGCAGTAGCATCTGACAAACATCCAGCTCAAGTTCAAGTTTATAATGAAGATGTTGTGGTTGGATCTTGGCAAACATTGAAATTTTCTGGTGCAATGCTCGCAACTGACAAAGTTGCACTATTAGAACGTGTCAATGGCTTGAAACAAGCCGTTAAAATGGCCAGAGAAGAAGCAAATAGTTTGGAAATTTCTCGTAAAAAGATTTCCGACAAGTTTTTTGGCTATATTTTCGGGCAATAAGAGGAAAAAAATGAAAAAGTTTGAATATAGTGTCGTAAGTTGGAGTAAATATCACGAAATAACTTTCCAAAAATGGTTGAATAGATATGGTCAAGAAGGTTGGCAAGTTGTTAATATTGAAAGAGCGCTAGCTGACGGCAATGGTGCAGAATTTTTTGTAGTTTTTCAAAGGGAAATACAATGACAAAGCAATATAATTGTTTGCACTGTGACAATCATTTAAACAATTTTCATGATTGGATGCTAAATATTGTTAATATAGGATGGATACCTACTAAAATAAGTTTTGATATATACCAAGATTATCTTGGTTTGGAATATGTACAATATATTACAACTTTTATAAATATAACTTAACTTAGGGACAATCTGAGATTCAGGTTTAGTATAAATGAGTGGTGTGACTACAGTGTAGGTTCGATCCCTACCTCCAGCACCTTATGCCGGAGTAGCCCAATTGGAAGAGGCGGTCTTAAACACCATATCAAGGAATCAAATTTAGACTATTCCCAGAAACTCAGCTTAAACCATGTTGTCTATATCTCTATCGATAGATTGTTTTGTTGCGAGATGTTAGTTCGATTCTAACCTTTGCCCCCATATGGCGAAGTGGTCTAAAGGCATGACGCGCACATTTTAAGTTGACAATTTATCTTAAACGTCGTTATAGACAATATATATAATGCCGGTCGTGTACCGGATAATTACGACGGGTTTTTCGTGGTAAGATTTACCCGTCATTTGCTTCTTAGTTTGGAACTTTCAATTGTGGCTTAACTATAATTGAAAATAGGATCGTTTCCTATCAAGAAGCTCTTTATAAAATGGCTAAAATCTTTAAATAATTCTGTGAAAATATGACAAATCCAAATTTAGATCAAGATCCAAACGCACTAAGATTACATTTAGGTTGTGGCAACCGTCATATTCCAGGTTTTATCAATATTGACATCCAAAACTTTGACGCAGTTGACATAATTGCCGATATTTCAAAGTTGGATATATTCCGAGACAATAAAGTAGATTTAATCTACTCATGTGCCAATATTGAACACTTTGGAAGGCATGAATGGAAAAATATTGTCAAGGAATGGTACAGGGTGTTAAAACCAGGTGGAATTTTACGCATTTCTACAGCTGATTTCTCACAATGTGTTCAGCGTTATCAAAAGGAGGAAGAAATAGAAGAATTATTAGGTTTAATTATTGGTGGGCAAAAAGATGCATTTGATCGGCATGGAATGATCTTCGATTTTAAATATTTGCAGCGTTCTTTGAAAGAATTAGGCTTTTCAGACATAAAAAGGTATGATTGGCGAGAAACAATCACTGGAAAGCTTGATATAGACGATTATAGTCGCTCTTATTTGCCACATATGGATTTTGAACATGGAAAACACATGATGTTAAACGTGGAGGCTCGAAAGTAATGAAAATTGAAAAAGGACAAATATTTATCGCTGAAGAAAGTTTGGATGTGATAACTTTTTCTAGGCGGACTTGTAAAATTTCCTTTGGGTTGTTATTTGATAAATCTGATGTTCCAGAACAGTTGGAAAATATTGTTTCTCCAAATTTGGAAATGAATCCATGGCCATGGCCAAAAAGTCGCTCTCCAATTGTACGATATTCAATGATTCATCAAACATTTATTGGATATTTGACAAATTCCGAAAGTAAAGAGCTTCCAAGAACAGAATGGGGACATAAAGTCTATCCATATCAAAAAATTCAAAATAATTTTAAAGATTTAAAATGTGAATTAAAAAAAGTTTATGGATATGGTGCAAATTTAAATCAAATGGGTACAATTATACTTTTTTTCCATTTTATAAATGATTAAATTTCTCTGAACATTGAAACTTGCGACTTTGCCAATTCTTTTCCTTGAAGTCTCATCAAAAATCTTTGTTCTGTTGGCTCTTTAATATAACCACTTCCATAATGATCAAAATAAAAACTCTCGTCAGCTGGTATTGGGGGACATTTTTTTAATAATTGTTGAATTGTATGTATTTGTTGTGAGGTGATATTTTTTATTTCCCCTCCAGCATGTTTAAAAGCATTAGCAACTCTAATCCAATGTTGAACAAGTATTAAATATCCTATAAGAGTAGGAACTCGTTTAATTTTTGACATTTCTTCTTCCCAATTTGGAAATAGTTTAGGAACATTAGCTTTGGCCCAATTTAAATGATTATTAACTTCAATATATTCACCATCTGGTTTTATAAAACCCGAACTTCGACCATTTGGTTCACAAAGCTCTTCTTTTAATAAAAATTTGTTCCATGTTTTATATAATTTTTTGTATTTCATTTTTCTGTTTCTCTGAACATTGAAACTTGCGATTTTGCTAAATTTCTACCTTGCAATGCTGCGATGAACCTTTTTGGATCTGATTCTTTAATAAAAATATATTCATTATTATAAGTTCGTTTTTGTTCAGATTCATAATGTAATTGTATAATTTTTTCAGAATCAAGAAAACATTTATCTACTAATTGTTGTATTATATTGATTTGTGCTTTTGAAATTTTGGAAATATGCGGTCCTGTATACATTGCGGCGTTTGCAACTCTTATCCAATGCTTTGCATATATTAAATATTCCAATGCATCAAAAGATAATTTCATTTTGGGGAATTCTTTTTGATAATCAGGGTATAATTTAGGAACATTTTTTCTGGCCCACATTATATGCATTTCATGAATTTCAATATATTTACCATCTGGAGTAATTAAACCAGAACTAACATCAAAAGCATCGCACACATCTTCTTTTAAGTATTTTTTCCAATTTTCGAATAGTTTTTGATACATTATTTTATCCTTTTTATAAATAGGAAAAATTTTTAATTAAGCTATAGCGCAAACGGTTCCCGATTTGACAGTTCCGTCACCGTATTTTACTTTTACCATTAAATTATTAGTAACATCGTCAATATAATAACATATTGAGCCACTTTGCAATATGTCACTATTCGGAGCATCATTATCAGCTGCAATTGTTACGTCAGCGCTACCTGAAGAAATAAGCTTCAATATTGGAGTGTCAAATTCACCATAAATAAGTGGTGTTACAGTGTTTGAATTTGCGATAATTAATGTATTTGAAGCAGCAATAGTTGCACCAGCTTGATATCCTAAGAATAAGTTACCAGATTCAGTTGTTAAAGCCGCACCACAACCGCTTCCCAAAAGGCAATTGTTGCTACCACTTGTTAAAGATGATGCAATATTATAACCTATTGCAATATTGCCATCTCCAGTATCTATTGAAGATAATGCGCTTGCGCCTATTGCAACATTATAATTTGCAGCGCCAATAGAAGGATCAACAGACGACATTGCATTATATCCAACAGCAACATTGAGAGTTCCCTTGACATATTGTCCAGCTAATGAACCTATTGCAACATTATCACTTTCTGATGATAGTTCACTAAGAGCATTTCTACCAATTGCAATATTGTCATCTCCAGTTTCTAGATCATCTAATGATGCACGACCAATTGCAATATTGTCACCAGCACCATCTAGACTGTCTAAAGCACTATAACCAATTGCAATGTTATAATTACAAGCAGCACTTGGTATTATAGGATTACTCATTGCAAGAGCACCAATTGCAATATTACCGGCTCCTGTTACTGCCATACCAGTTTGATAACCATAAAAAGCATTATATGAATTATTTGTTAATTCTTTTCCAGATTGATATCCAATACTACAATTATAAAGACCAGAAGTTGTTCCACTTAAAGCAAAACTACCAATTGCGATATTGCGATCCCCACCATCTAGACTATACAAGGAATATTGACCCATTGCGATATTGTCATTGGTTTGAGAACTATTAACAGTTGTACCAATAGAATATTTACCTATTGCGATATTGTTAGTTCCATTGTTGGACAAGCCCAATAAAGTATTTTGGCCAATTGCAATGTTGTCAACACCAGGAGAACTACAACTTAAAGCATTCTGCCCGATTGCTATACAATTATTTGCTGAATTTGGGCCAGCATTCCAACCTATTGTAATTGTATTATCAGAAATTGTGTGATTAAAACCAGAACGATAACCAAGTGCAATATTGTAGTCTCCCAAAGATGAAGATCTTAAAGCATTATAACCGAGTGCAATATTTTTCCCACCAGCAGTTAATTCTTTTAATGTAAATGAACCTATTGCAATATTGCCAAAGTTTGCAGATCCAGATAGGCCAGGATATGACCACAGTGCATTTTTTCCAATGCTAATGTTTTGAGGTGTGCCAACAAATTGTGAAGTTTCATAACCTATTGCAGTGTTGTATAAACCACCAAGAGAACTTCGCATAGATTGATAACCTATTGCTACGCTTCCTCTAATTGAAGCTGAAACTGCTGAAGCAGCATAGGCACCAACTAATGAACTAAATGTGCATTGTCTTGTATGTCCAGCTTTATGTCCTAAAATAGAAGCATGATGAACAGATTCACCATTCCCATCAGAAAAACTTAGACATGCGTTACCAATTGCAACATTTTTTTCTGATTCAGAACCAGAATGCATGGCACCACAAGAAGCACCAATATAAATATTATAACTTCCTGTATTTCTTAAACCAGCAATATACCCTATTGCAACATTATAATTTTCTAATGTGTCACGTAGAGCACCTTGACCAATTGCAACATTTTGTCCGCCTGATGTTATTTGATTTAGTGTATAGCTTCCCACTGCAATATTAGAATTATAAATACTGTCTGGGGCTACATTGGTTAAGGAGCTAATTCCAATTCCAATGTTGTTTGCCATTGTTACATCTGAAAATCGACCTGAACCAGAGCCCATAAAAATATTGCTTCCTGAAGTAAAGAAAACAACGGCATCATTTTGTTTTAAACAGCCCTGAGTTTCACTCACAGCTGCCAACAAATTTAAAGTTGACACATTAAAATTAGATTCAGTGTGCAAGTTTTGAGGGGCGCTGAAAGTGGAACCTTTTGTTCCGCTGGTTATAATAATTTGGTTAGATGTTCCTGTTAAAAATGTTGCAATGTTAGTTGCGACAACCAAACCATTTTGATCAGTTTGCATTAAGCTGCTAGTTGTAAGGCTACCACTAGATGTCAATGTCCCTGAGATATAATCAAAAATATTGGAACCTCCAGATAATGTTCCACTATTATAATCAAATAAGAAGTTTGCAGAACTTGTTAAATTTCCATCTTTCAAAAATACAATTTGGCGATCTGGCCTACCATCTATTTTTCGTACTTTGGCACGGGTCCAATTAAATTTTGACACAGTTTTCTCCTATTTCTCTTCAGCTATTTATAAATAGGAAAAGCGTTCAATAAAAGTCGGCACGATCGCAAGAAAAAAGTTGACAACCTTGCCAAGCGGTGATATGGTGTGGCATCGGAATATTTACAATCCATTGCAAGGTTGAAATATTGAAAACTTTGATAAAAGAAATTGTTCATTATATTTCGTATGACATTCATCAAAAAGCAGATGAAAAAACAGGTTGTATGTTGGGAAACGATTTACAAGATATGAAAAGTTATATATGGAATCAAGTTGGTTTTCATATCCGGTATCAAGTTAAAGAACAAATTTACAAAAAGAAATAAAAAATGTCTAAAACAATAGTAATATTTGATCCTGAAACATTAGAGCCAATTAGTGTGGAAGTAAATGAAGAATTATATGATTTCGCAAAGAATGTTCAAACACACTATGAACAAATGGAAAGAGCAGCATATGGAAGTGGTTTTTACTTTTTAACTCCAATTTTGATTACAGAAAAAAAGTTTCCTACATTTGGAGTTGTGAAAAGATCTATGTCAGGAAAATTGATCAAGGTTGGGAAAGTTGTTTTTTATGACATAGAGAAAGATGTATTATGACTGAAAAATATTGTACTATATGTGCCAAATCTACAAAAGATTTATCTTGGCATAATGACACACACTTAAATATTGTACATGATAATTTAAATTTTTGCAGTTCAAGATGTAAAGAAAGATGGTTTCAATCTATTGAAAGAATTTTATTGTCTTTGGGCAGTAAATTTGATGAAGTAGAATTGTTGGCTGAAAAATTAGAGACTCAAAAATTAAAATACATTAAAATTTACAAGGCTCGCGGTCAAGAAGATTAACCAAAGAATTGTGAGCCAAATGCCACCCTTAATTTTGGCCCAAGTGTGTGAATTTCCACAGATTCTGAAGAATTTTAGTAAATCTGCTGTGCCAATTTTGTATTTAAGAACACTGGCATTTAACAAAACCCCTAAATTGAAAGTAGCATCTATTAAATTAGACAAAATTAAAGCCAATACAATAGCTGACAATATTGTCAATGGTTGTAAAAATATTAAAATAGTCGATAGCAAAGTTACCAAAATAGTATTAGAAACTAAAGGTGCAATACTTATAAAACGCCAATTTTTAAGTTTTAATTGTTTCAATTTGGGTGTCATGTGCCAAATGATTCTCGCCCAATAGAAACGACCCTTGTCATTTTTGTGTGGCCACAGTTTCAATGATTTCATTTTCAAACCATAGAATTTCCCAACAAAACCGTGTGATAATTCATGGATTGCATTTTGTGGCAACCAAAAAACCAACAAAGCGACCAACAAAGCGACAATAAAACTTAACATAGATTTTCTCCTTTTCTTTTAAACAACAGTTTTGGATGCTTCTAAATCACTACCAAGAGAATCAATTTGATAATGCACATCGAATTCTTTCAATAGTGCGGTTCCTGTAAAAGTATCTGAGCCTCCAATTCTAGATAGCTTGCACTCAAACATTGAACTATTTCTAGCATTAGGTTTTGAAATAGTTGCAAAATCTGAATATTGTTGAGTGTGTACATTGCCAGAAGCGGTTGCAAACATATTTGAGGTTGAAAATGATGCAGATTCACCAATATTTTTCCAACGGTAATCTAATCTCCAATATACCCAACCTGTATCAGCATTAGATGGTTCCCAATGTACATGTGGTTCTAAAACTGAACCAGTCATCATATTGTGCGGCATTTGTAGTGTAATATATAAAAATTCAGTACCAGCGGCACCAAAATCATAACCAATTTCAGTTGTATTAAAAGTTGGATCGGAACCCAAACCAGGAGGATTAATTGCTGTAACTGGAGCGCGTAAATCTTCCCAAGTTGGCTCAAATCTATTGATACCACCCGTTGTGAAAAATGTTCCTGTTATAACAGTATCAGATAAAGTTGATAAATCTGTTATTTCCAAAGTTTTAAAAATAACACTGTCTCCATTTTTTACATTGGGCGTGTCGAAACCTGAATTGTAACCAGACATTTATTTAAACCTCGCAATTGATTAAATTTTGCTCTGAAATAAATAGTCTACAAACGTCAAAAAAAATGAACAAATTTTTTGACAACCTGGCAAAGATGTGTTAGTGTCGGTTCTGTCATCGAGAAGATTGTTTCACAATAGGAGAAGAGGAAAATGGCTGACCAAATTGAAAATGTTGAAAATGAAGCTGAAGAGAAGGTGGAGAAGAAGATCGAAAAGTTGACACCAGAGCAAGAGGCCGCCACTGAAATCTATAAGGATAAGTGGATTGCTCTGGGCCTGAGTACACACACTAATAAGGAAGCGTGTAATATTGCAGCTGATGCACTGTATGAATGTGCTGAATTGAAGCCACCAACTCACAAACTATGGGTAGAATCTCCTTATGCTGGTTGCATTGCTGCAACACTATTGCAAAAGTTTGAATCTCATGAAGGCATCTTGGAAAAGACTGCTGAAATCATGAAGGAAACAAAAACATTCGAAGATTACGGAATCACCAAGTCTGATGTAAAGGCCCAAATTAGAACATGTGGATATGGTGTTCATGATGCATCTTGGCTAGCTTTCTATGAGTTTTGTCAAGAGGAATGTGATATACCATTGGAAAAATTGCGCGGTCTTTGGGCATACGCGAAAGCTGGTGGTGGATGGTATTGGCCATTTGAAGATGTTATCATTATGTCAACATTGCCAAATCGTATTGAAAGAGATGATGAATTCCGTCT
>Ga0307377_10003726_pt1 | contig 17012 bp, 18 predicted proteins | sample TR3MG_FD_202535 | JGI IMG/M metagenome (GOLD analysis project Ga0307377, IMG submission 202535) | Soil microbial communities from Risofladan, Vaasa, Finland - TR-3 | ecosystem: Environmental > Terrestrial > Soil > Coastal area > Acid sulfate soil | place: Finland: Risofladan, Vaasa | collected... | reverse complement strand
TAAGAATCCCTTCTTTCTTTATACTTCTGAAAAGTGGTGTTACAGAATACTTTCCTTCCCAATCACTTTTTGAATAAACAAAAACTGAAATAGGCACTCCAATTTCAAGTTCTATGTCAAGAAGATGATGTCGAAAGGTTTGTTCGACTTTTTTATCGACATTTTTTCGATTAAGAAGGATCATAACATCCCAATCTGAGTCCCGTTTATTGTCTCCTCTTGCTCTGGATCCATAAAGGATGACTTCAGCAGTATTGTCAATTTCATTTACTTTCTGCCTAATTAACTGGGTAATATGTTGGTTTCTTCTTATCACGCTACAAATTTAATAAAATATTGGAATCAAGGAATATATAGATGATACTCAAATTTTAAATCATCCGTCTGCTCTTTTGAGTTAGCGTTCGTTTGTCTTGGTTTAATTATCTCAATTTAAATGCGAATTGACTCGTAAATCTCTGTCAATGAACGCTAACGGCCCGGTGGTATGGGGAGTTGCCGTCTGTGTCAGGGTTGGCATGCGTTTTTGCAAAGTCCCGGTAAGTGGGCAGGATTTCCGTGTCACGATAAAGTTGTCCAGATGACTGAGTCCCGATAAGTGGCGAGAAGTTGTCACGTCAAGATAAAATTGTCCAGATGGCGATGCAAAAACCATGACAACTGCGCGAAGGCCAGCAGCCCTATTGACTTTGTCTCGGCGGCAGGAATAGTCATGGTACCGAAAGTTTGATAAGTGGAAATAATTTTGATCGCATAGACTTATGGTGCTGATTACTAAGCTGTCTGGGCTGCTGAAGGCAATTACCTATACCATCCGTGTTATATTTAGGCCAGGGTTAAAATTCTCTATTTATTACGGATTTGTCTCGATATAGATTGGATAATTGTCTTGGTAAAGAATAATCTTTGATGAATAGTCCATTCTGCAAGAGAATAAAATTTGCAGGCAATCTTCGATTCATCTTAAATGTTGGAAAATGGGAATATACTTTCATCCCCATTTTCCAATCTTCGATTCATTTTTTTCCACCTTTAGAACCGCCACTTTTACTACCACCTTTAGAAGAACCAGATTTTGTAGAATTGTTTCCCCTACCTCCACCTGATGGTTTCCCAGTTGTACTTGGTGCATTTTTTAATCCACTAGACTTTGCCATCTTTCTTGAATTTGGTTAATGCCTACTTCTGTTTATAGTCCTTTTTCGGCTTGATCAGACTTGTATAAGAAAATGAGTATTTTTCAATATTTGTATTTCACGGTAAAGATATCATTTAGGGTACGTAATTACTCCTAGCTTTTAAGCGTTATATTTAGGCCATTGAGGTGTAAGTGTCTCTCTATCTGTCGCGAATGGGCTTAAATATAACTCGTTTTTAGAGGCTGCTTTTAAATTCCCATTTCTATACTTCCTTTTGGTCCAACTAAAGAAGTAATTTCAAATTCTTTAACTTCTTCATTTTCTTTGCTAAGAATTAAATACCCCTCAACTTCAATATCACCTGATTCCATTCCACTTAACCAACCAAAAGAATCAACGTTTTCGCCAATATATTCTCTGACTTCTTGGTGATTTATGTAGTCTTCCCAACTTATCTCAACATCTGCATTAATTTTACACTTAACATCAAAATGTACCAGTTTTTCACCGGAATTTAATTGACTTACTTCTCCAATTTTAAAATCATCAAAAAAAAGAATTTCTCTTGCTTTTACGTGCCCCACATCATTGGGGAATCCAGTTAAAACCTCCTCAAATTGTGCTTCATTTATAAAGTCATAGAATTCTGTATTAAGCCATTTTTTAAAATCAAAGTTTTGAACTTGTCCTTTAATGAGTTCACTTTTAAGTTTCTCTAATTTCTTTAATCTTGGAATAATATATTCATCATTAAACTTTGATATACCTACAGATATCTTAAAATTCTTACTTGATGTATTCTTATCTGTAAATTCATCTGAAATAAACCCGGTTTCTCCAAAGTCTTTTGTATTATTTGTTATGAAAACTATTTCTTCGGTTCCCCATGTCTCTAAATTTTTAATCGTTTGCCAAATTAAAAAATCCCGATAACCGGCATCTCCTTTCTTAAATGGTTTTCGCCTTTCCAGAATTTTTTTGACTACATCTTTATGTTCAATTTTTGGATAGGGTAATATATGCGCTTTAGCACCATTCAATTTTTTATTTAGAAAGCTATTGTAATCTTCCTTTGCCTTGCTAATATCCACGGTTTTATAAACAGTTTCTTTCCTAAGTAATTTGGATACTTCCGAATTTATTTTCTTTTGTTCTTCAACTTTTTCTACTAAACGTTCCCGATATTTATTTACAGTTTCATCAATTACAATTTGAGGTATATGTAATGAAGCAGGTATGATACTTAACTCATTGAGAAAAACTTTTGAATTAGGACTATCAAGCCAAAAATCTTGAACTAAGATATTTGTGTCAATCGCAATTTTCATTTCACATATTATTAGTTGTCATTCGGTTGCCGCAAACTTAGTTAAATAAATATTATGAAATCCATGCGTTAAATTTAGGCCAAGGTTACAGTTTTCTGTTGTAGATAAATTGTCTCGATTGTGTTATTGTGTTTTTTGTAGCTTAATTTTTAAAATTACCAAGAGTTCTCAGCTATAATACTCCATTTATTGATGTTTGTTTGATCAAAGTCAATTACAATGATGAAATTACTATCTCCTTTAAATTTTTTGTAGAGAAGAACCCAATTTGTCGCTAGAAAATTTGCTGCACCTACAGTTCCAATTTCTGCTAATCCTGCAGTATAGAAAGTACTTCTTCCGTTTTGACTGTCGTGAATCCTTTGAATGAAACCATAAGTCAAATTATTCATCGGTTGAAGTCCCTGGATATTAACTGTTGTTCCGTTGTTCGCAAATTGTACTTGGTTTTGAGAATTACTTTGAACTTCTCTGGATACTACATTATATGTGGGACTACCCAATGTAATTAATGAGGTTGTATAATCTATTTCTTCAGGAGTTGTAACTGATACTACCGTCCGCACTAGGACATCAGAAAATAAAATCTTACTTAACAAACCAGGTTTATCAGATAAGCTTGGAGATAAATAATTAAAGTTATCTCGAAATTTGTTTGCATACATTGCTTCGTTATAAACAATTGAAATTCCTTGGTATGAAGCTGGCTGACCTGTAACCCCAATTGCTCCTCCACGTTGTATGAACAGCCTTGATAGGTATACATTTAAACGTCTACTATCCTTAATGCTAAAAAACTTAAAAAGTTTTTGTCTTTTAGTAAAGTAAAAAATTAGCCAAGCTATTAGAAAAAATCCTAGAAGAAAGATAATGTCTGAAAGTAGATTTGCTGAAATGTTAAATAGAAATTCATTTAAGTCATTCCCCTGTTCAAAATGGTTGCACATCATGATTATAGATTTAAGTTTACAAATTTTAGGCTGATAATCTTTACCTCAAGTTACACATAATTAAGATATATAATTATTCCCTGCTTTAGGAGTTATATTTAGGCCATTGAGGTGTAAGTGTCTCTCTAACAGTCACGAATTGGCTTAAATATAACTCCTTTGTACCCCTGAAAATTTCAGGGGTAATCAACAATATTCCGTGTGTGCCCCTGTAAAACGTCAGTTCTTATTTCTTCTCTTTTGTTTGGTTTAAAAAAGATCTTCATAGGGTGATTTTATGTTCTGTAAACTTTTTGTACTTACATGTGTATATATTTCTGTTGTTCTGGAACTACTGTGTCCCAATAACTCCTGAATATACCGTAAATCTGTCCCCGATTCCAACAAATGCGTCGCATAACTGTGTCGCAACCAATGTAGCGTTACTGGCTTCTTAATTCCTGCTTTTATTAAGGACTGCTTTAATACACTCTCAAGACTTTTTTCACTATATCTGCCACCTTTCAACTGACCTTCAAACAACCAGTTTACAGTGCGGTATGAGATCCAGTATTCTTCAAGCAATTTAATAATTTTATCCGAAATGGGCACTATCCTGTCTTTCTTTCCTTTCGATTGTCTGATAAGAAGTACCCCCCTCTGTCTGTCAATATCAACAGGCTTTAAATTTAGCAACTCACTTCGCCTTAATCCACAGGCGTAGATAGTAGAAAGCATTGCTCTGTGTTTCAGATTTGAAGGTGCCTGTAGTATTCCTTTTATCTCTTCCTTGCTAAGGACATTTGGTAACCTGTGCTCCCTTCTCGGTCTTTTGAAGGTTTCAATATCAAGATCTGACTTGTAAAAATGGCTGAAAAATAATTTTGCTGCACTGATCACCTGATTCTGGAATGTGTAACTTAATCTCCTGGGAATTACATATTCATTAACAAACCGAACCATGTCATCAGAATTAATCTCATGACTCTCTTTAGGTTTGATGAATCTCAGAAAACAGCCTAACATTCCGATATAGGTGCTAATTGTTGAATCACTGTACCTCCGGTGAACCATCCATTTTCTGAATTCTTCAATATTTGCTGTATCTCCCGGACTTAATTCCCCTAGTGTAGCAGAGACTTTGACTCCCGGAAGAGGTTCCTGCCTTTTTTCAGGTATAAGCGAAGAATAATCGAGAAAAGCTTTTCCCTTTAGCAGCCTGAAAAGTTCCTTAACCATATCTGGCTTGTCAGGTATATGCCAGTATCTCTTAGTGTTGCTCCACCTGGCATCGGGAAGTTCTTTCACAAGCGCAATTAACTCAGTGTCGTAGGGGAATCTGAGAGCAACACGACTTTCACCATCGTGAATTACCCTTTCAACTATCACATTTTTCATATTATGCAGCGAGCAAAATATAGATAACCAAAGATAAAATTTTAATCTGATTAAAGCACTGCCCCGTCAGTCACAGAAACATCTTTCCAATAATGTAGTGAAATACATATTAATACAATGCTTAAGCCTGACTTTTCACTTTTACAATTCATACTAAAGGTAAACATAAAAATTGAATTGGAATAAAATGTTCTATATTAACGTTCTATCCACCGTAGTTCAATACTTGCCTGCATATTTAGGTGATATTAAGCAACCCATTCCAATCAAGTATGCTCAATTACTCAGATATTGAGTACACAGATTGACCGGTTTCCTAAATACTTTTTCCTCCCAGCTTTTAGGCTTTCATAAAACATATCTTTCAACATCTTATTAGCTCCTCTTAAACCTGCCACAACTTTCTCTGCCCAATCAAAGTAATCAATGATACGTTGTAATGACCACCAGGTAGGTGGATTATTAGTTATGTCTCGGTTATTCATGATTTTGTCAGCAATCTTTAGTTTTTTGGCATTGTCTGATTTATATGGGGCCTGCTCAATTTGCAGTCGTTTCCGTTCTTGTTTTTCAAGACTTTTATCATTTGTGACTTCCATTACCAAAGACAAAACCTGTGCGCCAAATATCTTTAATATCTGATCAATCAGATCTTGCTTCTCATCAGGAGTGTCAACTGTATCCTAGATGACATCATGAAGAATTGCAGCTGTAAGCAAGATCGGCTCTCTCTCCTCCTTCATTAGCTAGTAGACTGGCTACCTGTATTGGATGATTGATATAGGGTGATTTATCTTCACCTTTACGTTTTTGAGTTCTGTGCCTTCCGGCAGCAAATTCCAAAGCTCTCAAAATCAATCCAACGTCATCTGTTGTACGTAGCTTTAAAATTAGGATTGATTAGCTTCTTTGCTTCTCTCAGTACTTTCTCACCTGGCAGAGCTTCTTCCCGCCTCTCATATTCATCCTTGGTCAACTCCTCTGCAGCCTCATAGGTAATTTCAAGAACCGGATCACCAACAAACGTCTTACCTATCTGATAGTACATTTCTAAAAACACAACATCAAAGTATCTTGTCTGCCTTGGAGGAAGTAATTTCCTCTTTGAATGATCTAGTACAGTTACTATATGCAATGGTTGATTATAACGTCCTCATCAGGTATCATAGTAGTTATAATGAATTCCCTGATCTGCTGTAACACCTCATCATCACAATTATACCTCCGGATGATCTTGCTGAATCTATTACCATCTATTAGTGCCATTAGCTAAAGGTACAAATTCTTAGAAGTATCGCAAGTCATTCCGGACTATTGATAACCTGAAAGCGAACGGTTTGGTTTGTATTCAGTACTTCATAAATTTGATTAAAATATTAGCAAGTCGGATGTTATTCCAGCAATGCAGCGAGGGTAATCCCAATATAGCAATATCGGGGTTGTTTTATTACAAGTGGTGCAAATGTGGTGCAAATCACCATAAATACAAAAACCAACTCTTAATAATCAAAGAGTTGGCTTTTTTAATGTACCCGGAGCGGGACTTGAACCCGCACAACCCAAAGGCCACAGGATTTTAAGTCCTGCGTGTCTACCAATTCCACCATCCGGGCATAGTAGTTAGTGGTGGGATATTTTAATACGGCAAATTTATAATAAATAATCTTTAAATGAAACAGCTTAAAATAAACTTTAGCTGGTTTGTAAAAATCACAAAAGGCTGTAAAAACAGCCTTTTATTTGAGCGGGAGACGGGACTCGAACCCGCGACCCCGACCTTGGCAAGGTCGTGCTCTACCAACTGAGCTACTCTCGCAAATTCCTGGGCAAAAGTAAGACTTTTTTTTTATCCACAATAGTATGCTGAAAAAATAAAAATAATAGATAATTCTGAAGGAGAGTTTATTTTCTTAATGGGCCCCATTCAACTAACATGTTATTTTCAAAATACAACCATGTGTATTTGAAGACCCACTCCTCCTTAATGGTATTCCCACTGATAACCCTGTTTATTTTTTTAGCTGTACCCCAACTGTCTTTCACCATTTCTGCATTCATCCCTTTCCATATTTTTCCTGCCATGAGCCTTGCTGCCATGGTTGATCCATATTTATTTTCGAGAGAAGAGAACCTGCTAACTTGCTGAGGTTGTACCTCCTGGTACTGTATTTGTTGTTCTTCCTCTACCCTCTGTGGTTGCTGCTGAGGCTGTGGAGAGGAAGCATCTATATGCGCATGGCGTCTGAAAATATACCCCTCAGTTTTATCATATACAACATAAAGATAAGTGCTGTCAGCATCCAGAACTTCAACTGTAGAACCGGAAGGGATAATAAGAAGTACTGTTGTGAGATCATTTTTGGATCCAAACAGACGGGTCGAAGATTTCATAGTTGCAGTTTGAATGCTCTCCTGCTTTGTTATGTTAGACTGTTCAAGCAATTGAAGGGTAGCTGTTCTTGATGATTGAGCATTGGTAGTCATCCCAATGACAATAATAAAAACTGAAATAAAAATATTCTTCATAAGGTTTTTTTGATTTATGTACAAAAAACATACCAACCAGGGACAATATTAAGAAAATCATTTAAAACAAGGATCTGAGTGGTAACTTAGTTATTAAATATATTCGATTTTTGCAAAAAATTACTTAATTTAGCCATATACCGAATCATCTCAAAATGTGTCTAGCTATTCCAGGGATAATAACTTCTATATATTCAGAGGAAGCTAATAGAATGGCAAAAGTCAGTTTTAATGGTGTACTGAAAAATATTTCAATTGAATGGTTACCTGACGCAAAAGTGGGAGACTATATAATTGCTCATGCGGGATCTGCATTAACTATACTCAATACCAAAGAAGCAGAGGAAACTCTTGAGATATTCAGACAAATCTCATCACAATAATTTTACCTTCAAATATTTTATTTTGAAATATATTGATGAATATCGGGATATTAATGTTATTAACGCTCTTGCAAGTGAGATCCGTAAGGTTATAAAACAATCATGGAACATCATGGAGATCTGTGGTGGTCAAACCCACGCTATAATGAAATATAATCTTTCTGAGTTCCTTCCCCGGCAAATAAATCTTATTCATGGTCCGGGATGTCCTGTTTGTGTCACTCCTCTCGAAAAAATTGATAAGGCTCTGGCATTAGCACAAATGAAAGATGTAATTCTGGTCTCCTTTGGTGATATGCTGAGGGTTCCGGGTTCTGAATCAGATCTTCTTTTAGAAAGATCAAGGGGAGCTGATGTGAGGATGGTCTATTCCCCTCTTGATGCTGTAAAAATTGCTTCTGATAATCCGCATAAAAAGGTGGTTTTCTTTGCCATTGGATTTGAAACAACTGCACCGGTTAATGCGCTGTCCGTAATAAGGGCAAAACAACTTCATTTGAATAACTATTTTGTTCTCTGTTCTCAGGTATTAGTTCCACCAGCAATAAAAATGTTACTGGAGCTTGAAGGTTCATCCATTCAGGGTTTTCTTGCTCCCGGCCATGTTTGTGCGGTTACCGGATACAATGAATATATTTCTCTTGCTAAAAAATTCGGAGTACCTTTTGTGATTACAGGGTTTGAACCGGCAGATATTCTGAAAGGGATATTATCTCTGGTAAAACAACTGGAAGAGGGTAGAGCAATAGTTGTAAATGAATACAGGAGGGTTGTGACGGAAGTTGGCAACTCACAGGCATTAAAAATGGTTTACGATGTCTTTGAACAAACTGATCAGGATTGGAGGGGCATTGGGATTATTCCCGGAAGTGGTCTTAGAGTACGGGAAAAATATTCCGCATTTGATGCCGAAAAGTATTTCAAATTTGAATTACTGAATAGTAGAGAATCAGTTGTCTGTATTGCTGGCAAAATTCTCCAGGGAATTAGCAAACCAACTGATTGTAAGGCGTTTGGGAAAGAGTGTACTCCGGAAAATCCGCTTGGAGCACCAATGGTTTCTCTCGAAGGAGCCTGTTCTGCATATCATCGTTACCAATAAATAAAATATGAAGGTCACCTGCCCCGCACCAATAAATAAATATGATACTGTAACACTTGCCCACGGAGGTGGTGGGAAACTCTCAGACCGGTTAATCCACGATCTTTTTATAAGGGAACTGGGTAATGCCTGGCTTAATAAAGCTCATGATGGTGCAGTTCTGGAGATGAATGGAAAAATAGCATTTTCAACCGATTCTTTTGTTGTTAACCCTCTGTTTTTCCCGGGTGGGAATATTGGCGATCTGGCAGTAAACGGGACAGTGAATGATCTTGTCTGTTGCGGAGCCATACCAGAATTCCTTTCACTGGGTCTGATAATTGAAGAAGGCCTGAAAATGGATGATCTGAGAAGGATTATTCTAACTATTAAGAATGCTGCAATAAATGCTAAAGTCAAAATTGTTACCGGCGATACAAAAGTTGTTGAAAAGGGCAAAGGTGATAAGATCTTCATTAATACCTCAGGGGTAGGTACCATTCCGGAAGGCATTTTTATTTCTCCTGAGAGATGCTCTCCCGGCGATGCTGTTATTATTACTGGTAACATAGCTGATCATGGTATCTCTATCCTCTCCTCACGTGAAGGGCTTAGCTTTGAATCAACGATAAAAAGTGATACGGCCCCACTCAATGGTCTTGCTGAGATACTTTACCAGGTTACAAAGGATGTTCATGTACTCAGGGATCCTACCCGGGGAGGTGTGGCAAGTGCATTGAACGAAATCAGCAAGTCATCGGGGTATGGTATCTTGTTGGAAGAGAAAATGATTTCAGTATCTGATCAGGTTAAGGGTGCATGTGAGATAATGGGATTTGACCCGCTCTATATTGCCAACGAAGGGAAGCTCCTGATAATATTACCGGAAAAACATGCTCGCGATGTTTTAAGAGCAATCAGAAGACATCCATTGGGAAAAGATGCTTCAATTATTGGAAGAGTAAATGAAGGGCCTCCTGTGGTAAAAATTATAACACTTGTGGGTTCGACCAGAATTGTTGATATGATATCAGGGGAACAACTCCCAAGAATATGTTGAGGGACTAAAGTCCCGGTATTTTAAGTTCGGCAAACCGTCGGTTAAAACCGACGGTAATTGAGTTTATTATAAGCTGAATACTTTGATTTTTAAAAGTCAGTTATTGTTTTCTGCATCAATTACCGTTGGCTTCAGCCAACGGATCTGACTCTTAGATTTGAGCGGGCTTTAGCCCACAACGTTTTTTAGCCATTGATACCACTCTTCCATTCCTTCACCTGACTTTGCTGAAAGTTTAATAAATTGAAGACGGGGATTAACCTGATAACCATATTCAATAGCTTTTGTCACATCATAATCAAGATAGGGTAGCAGATCAGTTTTATTCAAAATACAAAGATTGGCAGACCGGAACATATTCGGATACTTCACAGGTTTGTCTTCACCTTCAGTGACACTCATTATCACTACTCTGCAAGCTTCACCAAGGTCAAACAGAGAAGGACATACAAGATTTCCAACATTTTCGATCATAACAAAAGAACCATCCTGCAGTGCCAATCTTTTGATTGCCCTGTTGATCATCTCAGCATCGAGATGGCACCCATTTCCTGTATTTACCTGGACAACAGGTACTCCAGTTGCTTTAATTCTCTCGGCATCATTCATCGTTTGCTGATCGCCCTCTATGACCGAAAATTTCATATTATCCTTTAATTCATTAATCGTTTTTTCCAGGAGGGTTGTTTTACCTGACCCGGGGGAGCTCATAAGATTTAAGACAGTAAGATTTTTTGCTTCAAACATCCCTCTGTTTCTTTCTGCAATCAGGTTATTTGCCATAAGAATATTAGTTTCAATTGTAACTATTTTTCTGGCAACATCCGTGTGGTCATGGTGATCCGAACCATGATCATGGCTGTGAGGATGAGAGTGGTCATGCTCATGGTCATGCAAGTCATCTTCTTTATCTATAATTTCTTCTCCGGGGACTCTTATTACAGCCTTTTCACCGGGTAAGCCACAACCGCAAGTCTCACACATCTTAGTTTGTTTTAATCTATAGTTATTGATTTTACTCTTAATTCACGTCCCTTTATGATTTCCAGGTCGAAGGAACTGCATTTATTGCACGATCCTATGAAATCCTTAAGTGCAAATACGTTGCCACATTCATTGCAACGAGCGCTCCCCTCAGGTTTGTCGATGTTAATTTCAGCTGATTCAATGACAGATCCCTGTGATAGGTTTTTGAGAGCAAATTCAATTAAATCATACTCAACACCTGATAGTTGTCCGATTTCAAGATGAACCTCTGCAACCCGTTTTGCTCCCGATTTTTCAGCCTCCATGGTAACAATCCCGATAATATTCTGTACAATAGATAGTTCATGCATGACCCTGGAATATAATTATTATCCTCCTGCTTGCCTTGCAGCAGCAACTGCTACCTGACCCAGTGCCAGACCACCATCATTGCAGGGAACCTGATTATGAAAATATACGAAATATTTTTCACCTGACAACTCATTTATGATTTTTTCAGATAGATATTTGTTCTGAAATGTACCGCCAGAAAGCACGACTTTTCTTATTCCGCTAACCTGGCTTATAATTTTCACCGCCTCAACTACTACTCTGGCTACCGTATTATGAAAAATAGCAGAAATCTCACCGGTAGTTTTCCCTTTTTCAAGATCAGACAGGATACCTCTGATGGTCTTTTCGAAGGAGATCTCATTCTCTTTGATCTCAAAATCATAACTCCTTGAAATATTGGATTTAATAATAGATTCAAGTAACATTGGTGCCTCAGCCTGATAAGAAGAGTAAAGGCAAACACCTGTAATGGCAGCAACTGCATCAAATAAGCGGCCGGCGCTTGAGTAAAGGCAAGTATTAATCTCTGCTTTTAAAAGCTTAAGATACAGTGAGATATTTTCCCTTTCAACCTCTCTTATTTTCAGGTGATTCATCTTTATAATTGCATCTCCTGCATATTTGTTCAAATACGATATCCCTGATCTCCAGGGTTCGGAAGATATTTTATCACCACCTGATATGGTGATATATTCAAAATGCATCACCCTTTCAAAATTGCAAAGATCAGCTATCATAAACTCTCCTCCCCAAATATTTCCGTCTGTTCCGAGTCCCACACCATCGAGGGCAACGCCAATAACTTTTTCATTTAGGCCATTATCGGCCATGCAAGATGCAACGTGGGCATGATGATGCTGCACATTTTCTATTGAAATATTCAATTCCGAGGCAAGTTGTTCCGCGAAGGAAGATGACAAATAATCGGGATGAAGGTCTTTAGCTATTATTTTGGGACTAAACCTGAACATTTCAGAAAACCGTTCAAAAGAGGTTTTATAAAAATCGAGTGTTTCAGCGTTTTTAAGGTCTCCTATGTGCTGACTCAATATTACGTTTTTACCTTTTCCAATGGCGAAACAGTTGGTCAGTTCCGCTCCTGCTCCAAAAATGCCTTCTGTTAGTAACTTAAGATTTAAAGGGGACGGGGCGTAACCTCTTGATCTTCTTATTATGAATTCGTTGCCATTAATTACCCTGCATACTGAATCGTCAGTTCTGTTAAATATTTCACGGTTATATGTTAATACTGCCTTTGTCAGTTTAGGCAATTCATTCAAAGCAATATCATCGGAAATTATAACAGGTTCATCTGAGAAATTGGCACTTGTGAAAACAATAGTGTCTGTTTTCAATTCTTTAAAAAGAAGAAAATGAAAGGGCATGTAAGGTAAAATCACACCGACGGTACCGAGTCTGTTTGAGACTGAAGGAGCCAGGAGACCTTTGCTCTCAAGTAACATAACAGGCCGTCGCCACGAAATTATTATCTCCTTCTCTTTATTACTCAGAAATGCAATTCTTTTAACTGTGGGAATATCTCTGCACATTACAGCAAATGGCTTTGCCTCCCTTGCCTTATTCATTCTGAGATTCAATATTGTCTTTTCATTGTATGCATCACATATCAGGTGGTAACCACCTGTTCCCTTTAAGGCAACTATCGATCCATCTTCGATAAGTTGTGAAACCATTTTTACAATATCAGATATATTTTTGTTAATCACATTAGTGATGACCCCCCTCTGCCGCTTCGCAGCGTCTCCCCCCACGGTGGGAGAAAAAAGGTGAATGGAATAGGTTGGGCCGCAATTATTACAGGCAACCGGCTGTGCATGAAAACGCCTGTTGTTGATATCTTTATATTCTTTACTGCATGTGTCACACATCTCAAATTTTGCCATCGTTGTTGTTACCCTGTCGTATGGTACTCCTTTAATTATTGAAAATCTCGGTCCGCAATTAGTGCAATTGATTAAAGGATACCCAATGCGGTGATCCTGCAACTCCATGTCAGCAAGGCAATCGGTGCATACAGCAATATCAGGACTTATATTGGTTATATCATCAGATATGTTTCCGCTGGTAATTATCGAGAAACCTGTGAAAAGGATGTCATCAATTTTCTCAACGATGATTTTCTCAATTTTAGAATGTTGGGGAGCCAGAGCTTTTATTTTTTCAATAAAATTTTCGAGACTCTTAGCATCGGTAGTGACAAAGATGAAGACACCATTGTTCCTGTTTTCGACAGTTCCGCACAGCCTGAGGGAACCGGCCAGCCTGTAAATAAATGGTCTGAAACCGACCCCCTGAACGAGACCTTCCACACGGATATTGTATGTATTCATTAGAACCAGAATGATATTATTCCCAATATAGGGATATCTTCAGATTTTCCTGATGATTTCTATTATCTTTTCTGCAGACTCCCTGACAACAGGAGTAAGGTGTTCCCCTACACGAAGATCAGCAGGTTGCACACCAAGGACGTATACCTCCATTTTTAAAAACTCAGATACTCGTTTGAGTGAAATATTATGGCTGGTGATTGTGAACTCATTTGTCTGTTCCACAGGGATGATATCGGCATAACCGGGTTCCCTGTTGAAATCGAGACAATCAGCAATTATCAGAATGTCAGGAGAGATAGAATTTATTTTGGCAATATAATTTTCAATGCTTGCTTCGACGAGGAGCGTTGAAATATTATCCCGCTGGACTATTCCTGAAGCAATAAATACGCCGACTCCATCATCGTTTCTCAGAACATTTCCAACGCCGGCAAACAGTATGGTTTTGCTTTTCCTTCTGAGTATTTTTTCAAGTTTCTCCTTCACCTAAAGTAGGTTTTTAACCTGTACAGTTCTTTGACAATTTGGACATAATATATTAAACATGTCCTTTCGTTTCAGATCATCCTGTATCTCAATGGCGGTATTATCAGTTTCAGGAAGCAGGTTTTCGTTCAGGAGACTAAGATTTAATGTTGATGAGTATCCTTTTGGACCGAGTTTTTTAAACATGAACAGTATATGTTCTTTTGTTGTTATCACATCTCCACAATACTTGCAGATCAGCAGCTCTTTTTCCTGCTTTTCAATATTATTCTTAAGATCGAATGTAGCCATATCATAAATCTGATTTGATAATTTAACACCCTTTCCGGTAATACAGAAGGCTTCGCACTGTCCACAAAATATGCACCTGCCATAATCCCGGGTAATAGTGCGGATCCCGCTTACCCTGTCGTCTGAAACAGTTATTGCCATGGGAGGACAGACATTAGCACAAGTTTCACATCCAATACAATTTTTATCATCAACAACCGGTTTCCCCCTGAATTTTTCTGCAGGAGTATGTTCTTTATAAGGGAACGAAGAAGTAAAAGCCGGTGTAAGCAGTGAAATAACAGCCTCTTTTAACTCTCTTAATTTAGGATATCTCATCATTAGTATCTTTTTGATTTTCCTGATCTGAACTCCCTCCGTATCCATCATCAGCATATTCATCGATAATACTCTTTTCCCATAGCTTAATACCAAAAATATGCGAACCTCTTATCAATGCATGTGCTCCGACCGTGGAAGCAAAGAAAAGGATAGGTATTGCAAGCAATCCTTTTATACCCGATTCGGTAAAACCATATCTTATCACAAGACTAAGCAGTATACAGCATGCTCCAAGGGTAACACATTTTGTAGCTGCCTGGAGACGGTTATAAATGTCCGGTAATCTTATAAGTCCCAAACAACCCAGCAGGCTGAACAACATCCCGATACCCAATAAAATGTCAGCTATCAATTTATTCATCGAGTTTCCTCCTTCCAAGATATTTTGCCATTGTAAGAGTACCTATAAAGCTAAGAATGATCCAGGCTATCCCGATATCAATAAGGAATGCTTTTTCTGTTTTGATACTTAGGATTATACATATGCCCACAACTATTATCCCAATAATATCAATAGCAACAACTCTGTCAGCAACTGACGGACCTTTTATCACCCTGTAAAGACATAATGCAACCAGGGCAATCATGAAGTAAAGAGCAAAGTCAATCCATTCCATTATTCAAATATCTTAGTTAATATTTTCTCAAACTTTCCCGAGATCTTATATGAGTAAGTTTCAGGATTTGTATCCTTCAGATATATACAATGAACATACAATGTATCTTCAATAATATCGACTGTAATAGTGCCGGGTGTCATTGTAATCGAATTTGCAAGAATAGTACGCGCAAGGGGTCTTTTAAGAGTAAGTTTGATTTTAACAATTCCCGGACGGACAGGCATAGCAGGATGCAATACTCTGTAGGCAACATCGAAGTTCGCTTTTACACATTCCCATGTAAAATAGATGATATATATAATTAACCAGAAGTATCTTTTCGGATGAGCAAGTTTACGGACATCAATTTGAAAATATCTCGAAAATATCACAGTTGTAATCAACGAGACTACTGCTCCGGCAATCAGATTTTGCATATAAAATCTCCCTGTTAGCAGTAACCATGTAGCAAAACACATTATGAAATATATAACAGCATTCATTGGTAGTTATTTACATAATAATTGAAATAAGCGAATTTACAGCAGGGTCAAGAAATGTTTCCCTGACACCGGGAATAACCATTAAACTCATAATCAGGCAGAGTAATGCAAGGATAATCATTGGGAAATACATAAAAAATGGTACTTCTTTGATATTCAGTAATTTGGGTTTTTTAAATTTATCAAGAAATGCATATCTCTGTACTTTCATAAAGGTTGAGAGTGTGAATATACTAACAACAACTGCCAATAAGGCCAGCAGATAAAAACGACCCTGTATAGCAGCAATTATAATAATCAGTTTGCTGAAGAAGCCATTGAATGGAGGAATACCGGAGATTGACATTGAGGCTCCAAATGAGGTGGCTGAAGTAATGGGCATAAACTCAGAAAGCCCTCCTAATTTCTTAAGATTGCGGGTGCCGGTAGCATATTCAACAGAACCAGCTGTAAGGAAGAGAAGTCCTTTAAAAACGGAGTGGTTGAACATATGAAAAAGGCCCCCGGAAAGAGCTAGAACTGCGATACCTCTGTCTCCTCCTTTTGCCAGTATATTCATTGCAATACCAGCAGCCATTACCACATATCCTATCTGGCTGATACTGGAGTACGCAAGCAGTCGTTTCATGTCCCACTGTCCAATTGCCAGGACAACACCTATTACCATTGATAGTACCCCTATCGTTATTAGTACCAGACTTATTTCCACTGAGAGCTGGAACATATTGAAGAATAATCTGAGAAGGGCATATACTCCTATAGCTTTTATCAGAACCCCTGATAACATTGCAGAAATTGGTGAAGGAGCTGAGGAATGGGCATCGGGTAACCATGCATGAAACGGGATTAAGGCTGCTTTTAGGCCAAAACCGGCAATAAAGAATAGTTGAATAAATACGGTGATTTTACTGGATGGAGCCTGTTTAAGCAGATGAGAAATATCAGCCATGTTAAGTGTACTTGTATACCAGAAGGTAATGGCAAGAGCGAACAGGATTAATAGCGATGCAATTCCTCCCAGAACCTGGTATTTAAAAGAGGCTTCCAACTCATCTTTTGAACTACCGAAAGCAACCAGAGCATAGGAAGAAATAACTGATATTTCAAGGAAAACAAAAAGGTTAAAGAGATCACCTGTTATTACAACTCCGTTCATTCCTGCTACCATCAGAGAGAATAAAGCGAAAAAATAATTTTCGCCGGTAAATTTCTTCATATAGGGTACGGAATATAATCCGGCAAGGAATCCAATGAGGTTAATTATTATCAACATCGTCATACTCAGACCATCAAC
>Ga0307377_10003724_pt1 | contig 17014 bp, 39 predicted proteins | sample TR3MG_FD_202535 | JGI IMG/M metagenome (GOLD analysis project Ga0307377, IMG submission 202535) | Soil microbial communities from Risofladan, Vaasa, Finland - TR-3 | ecosystem: Environmental > Terrestrial > Soil > Coastal area > Acid sulfate soil | place: Finland: Risofladan, Vaasa | collected... | reverse complement strand
AATTTACGTCTGGTGTTGTTATATCGCTCTCCTTTACGGCTCTCGATACGAATAACGTTATGGTTCTCATCCTCGAAGAACGTGTCTCCTGTAGGTTGATTCTCTCTAAGCATTTCTCTTTTGAATCCTCCTTCTCTCCATGAGAAGTATAAAGGTACATTGAAGGCTCTGGCGTATGCCTCACAGTAAGCCTTTGTAATCGGCCAATCCATGAAGTTCTTTTCATTAACTCCCACTTCTCCGTCAATGTCATGATGCCATAGCTCAATCTTTGCTGGGTCAACTCCAAGCTCCAGAAGTTGCAGGTGAAGTGCGATGGAATCTTTCCCCCCAGAGAAGCACACGATGTACTTGTCATAGTTGTGGATGTCTCCCAGGAGCGCTGCCGCCTGTTCTGGTGTCTGGATAATTTTTTCTGGTTTGTTCATTGTTGTTTTGTTTTGGTTACACTGGTATAACGAAGTCAATCAGAAAAGTTACAAAAGAAGCGGTGATGTGACGAGTCCCCGTATTGTTGCACACTCATGTCACATCCCCTATGCCTGCGCTTTACCGCTTCTCTATTTCTTATTTCCCGTAAGCTCCTTGATTTAGCAAGCCTCCGTAGTATCCTTCATGAGGACAGTTTACATCAGAAGTTTCATTTCTTGAGTTGCTTCCGAATACTGCATTGATTACTTTTTTCATACGCTTAAGTTTTAATTATTTAATGGTTCGAGTGTATAACGATTGCTTTCAGAAAAGTTACAACTCACTTCTTAGATAGTCAGATATTATCTGGTCTTTGCCCTCGAATCCAGATGCACTCTTGTTGCACCAGACCTCTTGAGTTGGAAGCCAGAAGTAATCATCCATTAGCAAGTCATCAGAGCCGTCATACTCATAATCCAGATGGTCACAGATTGACGCATGTGATTGCCCCCAGTCCAGAATGAACTTCTCCACTTCTTCGTTAGTTACCAGAAGCTCTTTGTAATCTGGTGTTCCTACTCCAGAAATTATCTCAATTAATTCATCTGGGTTGGTATGGTACAAGTGAACTGCATTGATTGCCGCTGGTACAGAACTCTCTGCGTCCTCAATCCACTCATCCAGATGCCAGTAGACAACGTGGATAGGTTCTTCTCCAGTTTCAATGAAGATGTTGACGCTCTCACTATCAAGTATTAATTTTAGGTTTACATACTTACTCATCTTCGCCTCCTTCTCCAAATACGTGGCTTCCAATTGACATTAGATGTTCTCCAACTACGTTGAATAGGTCAATTACAAGGAAGTTGTCTACTTCAAATTTAACTTGTGTAAAGGCGTTATCTCCATGAGTAAGGTACACATATTCCTCCATGTCCTCATCATTGTTAACTTCCACGATTGTGGCTACATTGTATTCTCTACTCTCTCCGAGCTTCGTTACTACAATGGTGGTTGGCGTGGTAATCTCCAGCAGCCAGCCGTCATGCTCAATTTTTCTCATAGTCTATGTTTTTAAGTCTATACTAATAACGAACTGAAACAGAAAAGTTACAGAAATTCATCAGAGAATTCTAAGTCTGGAATTTCAAGCTTTATTTTTACTTGCATAAATTCCATGCTAAGATATGTTTCTATATCTCTATATTTTTTGTAAACATGATTCTGTACAAGGTCAGTGAATAAATCTTTTAACGCTGGGCGTTCAGAAAGATATTGTGCGAAGTCTACATCAATCAACGCTTCATCAGAGAATGTTTCTGTTTCAAAATGAAGCTGGTGTTTAACTTGCCGTCCTTTTTCATCTCTTTGGCTTTTATCAATGATTATGAATAAAGGAAATGTGTAAGCCTTGAATGAGTGTTCTTCTTTTGTACACCATGTTGTACCATAAGAATAAACTTGTGCGGCTCTGTAAGTTTTTGGAATAACGACAAGGAAGTTCTCATCAGAGAAAACCCTAATGGCTTCATTCTTTTTGATGTATCTTCTTTCTCTGTCTTTCATATGCTAATAACGAATCAGTTCAGAAAAGTTACAAAGTGAAAACCCCCAGTTGTTCGACTGGGGGTTTCTTGGACTATAAAACAAAGGGCTATGAGACCCTATAGGGAGACTAACCCCTATTTCTTTTTGCTAAGTTCTGTGACTGTAGCGATATATTTCTTTTGTAGCTCTTCTGCTGCGGCTTCATCTAATTCTTTGAGACGGGTAATCAATTTATTAACGCCAGCGTCCTTTACCGTCTCCTTGCCGCTCTCTATAGCTTTGAGCTTTCCAATTATTTTCTTTTCAAGTTGTCTTCCGAATGCACTCATTATCTCTTCTTTGGTTTAAGTTTATAACGTTTAAATTCAGAAAGGTTACATCAAGTGATTACAATTTAAGTATTCACGAACTTCCTCAAATCCATCTTTGTACTCTTCATCTTCTGAACTCTCAAAGTCAAATCCGTTTTCAGTAGAAATACTTTCAAGTTCATCAACAACGTTGCAGTGCATATAAATTGGCTCCATATCCTCGCCTTGCATTTCACTATGCAATTCATCTGAAATTTCATTTTCAGTAATGTAGTAAAGCGGAGTTAATTCGTATGATGGAGTAATTTCACAAAGACGTGTAATTACAGAGGTATCGTACATATAAACTGTCTTGATTGTTCCACAAGCCTTTTGGATTTCTTCGCTCCAATATCTCGTTTCATCAATTGCTACTACTCTAAATTCTGTTTTCAATAAAGTGTCCATGTCTTTTGTTTTTTGGTTACAGTACTATAACGAACTCAATCAGAAAAGTTACAGTTTAAAAAATTTATTCATCAAGTATAGCTCCAAAACATTAGTAGCATTTCTTGAAAGTGTGTATCCTCTATTGTTCCAACGGAAATGTCCTTTAAGGATTCTCTTCTCTCTTGGGAGGTGGTAATATCCGTCAATGTTTGCAACGATACTTAAATCTGCTTTTGTTCTAAGTTGTCGCCCCTTTCCATATCCTCTCTTGGTCACAACTGTCTTTCCCTTCTTCAACTCTTCGTCAAAGCGGTATTCAGTTGTGTCTTCGGTTTCGTGATTATCTTCTGCTTGCCAGTATTTAATTTTTCTCTCACAAATACTTTGAAGCATTGGGGCAATTGAATTAGGACATCCTATGTTAAAGGTCATGTGTTCGATTTTTCCAACAAGAGCTTCGATAGCTTCAAAATCTTCTTTGGTAACAAACTTGGGGTCATTTTCATCATCAAATCCATTCCACATATATTCTTGAAAGAAACAAAGCATCTCAATAAGTTTCTGTTCAACTATTTTATTGAAATTGCTTCTAACGTCTAAAAGTTCTCCTAAATTCATTTCTTTTGTCTTAATTGGTTACATATCTATAACGAAGTCAATCAGAAAAGTTACAAACAAAAATAGGGAGAGTTTCCCCTCCCTTGTTCGCAACCAAACAAACATTATTTTTGTATCTTATTTTTTAGGTTCAACAACTCCATGTAAGAAAGGTCTGTTGCCTTATCATTCACTCGTTTGTCAATCACATAGTTAATCAAATCAAGAATCCCGCTTTTCTCATCTTCGGTAAGTTCTTGTTCCTTGTCCAACTCTATACTGACAATAGATGTTTTTATTAAATCTACTGTGGTAGTTGTCAAGTTATTTGCTGGATTCTCCAGAATTAATTTTAAAACTTTAACTATGTCCATTTTCTTATGCGTTTTCTATTGTGTCTTCATCGGCACAATAAGTGTGTACTGTTTCGTATTCTCCGTGCTGAATTCCTTCCTCTGAACGCTTCTCCATCCAAACTTCATCTTCATCTGCACGTTGGTCAATGAAATGCTCGTAAGCATCCTTCTCGTCATCAAAGTACTTGTACAATTCGCCATTGCCGTGAGAATCCATTGTTCCAACTCTGAACTTACTCGGTTGTTCTGCGATTGAATCAATTACAAGGCAAAGGTTTTCTATTGAAATTGAATCGTGTCCGTAGGTATGTCCATAATTTGAAACTAATCCACTCGGAGTAATCTCTGTAATATATGAACCACTTGGGTATCCATCAATGTTGTACATCTGTTCTTCATCTTGAATTCTCAAGACAAAATCACCTGTATGTTCAGACTTCACACCTTTTGTTGCAATCAAGTCAATAATCCTTTGGATAATTGCTTGGTTGAATTCTTCGAGTTTCTCTGTTAGTTTCTCCATGTCTTTATAACGATTGGTTTCAGAAAAGTTACAACTTCTTCATTGTCTGTGAATACTCTTGTGTATACTCAACATCGCCAAGCTGATTTCCTCTGTATCGTGGTTGCTTATGTGTTGTAACAACTTGGTGGCTTCCTATTGGCTCCCACCCATCTTTTTGCATTTCCTCAATCTTTGAGTTCAGTCCGCTTGCACTTCTTGATGTGATTATCTTTTGTTTCATATCAGTATAACGATTGGTTTCAGAAAAGTTACAAAGTAGAAATTAATCTACTATGCCACCCCCGTAAAATTCTCCCATTGTCTGCCCTCTGCGAATTCCCGTTTTCAAGCAATACATACAACGTCCGTACTTATCGGTTCCAACTTGAACCCATTCGTATTTTGAGCCATCATCAATATCGGAAATAGTTTTTTCGTCAACGTAAGGAAGTTTATTGATTTCTGCGACCATCGCTTGGTCTGTAATCTTCTTTCTGTAAACAAATGCACTCGCTGGCACTCTTTTTCCTCCCGAAGAAATACAAGCTAACTTTGGGTTGTCTACAATTTTGTCCTCGGCAGTTGCGTATCGAACTGTGTTTGGAGCAGTCATGATAAATTCTGTACCACAATTATCGCAATGCGCATTTTTGTCATCAGAAGTTAATAGTTTTTTCTTCATGCACTCTGGGCATGGAATTTCTGTACGTTTCATATTATGTCGTGTTTTTGGGTTTATATGTTAATAACGAATTGAATCAGAAAAGTTACGAGTTGAAATATAACTCTCCACTCTTGAAGATTTTCTCTCCATCTTCTTTTAAGCGTTGATTAACGTAGGCAACAGCTTCTTTGTCGTCTGCATCATATACATACGCTCCACTATTTGAGCACACAATTACATTTCCAACTTTAAGTTCGTGAATGTAATATCTTGTGATGTCTGTCTGCTCAACAGATTCAAGTGCTTGAATTAAAACGCTTGTGAGTTCGGGGAGAGTTTTTACATTGCCCGTGATTGAAGCTGCTATTCCAACAGATATACTTCTGCTCTCAAATGCTTCTGCTTCTTTGCTTCTTCCAATATTTCTAAGTCCTTGAAATAATGGTGTCTTGTACGAGCCACTTGGTGGCTTTGGAAATGGGTTCATAATGTCGTGTTTTTTGATTTAAGTTTATAACGAATGAGTTTAGAAAAGTTACAATTTCCGTGTTCCAATGAATTTGTACATTTTGAAGCTGCAGTCATCATGGAGTTCAATCTCTGTGTTGCAATCTCCTTCATATCCAACTTCATCAATTCTTTTGTCATGATGAGCAAGTCCTCTGTACTTTAATATTCCATTATCATAGAAAGGGTCATACTCTTCTTCATAACACTCTCTCCTTGTCTTAACTTGAAGCTTCTCCTTTACAATAAACTTTTTCCCTCCAAGTGATTTCTCAACATCTTTGAAGTCAGTTCCAAGATAATAAGAAATTGCAATTAAATCAGCTTCAAGAGGGTTCGTTGTCAACTCGAACATTTCATAGTCTGTCTTTGGAGTTATAAGTCTTTGGGTATATCTTCTCTCTGGGTCTGAAGCTGTAAAGTATTCAAGCGTGTGGTCACGTCCAAATTGGTCTTTTCCTCTACTTAAGCTTCGAGTCCAAAACTTTCCATCAGATAAAATTTCTGTTATAGCTGGAACCATTATTCCAACACTTGAGTTTTTCTTTTTAAATCTTACTAAGTCCATGCTAACATAACGAACATAAAGAGAAAAGTTACACGGTGTAACCTTTCTGATTGACTTCGTTATACGCATATACAAAGGGAGAGGCAAACAAAAACCCCATAGTTTCCTATGGGGTTTCTCCTTCATGTGTAACCAAAAAAGGGAGAGTCGGAATTCGATGGCATCGCATCTCTCTAATGCTTAGCATCCACCTTTTTGTAATGGAGGTCATAATTTGCGGTCTTGCAGCCTCCGTGCTTAACACCCGCATGGGTTTATCTATACGTAAAAGTGAGAATTATGTTACATCACCTTCTTTATTTCCGTGTTCGATAATATTTTTAACTTGCTTTGCGTTTTCAATCTTTGTATTGCCCCCAAATTCCATTTTAAACTTTGTTAGAGAGAATTTAAGGTCTTGTTGTTCAAGGTTTGGCTTTTTGTTCTGAATCAATTTATCGAGTGCTTGGTTGATTGTCATTTCTGTAATATTTGTCTTTATAAATATAGATACATTTTACAAAATTCACAAGCTATTTGACTATTTTCTTTCGATTTTTCGGTCAATAGTTCCAACAAGCATATCAACATAGATTCCTTCTTGAATGTCAACAACTTTTCCTTTCAGTGTTGTGTAGATGATTGTAAATGTATCATCCCATCCAAGCGTAATGTAAACGTGTCCTTTGAATAAAAATCCGTTTGACTTGAATCTCAAGAATTGGTCTTTGTGAGTTGTCCAAGCTTGTGCGCCCCAACACCACACAGTTTGTAATTTTCTTAGTGCGTTGAATACTTCCTTTGGGTCGAATCCTCTTTGTCCTACTTCCAATGGGTTGACAATATCTCCTACTTTAATTTCCTTAGCCATGTTGTTTGTTTTTTGGTTACACTATTATAACGAACCCAGTCAGAAAAGTTACAACCTCAAAATGAAGTTGCAACATATCCTAAAATTTCATAGACTTGGAGCATCAACGAAGCTTCTGCTCTTTGTTGGTTATATCGTTTTCTTCGGTTTTCTTCGATTCTCTTTTTCTCTTCTGCCTTTCTGAGAAGTTCCTCGTGTCTTTTGTTTGTTTTCATATGCTTATAACGATTTTGGTTAGAAAAGTTACCAACCAAAAGTTGGCTTCACTTCCACTTTCGACTCAATCCACTCCATCACTTGTGAAGCGTAGTAGTGAGTTGTCAAGTCCTCAAGAAAGTTCATGATGTTTCTGTAAGCATCATCTCCGTCAGCTTGATTAGTTTCACGGTCAAACTCCTTTGCGTTACTTTGGTCACTTCCTCTTTTAGTTCCAGCAGAGTGGTCCCAATCCTTAGCAATAACATGAATTGTTTTGCCCTTAACTTCAGCAGTAATTATTCCGCCTTTACAGCATTCTCCTATTTTAAATGTTTTCGTTGCCATTGTTTTTGTTTTTGGTTACTCCTTTATAACGATTGAATTCAGAAAGGTTACAAGAGGGAGAGTTACGCAGTCGATACACACATTCTCCGTCTGTATATGCTTATAACGAATTGACTCAGAAAAGTTACATAGGGAGAATTTAGTAAAATAAAAAAGGGAGAGTTTCCCCTCCCTTAAATTTTTATGCTTATTCTTATGCTGCTTTTTTTGCTTTTTTATAGTCAGCTTTGAAGTTCTTTAGAATGTGAGCCATTCTATCTTCAAATTCTTTTTGATTTGAGCTGAATGTAGTTCCCATATCTCTTTTGTTTTGAGTGCCAATTCTTTTGATTTCATTTGCAAGTCCCATGATGTCGGGAGACTTTGAAAGGATGTTGGGCAACACTCTTCTGCACATTGCTAAGTTTGGTACATAAGATTTGATTAAAATCATAGCTCTAAGCACTTCGTCACAAAATTCTTCGTCTATAAAAGTCATTTCTCCAGACTTAAATTTTTTGTTGGCTTCAGCTCCTCCTCCTCCAAGATAGATGTGTAATAAATCTGTTATTGTGAATGCAGTTTCTTTGATGATATTATCAAATTTAATGTAGTTAGGTATTCCATTAGCTACAAAAGCTTTTAAGAAATTTGAAGGGCTCCAAGCTTTTGCAGTGGTGTTCAGTATTGAGATTAATCTTGTAATATTTAAGACACTTTCTCCTTCAACTACTTTGTGAATTTCATAGTTAATTGGAATTCCAGCTTGCATACAAGCTGTATAGCGATTTTGTCCATCAATAATTACAAGCTCTGTTTTTCCTGTAAATACTTTGGTTTCAATAACTATAATAGCTCCTAAAAATCCAAGTTTCTCAATGCTATTTTTTACTTTTTGTACATGAGAAGAAGTAAGTCCTCTATTTATGTCACATTTGATAGACAATTCTCCGTAGTTTACTGATTCTCTAACAGTTGTTATGTACTGTAATTTGATTTCATTCTTTTTCATAATCCCTTTGTTTTAGTTGGTTACATTATTATAACGAACCAGTTTAGAAAAGTTACAAAATTCTAAATTTATAATTTAAAAGTATATGAAAAACATTTGCGCACGGAGAAACCCACAACCTCCCCGTTGTATATGCTTATAACGAATTGACTCAGAAAAGTTACAACGCAAAAAAGCCACCTCCGAAGAAGTGGCTTTTGCATATTTCTTTTATATCTTTAAATGTTGTACTTGGTCAACTTTCCGATGTTGGATGAAATCCTCGAAATAATGTCGGGGGCTTCACTGCCAAAGGTATAATTGTAGTTCTTGACGTACTCACTTAAATTAGGTAAAGTTTCTTTATAATTTGTCGATGCTTCAAGTAATCCAACTTCAAAGGGCAAAAAGACTTTCGAATAGTTTACTGAATTTATAGCAGAATCCTTTGAAACAAAGTCGGGAATATAAACGCCCTCCCCACTCGCAAACTCTTTCACAGACAAATCTGTTACGTTAATAAATTCAAAGACTGTCGGCACTTCCACAGTTGCAACTGCAACCTCAATGCTCGGATAATCCACGCTGACGACAAACTCAACATTATTGTCAATGCCATTGGCACTCGCATTCGTAACAAAAGTTACTGTTAATATCGCAATCAGCGACAATACTCCAAAGATTTTTTTCATTCTCTTCATTTTTGTGGTTCTTGTGGGATTATTCCCTTTCTTCTTTACTATAACGATGTGGTTCAGAAAAGTTACAAGCTTTGTTTTTTCCAGTCACTAAGACCTCCATTATTTCATCTTGTACTTTTGTTCTCCGTTTCGATTTCTTTTATTATAACGATGCGTTTCAGAAAAGTTACAACTTAAAAGTTTCCTACTTCTAATTCAATTGTAACTTCATCAAGCTCAACGCCTAAATAATCTTTCAATACAATTTCAACTAATTTTTTTACATACTCCTTGTACGCTTCAATGTCTTGTTTCTTTGACTTTACAAAGTAATTGCTTACTTGATTTTCGCCACTGAAATAACTGTGCTGACTTTCTTCGTGAGTTTTAAATCCTTCAACTGCAAAGTTAATTCCATTGCGACTCATTCCAATTTGCATTTGAGTTGAAACTCTTGTCTTGGTATGATTGTTCGGAGAAATTCTAATTACTTTCTTCTCTTTCAACAATTCCTTGTCTGGAGAAGATATTAGATTGTATTCAGTTACCATTGGCACTGGAACTTCTACTAAGTTAATTTTCATGTCTTTGCTTTTTTGGTTACAACTATATAACGAACTCAATCAGAAAAGTTACAAATTAATCCACTCTTCAATATCCTCAAGCGTGTAGTTATAATTTTGTTGTCCATTCTCATAAAAAGCTGTCAAATCACGCTTTGCATCATTTTCTAATACTCTACGTGAGCATCCAACTTTTGATTGTGGAGATTTTCTTGTAATTGTTTTTAATTTAGGATGAAGCCAATTTTTGAACCAGTAAAATACTATTTCTTCATCATCACTATTTAAAAACACAGTTCTATTTGGAACTTGAACTGTTCTAAGATGATTAATTTTTTCTTTGATTGTTTCTTTTGAAATTTCTGAAAACTCAATTTTATCAATTATATTTACAGAAGCAATTGCTTTTTGCAATTCATCAATAGGAAGATTGTTTATTTCTTGTGCGTTTATCATCTTGTCTTTGTTTGGTTACACCTTTATAACGATTTCATTCAGAAAAGTTACAACCAGAAACAAATGTAACTTTTCTGGATACATTCGTTATACGCATATACAACGGACAAGCACAAAAAAAAGAGAGGAACAAACCTCTCTTTTTCTTTTTTAGTCTTTTATTAATTTGCAGTCATTGTGAAATTCTCGACTGTTAAATTTCTCTCTTTTGCAGCGGCAATGATTCCACGCTTCAATCCTCCGATTGTTTTGTATCTGTCATCGTTATTCCATTCTCCTTTCGCAGTTCTGAAATAGCGATTTGCACTCCAACTCCCAATCTTGCAATCTTGCTTTAGTTTATCTCCGTAGCGACTTGCTTCGTTAATCATTTCAACATCAAATGGCTGTGGGTACTCTGCGAATTTAACTTGAATTGTTGCCTTCTCATCGTAAAGGTCTTTGATAGTTACGCTCATGGTGTTTGTCTTAATTGGTTACATATGTATAACGAACCAATTCAGAAAAGTTACAAAGGACTATTTAAGTCCTTTGATGGTTTTGTCAATTGTTTTCTCAAATTCTTGATGTGCTTTGTTTAATTTTTTCGCTGCATCAATTAGGATTTGAATCTCTGCTATTGTATAGAAATTAAGGTCACACTTGAAATCTGTAAGAGTTCCTCTGAATGTGAAGCAAAATGTTCCAGACTCTGGGTGAATCATGCAAACTCTTCTGTTCTTGTTGTTCTCATCTCTGACAACTACTACATCACATTCTGTGTCTGTAATCTTTTCTCTTGTGAAAGTAAACTTTGCTTCTACTGTTTTTTCTAATGCCATCTTGTTTGTTTTTTGGTTACATATGTATAACGAACTCAATCAGAAAAGTTACACTAAAAATCTTTGTTATCCCAATACTCACTATCCCCTGGGTCATAATCTTCAACTCCATAAGATTCTCTCATCTCCTTTTGTTCAGCCATCCACGATGCACTTGCTGGACTCATTCGAGTGGTGTTGCATCTCTTGGACGGGTCAACGTTATTCCAAAAATTATCTTTACACTTGGTTCCGCCTTTGGTCTTGCAAAAAACAGATTGGTAAGATTTCTTTACGTGTGTTGAACCGCAAGATGGACAAGTTATTTCTTCTCCAACCTTTGCATCGTTGCAAAGTGCTTTGGCTTCGATAAGTTTCTTTCTGTTCTTGTTCATATACTTATAACGATTCCCGTCAGAAAAGTTACAACAAAAAGAAAAGGAGGGCACAACCCCTCCTTCCTTAATTGTAAAACAAACAAACAAACAAACAAACAAACAAACAAACAAATATTTTTAGTTCTTAAATGTATTTTTAGTCATCTCAATCTTCAGCTCACTTACGAGCTTTGAGCTGGTAACTGATTTCTGGCTCTGGATTTTCACCAGCTCATCCGTTGAGGATACTTTTACTTCAGCTTCAGTTACTCCGTGCTGGTATGCTACTAAACTTTTCCAAGCACTAACTCTTATCGTTCCAGCATCTCCAGTTATCTGGCTCACCGTCTGGTTATTGATTTTGAATACTATCCAAGTCTGTGTCATCTTTTAATGTTTTGGTTACATCTCTATAACGAAGGTATCCAGAAAAGTTACACTACTCGAATTCAGTTCTATCAAATTCTGGATTATCCTTCTCAACAAAATCAAACAACTCTTCTTCGCTGGTCATTTTCATAATCAACTCCAACTCTTCTTTTGTATTGATATAAAGCCATCCATTCAATCCTTCCAGCGAATCCGTATCGCACGGCTCACCATTAAGCATAAAGAAGCCTTCAACATCATGATTGCAAGGGAGAGTAAATCTATATCCAGCATCATCGTAGTCTGGCTTGAAGCTCTCCTTTCTCATTTCAAAGGCTTCAATTATCTCAAGTGTCAATTTTGTTTCCATATGTTAATAACGATTTGCTTCAGAAAAGTTACAGGTTTATTATTTAACATAGTCTTGACGTTTCCAATTTTATCATCCCACTCATAATAAAACAACTCATCATTCTCATCCTTAAATATTGATTTGGTTTTTATGTGTGTCTGTGACATAGTTAACCCATTTGCCTTGGAAATATCTTCCTTATATTCATTAAGCTCATCAGCATTAGAATAGTTTTCATTTCCTAATAAGAAAGTTTTTTGTCCTAACTTGTTATTGCCGATAAATATCTGCTCAACAAAAAGATTTGTGCTTTTTTGATTTGGTCTATCGGGTTGAAATAATCTATGTGGCATAATGGTTTTATTTAGAAAAGTTACGATTTAAAATTTAATTACTTCGCATCCAGCTCTATCTGTCCACCACAAAGTTATTGAAGCTCCACCCCCAATTTTTACTTTTACTGCATCCATAATTTCATCATTCTTGGCTGAGCCAACTGAATCAACTACGTGTTGAGTTCCGTAGAAACTGATTATTGAGCCTTGTCTTACTGCGTTCATGTCTTTTGTTTTGGTTACATATGTATAACGAATCCATTCAGAAAAGTTACAAACAAAAAAAGGGACTTTCGCCCCTCAATTTTATAATCCTGCTTTGTCCACGAAATACTTCACAACTTCAGGAATGTACTTCTTGTAGTATGGTTGGTTATCCATGCACCATGCTTTAATTTCATCCTTTGTCTTGAATGGTTTCATCCAAGAATTGTTGTTCATTATTTGATTAAAGGTTGGCTCAAGGTCTTCAATGAATGCTCCAACTGTCCATCCTTCCCAAATATGCTTTTCTAAATTTACTGCCATTGTTTTTGTTTTTGGTTACAACTATATAACGACTGCAAACAGAAAAGTTACGCCCAAGCTTCATCAATCACTTCTCTCGGTGCATCCTCAATTCTTTCTGGAATTTCAAAACTCTTTGCCGAAAAATCAAGTGTTGCATTCGCAAGTCCATTTCCATTTCCTCTATAAGGAATTGATATAGTGTCGCCTTGCTTTGGAATGTTTAAGCTATTTGCACAAGCCTTGTACGCAAGTCCATTCTTAGCAAGAAGTACACATTGAAATAATCCAAATGAATTTGTATTTTCTGAAACTGCTACTACTTTAAAGTCTACTCCTATCATCTTGTCCGTTTTTGGTTACATACTTATAACGATTCTATTCAGAAAGGTTACATAAACTCATAGCCAACTTCTGTGACATATATTGTCGCCCCATCAAATCCCTCTCTTCGCATTGGTAAGAAGTATATATCTACGTCAACTGGGTCTGCACCCTCTTCAAAGTTGAACATTAAATTCCAATCTGAAAGTTCATCGTCATCTTCTCCACTATCAATTCTTCCCTGACTTGCGTTATAAACTTCTATCGTTTCTCCAAAGAATGTTGATAGTTTATTGTTAAGGCTTTCGATTGAGAATCTATTGTGTACTAAACTCTCAAGGAATTCAATTATTTCTGCTTTTGTTTTCATAGTGTTTGTGTTTGTATATCCTTATAACGAACTCCATCAGAAAAGTTACATCGCTTTGCTCGTTCGGAGCAAGGGAGAGAATGCAAAAGAGAGGGAAACAACGCCCTCTCTTTCTGTGTAACTATATAAACTAAACAAACAAACTTTCTCTTTAATAATTTTGCACTTGTCTAAGTACGTACTTTTCGCTGTATCGTCCTCCATTGTAAGTGTTGCAACAATCTCCACAAGCACTCTTTCTCTTTTTCACTTTGTGGCTTGGCATTTCCTTTTCACAAGTGTCGCAAATCAATGTGTACTTTGTCGTTTCCTTGATAGATATTTCTTCCGAAGAATAACATCTTTCAGCCGTACACAACACTTTTCTTGCAATTGCTTTCCAAACTCTGTTGTGGTGGTTTCTTCCACCCATTGCATGGTCAATTGCGTGAGCCAACTCATGTCGAACTGTGTTCTCAAAGTTCAACGCTTTGTCAAGGTTTTGCATTAACAGCCACTTCGATACGTAAATCGTTTTTAGTCTGTAATTACAAAGTCCTGCGGCTCTCTTTCTTGTGTTGAACTCAAACTTCCATCCCAAATCTCTCAAGTTAATTACACTTGCATCTTGAAATCTGTAAAGGTCAATCGTCCACGTTAAGTCTAACAAATCATTCGCTAACTTTTCAATCTCTCTTGCTGTTGTGGTATCCCCCTCAACAAATTTCATTTCTTTTCTAAGGTCTTTCATTGTGTGTTTTTGTTTGTTACATTCTTATAACGAAACACATTAGAAAAGTTACATTGTGGCAATACGAGGATTCGAACCTCCCGACCTATTAGTTCAGCCGTGCGTCAATAGACCCAATCTACTGCCTTGTTATATACTTATAACGATTCACATCAGAAAAGTTACTCAATATCCCCCAGTGAAAGTAATTTCTATCTTTCCTTGAGCGTTTTCCTCTGACGTAAAAGAAACTCCACTTGCAATAATGCCCCCAAGCATTTCACAAAAAGATTCCTTTGTTAGTGTTAATTTTTTCATCTTCTCTGTTTTGCTCTGCGTTCTCTACGCTTTTCTCTCCCACACTTCGGAATTTCTAAATTCCTTGTGGTTCTTTCCTCATCTCTATAAGGATTGGTTAAGTAATATATTTTTCTGTCTGGTATCATATGCTAATAACGATTTGGTTCAGAAAAGTTACAATTAAAATCTTACTCTTTGAGAATCCTCATACATTTCATCAATGATTTCCATTGAATCTTCATCAAGAATGTCTCTCAATAAATCTATGTCCTCGCTCTCACAATAATCAAATCCCAACATCAAACTGCCATTCTTGAATACTTCTGAATTGCCTTGCCAAATTGACTCGGAAGAAGAAGCGTTTTCTTTGATTTCCTCATAAGAATCTCTCTCCATTAACTCATCAACTTCAAACTCAACGAATGATGAATTATGTTCTGCTAAATATTTTCCTGTTAGTTTCATATCCTTATAACGATTAATTTTAGAAAAGTTACGCTTCCAATTCTCCAATGTATAATAAGCCATCTGAAAAACTTGGCTCATACTCTCCGTGTTCTGCTTCCATGTCGTCAGTTTCGAAAAACGTACTGTATTGAGCAAGTTTAAGTTCATGACAAACGCAAATTACTTCTGCTTCATCCCCTCTTATCGGGTGTTCATAGAATTCAATCTCTTGCCCCTTTGAATTAGTTATCTTGCCGTAGCTTGTTGGGTTATACCCCATTAGTTTTTCGTAGTTCATATGCCTATAACGAATTGGTTCAGAAAAGTTACAGAATTGAATCTGCAACTTTTGAGTAATAAGCGAAGTCAAGTAAAATTTGTTGTCTCTGCTGTGGTGGGTATTGTTGGAATTTATCACTGCAAATTGCATCTCCCAACTGCGAAAGTCTTTGGATTGTCTCCACTTTCAATTTCTGCGCATCCCCTTGAAGGTTCATCTGCATCTGTGGAGCATCGCTCTGTGCATTTAATTCCTCTTGCAATTTTTCTTTAGATGGTGTGTTGAATCCGATTACTGTTCTCATGTCGTTTGTTTTTTGGTTACACTATTATAACGATTTCATTCAGAAAGGTTACATGATTCTTTTTGATAGGAGAGAGAAAAGTTTATCTTTATTCTCAAGGATAAAATCTATAACTGTGCTTTTATCCATTCCATTATAGAGTTCATTGTCAACAAGTGTAGTTAATTCAATTCTAACTTCATTTGCCAAATCGTACTTCTCAGCTTCTTTCTTGTCTGTAAAGATTTTTCCATCTTTAGTTTCGTATGCTTTGATTTCCTTTGCCATGTTGTTTGTCTTAATTGGTTACATATCTATAACGAACTCAATCAGAAAAGTTACACTTTCTTTCCGCATCCGAAACAAATTTGATTAAATGCTTCTGAATCGCTAACAACTTTCTCACAACTCCCACACTTTCCATTTGCTAATTCAAGCGTGTTCTTATTCACAAGGCAAGGGAGAATATTTCTTCTTGTTCCATGGTCAATCAATACGATTGCATCCCCATTCTCAAGCCTTTCAAGAATCCCTACGATAGTTACTCCATCTGTAATTCCACAACATCCTACGGCTTTAACTTTATGCCCAATCATTGCGTGTGCTTCTGCTATAAATACGATACTTGCCATAAGGGAGAGTTTGTTGGTTTATATTAGTATAACGATTCCAATCAGAAAAGTTACAAAAAACAAAAAACGCCCTTATAGACCCATGCAGTTCGCCACGCTTCGCAAGACCCATCGTGCAGACCATTATTCACCCTCCACAAGATTCAAATATGCATATTATCCTCTCATGTGTGTGACATTATTCCACCCTTCTCTTAGCTATCGCCCAGTCTGCTTAGTGCCTCCTTATGCGTTTTTTGTTTTATATCCTTATAACGATTCCAATCAGAAAAGTTACACAGTTAAGTCAAGGTACATAAAATGATACTTGTCGCTCATAGATAAATCTCCGCTTATTACAAAACCACAGCCCTCATAAAGTTTTATTGCAATTTCATTATCCTTACTAACTCCAAGTGTAAGAATTTGAGTTCCCCTTTCTATTTCAATTTCAATAAGTTTATTTAAAAGACTCTTACCATATCCCTTGCTCTTAATTTTAGAGTAGAATCCCATAATAGTATTAATCTTCTTATCTTTAAATTCTTGTGGAACTTGAACTAAATTCTCTGCCACTTTTCCGCAAAATGTTGCAGATAAAGTTTCTCCTTCCTCATTTATTAGAGTGTAGTTTTGTTTTGTGTGTCTAATTTCGTTCATATCTCTATAACGATTCCATTCAGAAAAGTTACATTCGTATTCCTACGGAAGCAAAGGGAGAATTTCAAGAACATCGTTCACTTCAAAAAAATAAGATTGACTGAACTCGTGTTTCCTTCCATTGATTAGGGAGACATTCCCGTCCTTTATAACTACTCTGCGCTCACTATAACCCCACTTCGGACTTGTCAAGTACTTTCCATCAGGGAGAGAGTCATCCATCGCCTGAGCGTTTAAAATTGCGTCTGCATTTTTTCTTGTTGCCATAAGGGAGAGTTTGCTTGTTTATATGTGTATAACGATTGAGTTCAGAAAAGTTACAAGCAAAAAAA
>Ga0307377_10003722_pt1 | contig 17015 bp, 33 predicted proteins | sample TR3MG_FD_202535 | JGI IMG/M metagenome (GOLD analysis project Ga0307377, IMG submission 202535) | Soil microbial communities from Risofladan, Vaasa, Finland - TR-3 | ecosystem: Environmental > Terrestrial > Soil > Coastal area > Acid sulfate soil | place: Finland: Risofladan, Vaasa | collected... | reverse complement strand
TAATTGAGAAATGGGTGGTTTTTCGTCAGTGCGACATACAATATCTGCATCCGTAGGCTTTCTTGCAGTAGCCATAATATCTGAGAATAGCACCTGATCGGGGAAGGCTCTGTCTTTTTCATCAACATTAACAGAAAAAGATGCTGCGGCTGTATGTCCACCACCATATTTTTTAACAACTTCGCCATCGTCAGTCTTGTGGGTAAAGTAATATTTTTCAACAATACTTGCCACATTAGTTTCTGTGGTATCCTCATCGGAATGTGTACCCCTTGCTCTAAGTGAGAATTTTACTGTCTTCACACCAGCATTATCTTGCTCCCAGTAAATAGCCGCGGCTCCATTGGGAGAAAAATCAGCCAACTCACCGCCGACATCAGAATAATGCAAAGAACTAACTGCTTCATTTACGTTTTTGTTAAAAGCTAAAATATCTTTGCCATCAAGAGTTACTACATCTGCATACTCTTTGGCCGCCTGACACTTGGCAAGCTCTGAGTGCATCTTTTCTCCACCTCTGGAAACGTCTTCTTTTGCTTTTTCCAAGAAGGTGTCAATGCTCATATCAATTTCTGTTAGATCGGGGCCATTTTCACCAGTTTTAATTTCAAGATAATGATTTAATAGATCGCTAATTGCGCCTCTGTTGTTTTTCATTATTTCATCTTTTAATGCATAGAAGTTTTTCCAGTCTTTCTCTGCAATTAATTCTTGGAGTTGCTGAGCCTGTTCTTCTGTGCCTTCGCTAAAGAAAATCTCAGCCCAAGCCTTAGAAAGCTCTCTGGAATCTTTTGCAGTCCACCATCTATAGGTATCAAAGGCATTTAAATATTGAATGGCTGGAGGGCGCGGGGCATTATCTGTTAAATAGTCCCAAACTAAACTAAGGGCAGCAGATTGAGTCTTTTCCTCATCGGCTTCCTGCTTGGGATTCCAGACCACTTTACCCTGTTCAAAAATACACTTGGACATAAGATTTTTACCATGCTCTTTATCATAGGCAATTACTTTATCTCTTGAAGTGCCATGATGATCAATAACCTTAAAGTCAATACCCTTATCTAAGAGTTCTTGTAGCTTTTCTGGCTCGGGGCACTCATCTGCAAAGTATATAAACTCAACCTTGTCTTTGGATTTGTTTACAATCTTTTCTATATCCCATTCCCAATCATATTTTCCATTCCTTGCGGCTTTTCTGGAGCTATGAGGAATAATGATTAGATCCTCTTGAAACTTTTCAAAAAGCCAAGCACAAGTAAGTCCATCAAAGTCTGTATCTGTAACTGCAAATCTCATTTTATATCCAATCAAGCTAGGGGTTTTCTGTTTTTGCGATCTTCCATTTTTGCTCTTTCTGCGGCAATAAATCCATCATACTTCTTGGCTAAACCGGTCCAATATTCAATTTTCTTTTCTCTTTGAATGTCAGACCTGGGACTAATGGCATATGAGGGAAAATAATCAGGGTCTTTATATTGATCAGCCTTGGCAAGATACTCATCCCTTGTCTCTGTAAGCATGGTAATAGTTTGATTTTCGGATGAATCTCTTGCAGATAATTTTTCCATAATAGCCCCTAATAAATTAATTTGTATATCAGTTTATTAGTTTTTTATAAAATTTCCATAATTTCATTAAAATATCGAATAATATCAATAAAATATAGATTAAATCTAATATTTACTGCCCATGAATGCTCGAGGCTAAGCAAGACAATAGCAAAGGCCAGATTAGATACAATTCGCGAATGATAGGCTCTAATATTTTCCCACCAAGATGCCTTTCTAAGCATCACTCCAATTTGAAGAGTCTTATACATTTCCTCAAGACCCCTTAATTCTTGCTTCTTTCTCAAGATAACCATTATAAGAATGCCAAATGAAAACATAAGACCCGATATGTATGAACTAATCTTGTAGCTTAGCCGGGAAGAAAAAGGAGCCTTTGACTTTTCAACGGCAGACTTTTCAATCATATTCATAATATCTTTATTGTCCTTATCTAAATCCTTCTTGTCTTCCTCTGTCATATCTACCGAGGGGTCGTTTTGAATAAAATGATTTATGTCAAAATTGTAATTTAGAACATACATATAGCACATGACAAAAACAACTTGTGTTCCAAAGCCACTATTTATGACATGCATTTGAGCCATAGCAATAACTGTCAAGTAAAACCAAGAACAGAACTTATGAACATTTATAAAGAAGTATTGCTGATTTCCAGACCTATGAATTCGAGGAATGGCAATTAGAAATACAATTGAGTCCAAGGCAAGCAAGTATAAGAGGACTACTGTTGCCGTATTCAACTATTGACACCTGAAATGTTAAATTCTTGGATAAGGGTCAGACCGGTTTCCTTTTCTCTTTTTTCTCTGTCCACATATGCCTTAAACAATTCATCCATAGTGTCTGTATCAATCTTATAGCCTTTAGCAATATATTTGGCAATACGGGCAAGTGTAATATATGGGTTTTTCATAGATGTTAAACCAATTCTCTTGGAATGAATATCTATTTCTCCTTGTTTAGAGACAACCACTTGGCTTTCTGAAATAATAGCTGCTTGACAAATATAGAAGTCAAAGTGATTTAAGACATCAAAGACATCAGGACCAGTAGTATGCTTAATGGCAGTTTGGACCGGCTTGATCAATTGAACCTCTTTAATATCTGTCGCATATTGACCTGTCCACTCGCTGCAACAATTTGTATATGTATAAGAATGTTTAGATTCTGACTTTGACGTAAAGACACCTCTAAACCTGTCTTCAAAGTCTGCCTTCATGTCATAGAATTCAGTATCTTGTAATGAGTAAATATCTACATCGCCAGGCATAGAATCGGTATCTCTTTTAAATGTTGGATTCCAAGCATATAAAGCATAGCCACCACAAATATAGGCACCATGCTCTTGTGTAAATTTAAAAATCTTGGAAATCTCAGAGCCACCTCTTCGGATGGGATGAAGCTTATAGCCTGCATCCTCAACAGACTTTTCAGTAAGGATGCTTTTCCTTTTTATCAGATTGTTTAAAAAATTACGTCTATTCATTTTTTCTCCTTTTCTATACAGTATTTTATTGAAATTTGCCTAGCTTTTCAATAAAATAGTGTATGAAAAGAACAGAATTTACAAGATCAGGAATACCAAAAGCCACCTTTATAAGAAGGCTAATGGGGAGATTTCAAGGCACGGGAATTGTTATAACTGCAAGAATGGCTGAGAATATATACAATGAAACCATAAAATCAGAAACCTCGGACTCTGAAAAGCTTAAAGATATTATGATAAACGAGCTAATTCTTCACCCGCCGAATATTCGCAAACTTGCACAGATTGATGTATTTAATCCAGAAGAAACAAAGAAGATTGTAACACCCGAGACTGATGAAGAATTGAATTTTGATGAATTGGAAAAGTATCTAAACGGAAAAGACAAATGAAAGTTATTAATCTGTATGGTGGACCAGGATCGGGAAAAAGCACCACGCGAGCTGGCGTCTTTAATTTAATGAAGCTAAAGGCAATAGACGTAGAAGAAACTACCGAATATGCAAAAGACCTCACCTGGGAAAAGAGATTTAATACATTGGGAGATTCCCTATATGTATTGGCGGGACAAAATCATAGATTGCATAGATTAGAAACTCAGGTGGAATGGTGTGTAACCGATTCGCCTATTATTATTTCATCAGCCTATAATGAATATATTGACAAGGCTATATTTTACAATCTGGTCATGGAATTATATGGCAAGTATGAAAACTATAACTTCTTTATTAAGAGGGAAAAAGTCTATAATCCCAAGGGGCGAAATCAGACCGAAGATGAAGCCAAGGCAATTGATGACAAGATTAGGGCCATATTGACTGCTCGCGAGATTGAATATACAGAAGTTGTAGGTAATAAAGAAACAGCCCAAGAGATTATTAGTCATCTTGGGCTGTAAGCAGTTTGGATTTCACCCTGTTTACGAGTAATTAGTGAAATGTTTTGCCAACTCTTCCGTGCTACTTACAATATAATTATCTAATACATCCGAGGCAAGATTTAGATATCTTTCACTATGAGTAATTTGAGTACCATCCTCTTTCTCATAAGTTTGATCTAAGAAAGTCCAATCATCCTTAATGTCTCCAGAAACATTATTTCTGGCTTCAACTATTGCCTCTTCCATGGCGAGCATTGCAATCCTATGGACATTATGTTTCTTCCAAGCAGTTCTGAGCGCTCCGATAACCATATTTTCGTAGAGAGAGCTTGCGCTTAGCTCAGCCTCGAAATCTAGCAAGTCTTGTCTTTCTTCTTGGCTAATTTCCTCTGCAGCTCTCTGAATGATCATATTCTTATAATCTGTCTTGCTTGTAGAATATCGTCCACCATCAATGTACGCCCTGCCACCATCATTAAAGAATACATAAAAAACTTTATCTTTTACTTTCTGTAAGCCCTTTAATCCTCTTTTAATAATATCGGCAGCCAATTGCATAACAACGCTTGGATCGAGCTTATATTTCTTATATAATCCCTGGGCCATTTTATTTACCTTATCTGCATCTGTTTCCTGCTTTTCTTCTTTGGGGCCAGCCACTTCTCTGCCCCAGGACCTATCCATTCTATCCAAAGCTTGCTTCTTCATATCATATCTCCTTATAATCCGTCTTTGAAATCTTGCATTTGACTTCGTGACATGCCATATGTTTTTTCAATTAATGTAACAGCATCTTTTTTGAGCTGTTCTTTAAAAAAGGCTTCCACAATTGGATATAGCATCTTAGATATTTTTACCTCTTCCCCTCTAAGCCTATCTGATTCGGCATCATATTTATGCTCATCATCCCAATTGTTTTTTGCCCTTTCTCCATCATGTCTATTACTTTCTGCATCCCAATCTTCCTGGGAAATAGTATTTAAATATTCATCTTCCCCAGAGGTGCCAAATTTCTTTTTCATTTCTATTTTTGTAATTTCTTGAACTACATCATTGGCTGCGCTATAGGCAGACTCCACGGCGCCAATTACACCATCTGTAATCTTGGACTTATCATAATTGCTTTCCCATTCAGGGCTTTGAACATACTGCTCCAATAGGGCCCTCAGCTCTTCGCCCGAATTATCCCTTATAGATAGGCCATTTTCGGCATATATTTGACGCGATGATATTTTCATACATTATTAGTTTATTATAAAAAAACCCCTTGAAAATTAATTCAAGGGGCTAATTTATTTATTATTTTGATATTTTTATTAAAAAAAGTTAATAATTTTCTTAAAAACCTTATTAATATTATCAATGGGTATTTCCTCTGCCTCTAAGTCATCGGCAACCTTACCCATACGAGGAATTTCGACCTCAAGAAAGGCATTGATAACCTCAATTCGAGGGCCAGAATCCAGCTCTTTTCCGGCCTTCTTTTTCTTCAAAAGGCCATTTACTGCAGCCAATAAATCACCCTCTAAAAACTCATTTACGAGGACATCAAACTCAACCGGTACATCCTTGCCATATTTCTCCAACCACTTACAAGCAAGAATTGGCCTTATAACATAAAGATATTTCTTGAGGCGTACTGATTCTCCTTTTAAATATTCTTTATAGTTACCCTTTGCCATATGTAAATAATGCTTATAACTACGCTCTTTGGTAAAATACTCTTTAGAAGCCGCTTGAAGCAACTCAAGAATCTCGGGATATGAATGATACACCATTGGAGAATTAATCCACTCTAAGAGGGGTGGATTAGATTTTCTCATTAGCCAGAGGGCTTTGGCAATATCCCATCCAGCCAAGTCCCAATCTCCATCCATATGCTCAAGAGTATCCTGGCAATGAAGGTAGGTTCTCTCAATATTCAAATACCAATCGGGGTCATTATGAATATAAATAAACCTTACATCATAGTCGCTATTGGTACTTTCAAATCCCCACGCCCTTGACCCAGACTCGCAAGCATAGATAACTTTAATATTATGCTCACGTTCAAGGGTGGCAATTCTATCTAGCACTTCTTGTTTTACATTTAATTCATTCATCTTAATATAGAGGCAAAATATTCCAAAAGATACATGCGTGGTGTATAGTAAATACGCAATAACTCAACAATGTTCGTTCCAGCAGTTATGAATCCTATGATCGGCAGAATAATGCCAAGAAACCAAAAGAATTCGCCATGATACTCCTTACGTGAAGCTTTCCAGGCAAAAATTGCTCCTATAATCAAAATGATAAGACCAACAAAAAGCCAAGCTCCGCATATGATATAATTATAGGTTATAACTTCCTTTACTACCAATGGTGCCTGTTCTACTGTAAATTCCTTGGCTGATTTTAAAATTTCAAATACTTGTTGTGCTAAATCTTTGGGAATAGTCATACTAATCCTCTCCAAAAGTGTAAGTGTAATATTCTTCTAACCTTTTCCAAATTGCCTCTTGACCCTCTTCAATCAATTGCTTCATTAATGGTTCTGCATTCAAAGTAGAGCCATCATAGTAGCAACCCTTACCATTCAATACTTCGCAGTCATGAGTATGGCAAGAATGCTCACCGCCAAAACGTTCTTCATTTTCTTCAATGTCACTATAGGCATGAAAGCCCAGGTCCATTGCACTTGGACTAGTTAGAAAATGAGTACGCGAGGTGTCACGTTGCAATTCCTCTGCAACATGAGGCAAGTGCCAACCAGTATTCATCTTAAACTGAACAGCACCCCTCTTGCCCTTCAAATAGAAGGCTAATTCCATATTATGTATGCCATAATTCTTGGAAGGATCATCATTGCGCTTGTCATAGGCAGGATAAAACTTAATTTCCCTTTCCAAGACTACGCGGGGTTTTTTCTTTTTATTAGTCATTATACCTTTACTTCAAACCTTTCAAATGTTCCTACAATATCGTTCCAAGGCCATTCGTTTCCATTATGAGCCTCGTCTTTATGCACATCCATCCAAGCCTTAAATTCATCAATATTATTTTGGAAATATTCAAATTCCCAATCTTTTAGAAGAGTGGGAGTTTGAGCTCCACAGCCCCATCCACCAGCACTCTTGGGCAATTCATCAATTACATAGCTCACACAACCATCAAAGGTTCTGTATCCGCTCACAACCGTTCCCTTATACCAACCTGATTTGGGAACATTGTCACCCTTAGGAATAAATATGTGAACCGTATCCCCTAAAGGGTAATCGTTATCGCCAAGCCGTCTTGAGTTTGCCAAGCAAGGCTTCTTTATTGCCCTGGCCTTAAGCTTCTTTAATTCCTTCATTTCTTTCTTGCGATACTTTATTGATCTTTCATTTTCTTCAATCTTATATTTTTTACTTCTAATTAATGCGTCGAAATCTTCTTTTGAGAGATTTTTAATCTTGCACTTAGTATTCCACTTAGTATCGTTGGCATAATCCTTCATTAGAGAACAGTTGCCAGAAACCATGCAATCATATCTAAATGATCCTGTATTTCTATGCTTACACCAGCCACAAATATCAAAATCCGTATCCCCCACAGATCGGTTCATATTTTCTGCTGTCCATTCTGGTTCATCTTCACGAGACATTATTACTCCAATAAAAGGGTAAAAAAAGAGGGGCCACGAATGACCCCTCTTTTTTTCTATCTAATTTCCGGGGTTATTTATTTAACTGCGTTTTTTGCAGCCATCTTGTCAGTAATATTCATAAATGACTCAAGGCCAACTGCTGTAAATGGATCAACTGCTCCGCCTTTGCCACCACTTCCGCTAACAATAATCATGCTTGCAGGAAATTTGACATTGGACATTTCTTTAGCCACACCAATTGCAGTAGCCTGAGCAATTTTAGCCTTTTCAAGAGGAGAAAGACCAGCAGATACTTTCAAGCCAGCAACGATAGCTTCTGCGCGTCCTTCAATCTCTTTAGCCTTTGCACGTTCACCGGCTTCTTTGCGCTCAAACTCGGCAACTTCAAATTTCTTCTGAGCATCGGTTACGGCCTGGATTTTTTCAACCAATTTATCTGCTTGAGCCTTAGCTACGCGGGCCTTACCCTGTTCTTGCTCGGTAATAGTGTCCTGCTTGGCCTTTTCAGCATTGGTTCGGGCAACAACTTTTTCCTGCTCAGCTTTCTTTTTAGCCTGCATCAAATCGTCTGTTACCTTATCGAAATCGAGTCCAGTAATAACCAGCTGCACAATGTCTACACCATACGTCTTGAGTGGTGACTTTTTAACAATAATGCGATTGCCGTCCTTGTCCAACTCAAGCTTGGTAATCTGATATTGACGCTTATTTCCATCTTCGCCCATTACCGATGTCATTTCAGAAGTAGTTTTGTATAGACCATTTTCAGTCTGATCCAATACAAGGGTAGTATACTCCTCACGTCGCGTTGTTCGTGCTTCTTCTGGCGTAAACAGAGGGCCAGAGTTTTTAATGGCTTCTGCTAACGTCTGACGAACTAGAGTTTCAGCAATTGCATCATTGGAACGATAAGTTTCATGTAGAGTAAGCTGATGATCATGCTTCTTGCTCAATTGATACTTGATGCTTCCTCGAACATCTGCCTTCGAGTTTCCCTGGAATGTTACGTCCATAGAATCTGTTCGGACTAATGCACCATCTTTACCGGCCTCTGTTTCTTTTGTATCACTGAAAGAAACAGTGGTGGAAAGAGGATATTCCGTAATGGTTCCAAGCATCTGTGCATAGGTGCCTGGATCGTTTCTTACCGACATATCACCTGACAAGAAAGCCTGTTTTACCTGATAAAAACCTGAGTTATTCGTTTCTACTAAATTTCCACCAAGGGCCAAAATGGTGAATGCTCCGATCACAAGCGAACCGAGCAAGATTAATTTACGTGGTGTCATATCTACTATCTCCTTCAAGGGTTAAGAGTCGTGAAATTACGACTTTTTATACTTACTAACTGTGTTGCGTTTCTTCTTCGTGTTTCCGTACTTCTTCTTTGCTTTTGTTGCTATCTCTACTTCTTTGTCGAGAATTTCTAACTCTTCTCTTTTGGCTTCTGCATCAGCTAGTCGCCAGCGAGGCAGCCACCACATAAAGAAAAATATGAGAACTATTACTAGTCCAATAAACGTAATCAACGGGGCCATTTATTACCTCACCTCCTTTGTATGTATCTTACACATTTATTTTTGAAAATTCAACCTTAAAATACAGAAATTTCTTCTGTTCTTTTAATTTATCTTCCAGGCTATACTTTCCATACTCACCAGATACTTGACTATAAATTTCGTCAATTACATTGTGGTTATTGATTATGAATTTTTCATCAGTCCACAAGTAGCCAGTTAGGTCAGAAAAGTGATGTCCATATTTGGACTCCGGTTCACCTTCCATAGTTTTCATCATGCTCAATATCAACTCATCCTCGTTCAGAGCAACATTGGTGACATGATAAGTTATAGAAGCTGAGATGCCTTCGCTGCGTTTGCAGTCATATTCCAGGCGGGTCAGGAGATTATTTAACTCTTCGGCTAAAACAATAATTTCTCTATTTTCTTGTTTTAGTCCGAGAACTGTAATATCCTCAGTTTGATCATCCCAGCTTTCACAATTCCAATCAGAATCATAGTTGCCCTGTTCGTATGTTTCTTGAACGTGGTGGGCTACAAGTTCACCCTTTAATACTATGTCTTTGATCGTTTCCATGTGTTCATATTACACAAATTCAACCTACAAGTCAAGTAAATTTTCAGTTTTTGTTTTTTATAATTAAGTAGTATTATATATGAGAAATGAAACCCGCACATTTAGATTTTTAAAGCAAATATTGCCTAATGTTAAAATAACGCGGCAGTATAGAATTGATGAGAAAATATGGCATAATGAAAAGATTATAAAACACTTCATAAAACCTGACTTTTACTTCACATTAGGTGGGGAAGAGCATATAATTGAATATAACGGCAAGCAGCATTATGAGCCAAGTAAGAGGTATGGCAAAAAAGCATTTGAGAGACAACAAGTAAGAGATGCCTGGCTAAGAGAATACTGTATAAAGAAAAAAATAGTCCTACTGGAAATAGATGGACGAAAGGTTACTGGTGATAAGATTAAAAAGCTTTTAATGCAAAAATTTGGACACAAAAAACCCCTTGGAAATTAATCCAAGGGGTTCTTTGTTTGCGCTCGCTTCGGTCTGTTACTTTAAGCCACCTTCAATTATTTTAAAGGCTGGCTTTTCGTCTTCTATAGGGGTTCCAATTTCTCCCCTTTCAGCCATTGCAAATACCTCGCGAATAGGAAGATGGCTCAAATGTTCAGTTTCTTCAAGCTTTAATTCTACAAGTTTCACAATTGCACATCTAATACTTCTGTGGTGCCTCCATCGTCAGGAGCAACCTTTTCCATTAAGTCCCAAAAGGTCATATGCTGAAAGCCTTTATGTTCAATCTCAGCCACTTTCACGTTTCCTGCTTTGTCAGTTTTAGCTAATACAGTTTTCATGATTGCCTCCTTTGGGGGTTATGTTTACTCTCTCGATCTACTTAAATAATACCCTACAAACTCATACAAGTCAAGTTTTTATTATTTCTTTTTATGCCTATATTTATTGGTCTTTTCTGGTTTTCCCAGAAATATACAAGTTATAGTAATCGGTGACATTGAAAAGTGTAGAATCCTTTAAATCTTGACTCTCGCTTGTGGGCATAATTCTGGCTGTGAAAATTTTTGCATTTTTATCAATTTTGCCTTCATCTTTTAAGGCCTTAATTGTATCCCATTGCTTTTCAACCATATCCTCCGAGTTAAGCGTTGCCAAAACCTGTAGGTCGGAATTATAAACCGTATTCGTACCCTTTCTATTTACATGAATAACAATATCTGGTGCCTGAATATCTCTCACCAAGGGATCTCTTCTATCTTTCTGTCTACGATCCGGATCATCGCGGGGTTCTTCTCTTCGTGGACCAATCCGGCGCTGTTCTTCCATGCGACGAAGTTTTTCCTTCCTTCTTTCTTCACCCTCGTATTCAGCAATAAGCAAGTCGTGCAAGGTGGCTGTTTTCATAAAGGCACGAACTGTAATGGTATTTTTATAATTCATTAGATTTCCTATTCTCCCTTAATATATTTGATTGCATATTATTAATTTTTTATAAAATATTTGATTAATTAATTAATTAATTTGGAGAATTTCTTTTATTTTTGGTTAATTCTTGGGCAAAAAGCTCTCTGGCATGAATATATAGGAATTGCTCTAAATTGGACTCTGGTTGAGGAAGGACTTTCATATTTTGGTCATAATCCTCATTGGAAATCCATCTACCGGCTATGGATATATGAAAGCTTCTACTTCGATCTATGGGGCTTTCATATATTGTCACTCGGAGATGGGTGATACCAAAATTTCTATATATTGAGCTTTTTCTTTCGTCAAAATCTTTAATAGTCTTTTCTAACAGATTCTTTAAAGCCTCAACCATTGCCCCAACCTTATGCTCGCCCAACATGTCTATATTGCGAATTGTTTCGGTTTGTTCGGATTTAAAGATGTCGCCCATAGTGGCATATGAGGAATTAGGATACTTAAATGCTCTAACATTTTCTATAGTGAGAACTTTTTTATTTATAAACTCCCTACGCTTCATCGTGGAGTTATAAGTAATGCCGTAGTGGGTTTAATTGCCATAATGTCATCCCAACTCTTATATCTGCGAACCAATGACTTCTTGATTTTCTTGTTGCGGCCAAAGGCGGGCATATAAATATCAACATAACCATCCATCACCAGTGGAACACATGCATGGCTGTGGCCTTCTGTCGGCTTCTTTCCGGGGAGGCCAAATTTAGTAAAGAATAAAACCCAAGCATAGTGATCAAGTCCGCGGTCTTTGGTGAGATTTTTAAAGGTTACTTGTTTTCCTCTTAATGTCTTGGCAAGCTTTACACCCATATGACTACGGGCGCGACGATGTGATATTTTACTGAATGGCATTAGATGTAGCAATGTTTCACCATTACTCAACCACGGATATCTGTTTGGCAAATCTTCTTGACGCTTTCCCTTATTCCCATACCATAAATGATTAGCAATTTCATATGCAGTAGGAACACAACTCCATGGGGAAATTTGCTGACCAATTCTGCGCTGATAATCACCAAGCCATAGATTTACATGATAATCTTGACCCTTACAGTCAACGATGGCATTTTTTGTTCTATCTAATCTGGCCTGAGGACGACCATTTCCGGCTTTAAAGAAATGCTGCTTTTTCATTTTGTCTCCAATGCGAACCATGCAATGAGATAAATGACTCCAATTGGTGCACCAGTAAATACGGCGGTCAATGCAGTCACAATCCTTACTAGTCCGGGGTCAATGTTAAAATATTCAGCAATGCCACCACAGACTCCGCCAATCATGCTATTCCTAGACAGCGTAAGCTTCTTTTTCTTCATCTTCTTTATTATCCTTTGTATAGTATCTTTCCCAGGTAGCTTTTTTGTCTTTGATAATAACCCTATCAAATGCTCTGTCATCATAAGTCTCCAATTTTGTGTTTACTCTTCCAAATCTTCTATCTACTGCAAGCCACAAATCTTCTGCACCATTTGTAATACTCCTGCCTGTGTTGTCCTTTATTTCTTTGGCAATAGCTACAATGTGACCCCCGCCATTATCATAAACTCTTAAATAGCATGCGGCAGGTAGCCCCATAGCATTTACAGGTGCCCATGCAAAGCGATTGTTATAAATGAGCTTATATGTTTTCATAATAAGCTCTAAGGGATTGGCTTGCTTTTTATTTTGTCTCCAATTTCTTCTGTTCATAAGTATATATTACAAAGAATTCAGTAAGCTTTCAAATACAAAAAGAGCCGCTAAAAAGCGACTCTTTTTTGTTTGAACATATATAATTTTATTTATGCTTATTTCTTTTTGCGATTTATGAGTGCAATACCCAAACCAGAAAGAGCAGTGACGATAGCTACAAGAACAATGTCGCTCAAGCCCTTATCTTCATCCTCTTCCTCTTCGTCTACAGGAAGAGTATCTTGTTCGTCATCCCATGTTTGCTGAGTCTGCTGAGTCTGCTGTTCATCTGGCCAGTTATCGCCGCCCTTAGTTCCACCGTCCATAGCACTTGCCGAAATAGTCATGCCCAATGCTAATATAATCGTCATTAATATATACTTAATATTCATCTACTTACTCCCTTTTTATTATATTCTTGTGCCAGCAATTCTTTCTTTTTATGATATTCCCTAACATAATTAGATCGTGCTTCCTGGCTGATGCCCTCTGCATTCCATTTGGTATTGTATTCTGCGGATAAATCCGATATTTTCATGTATAATGGTTTCATAATATATTAATTTAATATAAAAAATGACCCAAATTAATTAGGCAGCTCTCTGTTCTGCCTCTCTTTTCTCTTTTGATTTAAGGTATGCCACAACTACCATGGCATCTCTATTTTCACCATCAGATTCATTGAATTTTAACCACCATTTCTTTTCAGAGAATTTGTTATAGCAGTTGGAAAAAAAGAAGGGGTGGTCAATTCTAAACCCCTTAATTCCCATGTCTGCATATCCACCGCGTATTAGTTTATTTGGCTTACGTTTTCTCAATATGCATATGGGGCATTCTGAATAGTTCGCGTCCTTGTGTTTTAGTTTATATAACTTTTTGAAGATGCCCTTGTCTCTTCTGTTGTAAAGGAATATGCCCCAATTGCAGAATGTGAAGGCAAAAATGCAACAAGAGGGAATATTGCTCTGTCTTCCAAAACGGTAATCAAAAATCTTACTTCCAATATATCGCATAAGACTTCTCTTTTCAACATGGTGTACAGTTTTCTCTTGTATAATGTGCAATGCCACAAAAGGAACTGCTATCCAAATATCTCTTCTAAATGGTTTGGGCCAAGTTTCCCAAAATAATCCAAACCATAAGTGTCTATAACTAAATTCTAATTTTGCTTTGATCCTAACTCCTCGATGCCAACAACTTTTATTTTGTCATATTCTTTAAACTTCTTTTTTTTGGCTTTGACTCTTTCTGGAGTTGTTGCAATATATATTAATGTAAATCCATTATAAGCAGAGAGAATATACTGATCACCATTTACATGACACATTACAGTTCCAACATACATGACAGGAATTACCACCTCTGCAGCTATGCCTTTGCTTTCCAACATGTCCTGCAAAAGAGCCTGATTCATTTCCAATACATCCCGTGCCATTTGTTTTTCAACCAATGTTTCGGATTCTCTTCCAAGTATGCCAAATTTAATATCGTAGCCATACTTCTCAAATCTTTCATTAATCTGTTTGCCACCACCTACGCAAATGGTTAAATGAGCAACCTTAGCAAGACCTCTTATTAGCTCAATAGATTCATCTGAAACCAAATCGCCAGATAGTTTTAGTAAATAATTCTTTCTCACCAGATCACGTCCATATTCCATGCAACCCCGCGGGATTTTATTTCTCTTTTTTTGCCATTGGGGCCTTTGTATACTATAAACTCAGCGCGCATGGCAATATCCTGGGGAATACTAAAGTCAGAAAGGATTAAGTCTTTGGCCTTTTTATTTGTGCCACCCCTTATATCTTCTTTTCCAAGCTCTACTCTAATTCTCATCATTATCCTCTATATGTCTTTCATTGCCATCTTTGTCAATTAAAATACTCGAATTAAAAACTATCTCCTCACCGGTGCCCCAACACTTACCACAGCCACCCAAGGCCACAATTCCTAATCCATTACAACTTCTGCATGTACGCTTTTCTTTTTTAAAATACTCTCTTTCTCTGGACATTAGGCATCTCCGTCATGCATTTTAAATCCCTGTTGATTATGATCCATGTCTTCCAAGTTTCTTTCCCCATAGTGCCAATTGCAAGCTGCACCCATTAGTGGAGTAAAGTCGGTATTGTACGAGAGTATTACATATGTTTCCCAGTTAAACTTGTTACCTCTTGCATCTGCTTCCCATGGAAATACATAAGGCATAAACAGTCTAATGGGCGGTTCATCATCACTTAAATCACCAATGCCCGATGTTCCATTTGGAAAGGCAGTAATTTTTCTAACAAGCTTAACCATTTCCATTTTATGATTCTTGTCTACTTGTAAGACTTCACAAATATATGTATATGGCTCATTTTTGACTTCGAAGCCATCCTTTACATGAAATTGAATACCCGACCTCTCATTATCCAGAGGTATCAGTTCAATTTCTTCTTTAGAACATCTACCTGTTTTAAATACAACCTTGTCCCCAACTTTCCATTGATGATCATGTTGCATATTCTTTATTTCGTCATATAATATCTCTTTCAATTTCTCACCCAATAGCCAACGCTCAAGGATTTTCCATCTACCATAGTTCTATTTCGATTATTTTCAAATATAATCTTGCCCTCTTCTAAATTTACCAATCCATTGCCCCACCTGAGCAACATATCGCCATTTGCATAAGATGATTCAACAATGTCATCTCCTATTGCAATTGGAGCCACCGTATTTAAGGAATAAAACATTCCCTTGCTGGATTTAATAATCATATAGGGATCGCCTTGCCATCTTCTAGTTAGCTTATTATCATACTGAACATCAATCACTGTTCCGCCATAAACATGATCAAGTTCCTCACCTCTATCAACTCCACCGCAGCCCATTGTAAATACTAAAAGTAATATAGCTAAATATTTCATTTTGGACCCAACTCTAAGACATTCCAGCCATTAGTCCTTTTGGCCTCTTTCAAAACTGCAACTTGCTCTTTAACCTCTTGTAGTTCCCATATGACATGACAGAATTCACAATCAGAAGTAGGCTTACGCATGGCTTTATATCTTGGATGTATTTTGCACTTCATTCTTCACTCGTTGGCATGCCCTTTACGGCTACCATATGTATTTTGCCACCCATATTATATACAAGGGTAGGGTTTTCGTTTTCCTCATATCTATAGGTGCCAAGATAGCCTACCGTATCTATATAAGGAACAATGAAGTCAAGAAATTCTTCCAGCTCACTTGAATAGTTTTTAATATTAGTTCTTACAGATAGAAAGTATGAGCCGGTGATTTCATCTTTATGCCAAGATAATTGAGGCTTTCCATCAAAGTAATAACTACCACCTGACCTAAGCATCCAATCCCACCTGGAAGTATTAAACATATTATGATCAGTCTTGGTATATTCGCCTTCGCCCTTTACCATATAATCTAAAATCTTAATTATCTGATCTGGCGTGTCTTTTTTTAGCTCGACACCAATATTTAATTCTGTATACATTCCCATTCTTTTCTCCTATTATAAGATATTCCTATTTTACTAAATTTAATCAATTCATTCAACATATTTTAAAACTTCTTTCGTATTTTTGCAAAGACCTTCTCTGCCTCTCTTATTGCATCGCTAAGTTTATGCTGACCTTTGCCATGTCCTACTGTAATTCTATAGGAATTCTTAACCAAAAATATATCTATTCTCCACTTTTTTATACTCATATCGCGAATTCTAACAGCCCTATCAACAACTATAGACCAGTGTAGCTTTTTATGAATATCAGAGACATATCTAAGGCCATGTTTATACCTTGACCACTTTAGCTTTATTTTATGCTTCTTGGGACGAATATTGTTTAAAAAATTTCTGCGACTCATAGCTCAAAAACCTTATCCTGAATTTTTATGCTATTATTAATGATTTTCAATTCTCTAAATGTTTCTTTTACAGAAAGCTTGAGTCTTGGCATTCCATTCTCAGTTTTTAATACAAAAACGCTCTCAGAATTAACTGAAAAGTAGATAGTTCCAAACCAAAGCCCCGTATTTCTATCTTTCATAAATGACAACTTCCATTCCATTTTTTTATGAATAGGTATGTCAATCCATACAATCTTGCGACCCATCTTTCTAATATTGGGCCTTCTGGCAATATCAAAAAATTTAGGCTTGGATTTGCTTGGACTATTCATGAAGTCATTTCTTTTCATGCTTGTATTTTACGCAATTTATTTCAATAATTCAATT
>Ga0307377_10003721_pt1 | contig 17015 bp, 17 predicted proteins | sample TR3MG_FD_202535 | JGI IMG/M metagenome (GOLD analysis project Ga0307377, IMG submission 202535) | Soil microbial communities from Risofladan, Vaasa, Finland - TR-3 | ecosystem: Environmental > Terrestrial > Soil > Coastal area > Acid sulfate soil | place: Finland: Risofladan, Vaasa | collected... | reverse complement strand
CAGGTTGTGCTGCTTAGAATGCCGGATCGGTGGCTCCTGCATCACTGGCAGCGGCGCCGGTTGGGGTCAAGGAATCGGTGGCTTCCTTTACTTCGCCGGACTTGATCGCCTTGTAGAACGAGACGGCTGCGTCTAACTGGTCCTGGTCCTCGACCAAGCCAGCGCGTGTGATGTTCCACCCACGCCATGTGCCATGCTCGTTGCTTTCTGCGACGGTCTCGATCTTGTACTTCGTCTGGAACGTGGCGGCGAGGCCGTTGCTCCTGATTTGAAGATCGAGATCGCTGTTGAGCCGTTTGCTCTTCTTGACTTGCGTTGACGTCATCGTGATGACCATCGGCTGAAGCGCACCATCGCCTCGGATGAGAATCACGTAGTGGTAACGGGTGTCAACGATCTGGTTGCCATTCGGCAGAATGTCTCGACCGTCTTCGTCCCGATTCCACGTCATGTCGGCTGCTTCAGCGACTGAATGCTCTTGCACGAAACCACCGCGCTCGGGCTTCCATTCGATGAATGCACGACGGTAGAAGACTGGAATGATTCCCAGGTTCTCTGCGACGCCGTCATAGTAGACATTGGCCACCGTATCTAAGAACATGCCCTGTTTGGCACCTTCAAGATAGGCTTCATTGTCTTCGTCAGCTTGTGGTGTGCCTTTTTGCAGGATCACAAGGAAAGGAATCGCGAACGACTCAGCGTCTGCATGTTCAAGGCCTGCGCCCTTAGGGACGATCAGGTCTGCTGGTAAGGCGAGGGCGGTTGCCGCTGCCTTGGTTACTGCTTTTTCACTTGATTTTGCCATGATTGAAATACCTATTGATTTGGGCTGTGAAGTGCCGCCAGCCCCTTACGGCGTGGTCACCTTGGCTACCGAATACTCAAAGGCATTGATAGCTTCAGGAATTTCGTTGCCGGCCTCAAGTTGAGCTTTCGCCCAGGCGTTGAGAGTTCCGGGATGGATTGCAATCTTCGCATCGTATTCCAGTTCCTTGGCATCCAAGAAGTCTTTGACCTCTTGTGCGAGCTCGTCCTGCCCGCCGCCGAACGGCACGTTGACTGTATTCTTGATGATGGCTCCGTGGTGGTGCGCGCGAAGCCAGGAGTAAGCGATAGGGCGGTCGGCGACTTTGATGGTTGCGCTGACGCCTTTCTTGATATCGATAGCTGTACCGTCGCCGAGCTTGAATGATTGCATGTTGATGGCAGTCATTGCGTCTGGGAGGTCCACCTGGCTGACTTTGACAAAGAGGTTCTTCTTCTGTGTCAGTTCAGCGCTCAACTGCTCAATGTCTCGCTCCAGTGCCAGCTGCTGATTGGCCAGCTTGCTGACGGCGCTCAATTGATCGTCGGTGGGCGCTACGAGTTCGGCCAATGCCGATGTGTCTAGTTCTGCCATGATTCTTTCCTTTCCTAGGGTCTGATGTTGAAGTCAAGTTTGACGTATTGGCGGGTTCGTCCATCCCAACGCAGGACGCTGAAGCGACCTCGGTTCATATCGGCTGCGACGGCGCAGGCTGCGGCTATGGCGGCAGGATCGCCGATTGCCATGATGGTGTCGTCGTCGCTGAAATCTTTCAAGCGGGATCGCAGAATTGAGACTCCAGGAGCGGTCACGAACTCAGCGCCCTTTTCACCGAACAACGGCGATTCCAACGTCCCGTAGACGCTGGCAACACTGATATCAAACTGAACCCACTCGCCAGTGCGCTTATCACGACGCCTGGGAATCTGTACCACGAAAACTCGTCCCACCCTGCTCTCCTTTCCTAATGGTTGCTAACCTTACGCGGCCTTGGCAGCTTGCGCAAGTAATTGACGAACAGAATCACGTGTCACCATATCGGCCAGGTTGAGCTTGGCGCGCAGGGCGGCGATGATCTTAGAGTCTATGGTACCTAGACACTCAATGTCCGTGTAGTTGACGGCCTTCGTTTGGCCGATTCGATGAGCACGATCCTCCGACTGAAGTCGAGCTTCCAGACTGAAGTCGTTGCTGAAGTAAATCACGTCGCTGGCAGCGTGGAGCGTCAGACCATATCCGCCCGAATGCTGCTGGCCTACAAAGAAGCGAGCGACGCCCTTCTGAAATGCGTTGACATTCTTCTCACGTGTCTCCTTGTCAACCCCACCGTGATACGACACGACAGCGTCGGCGCCAAACTCTTTGCGGAGCGTCTGCTCAATCAACGCCAGCTCAGGGCGGAAGCGGGCCCAGATGATGACCTTGCCCTCAGTCTCCTCAATGATATCCTTCATCACCAGTATGCGAGCGTTGGAATCTTCAATGGGCGTGGTCTCACCGAGCTCCTCTGTTGGCAAGAAGCCACCAACCACCTGCTGGAGCCGCAAGGCTTTCGTCAGCACGTTCTGGATCGACATCTCCTCACCATTGTCAAGCTCAATGAGCGAGCGCTCGGCGATGGTGTTGTAGTGCTTGCGCTGCTTTGGCGATAGCTCCACATACCGGGTCTGGAAGATCTTCGGTGGCAGGTCGAGGCACTCCTCCTTGGTGATGCGGAATGAGTGCGCGTCAATCAAAGCGTTGAGTTCGTCTATGTTGCGGTAGCCTACAAGCTCTTCAAACTCACGCTTTCGTCCGGCTTTATCCTCAAACGTCTGCTTGACCCAGGCGGCGAAGTAATGCTTGAAGGAAAAGAAGTTATCAAACCCGAGTAGATTGCCACCAAGGAATTGGAACTGGCTGTAGATGTCCAGCGGGCCGTTGGTAACTGGGGTGCCTGTGAGGATACGCCGCATCGTGCAATGGCGGGCAAGGACGGTGAGAGCTCTAGTTCGTTTCGCACCGGGGGTCTTAATCTTGCTGGACTCATCGACGGCCACCAGTATGTTGAAGGAGTTGATAAGGAGCCGCACGAACTTCGCCGCGGGGCACTTTGTGGAATCGCGGAAGGCCTCAACGTTCATCGAGATCACTCGCAAGCCTTTCCATTCGGGATCAAAGAACGCTTCGAGGTCCTTCTTATGCTGCGCCCGGATGTCGTTGGGGCTGACCCAGTGGATCGCCTTGTAGTCCGTCCAGTCGGGCATGTGAACTTGGCACTCGCCAGGGTTGAAGTCATCGTACCGCGTCCAGTTCCTGTGGACGCCATTGGGCGCTATCACAAGCAGGCAATTGATGGTCCCTATCTTGTAGTTCCAAGCGGCGACGTCAATAGTGACTTTCGTCTTGCCGGTCCCCATCCCCATGAGGTAGGCGAACGCTTCCTCGTCGCGGCTCCGCAAGAATACCTTCCGCTGGTGCTTGTAAGGGTCGGTCTTCCACAGGTAATCTTCTGTCTCGATGTTCCGGCTACTCGCCATTTCTGATCCTTTCCAAATTGCGTCGTCCAATAGTAAACTGTAACGGCCAAAATCTGCAAGCGTCGCACCGCTTTCTGTCTCTCATGCGTTCGCACCATAGAAAGACGCAATATCTCAACCGTGTACTCTCTTGCTAAGTCGTTGAATACTGCGAATATACTGTGATGCCAAAATCTGACACCCATGGAAACGTCATTTTGATATTTGCAGGGTTACAGTTTACTATTGAGCGCCACACCTTCTAAGTGAGTGTGACGTCCAGGCTTTGGAGCGGTCCTGGTGCGCCCAGGATGTCAGCATTGGCCGTCAGCTCTGCGCTGCGACGCCCGTCGGTGTCAATCGCCACACCGCGCACAATGTAAGACCCCGGTTCCGCGTCAGTCACTTGGAACGTCGTCACAGTGTTGTCGACGCCGGATCCTGGATTTCCGAGGACGTTGTAGTTCGCTCCACCATCAGCACTGATTGCGATCTCGCAACCTGCGATCTGATCGATAGGCAGCGCCACAGCGTTCGCGCCATCACGCACCACGGGGTAGGTCCAGCTGATATTTAACGTCGTCATTCGCTCTTCTCCACTCTCAAGTCTTGCAAAGGCCCGGGGCGTTTGCCTCGGTCAAGTAGCCACACCAGAAATCGTTTCCAGAGTGACCGAATTTTCTGCCAGAGACTACTCACATTCAGCGGTCCAGACGAGCTTTGGCAAACTGAACGGCGTCACAGCGCTGCTGGGCACGACGTAGGTGATCAAAGGCGCCAGGCTGTACTTCCCTCCAACCGGTTGCGAAGCATCGCAGACGGTTCCAATCGGTACCGTTCCAGCGGCCACGAATTGTAGCGCATCATCGGTCTTCACAATGGTATAGGCGCGAGTATTTGACACAACCAGATCGCCGACAGTCTTCACGGCAGCGCCTGAAATGCGAGACTCAGCGCCCGTCACTGCCTGTACCGTCGTGGCCAGGAACGTGTAGGATCCAGGCTTCAGCGGCTCGGTGGTGAACGTCGTACTGGAGGCGGACACCTCCCCAATCAGCTGATAGATTCGGTAGAACTCGGGATTCGGCGGTGCCGGGTCAGCGACACACTGCTCAGATCCTGTGGGGGCTGACCATGTCAACGTCGCATTGTCTGCGTAGGCTCTGTCGTAAACCAGTATGAGCGCCAAGAAAATAGCGAACACCACAAACGGCCACAGGTATATAGGCGTTCCACGACCTTCGTTGCCCCAAGGTGCGAGCCAGAACTTGCCTCCTCCCAACTTCGTGATAGGCGCGATTATCTTGTGCAAGAATGCCATCACAGCGTCCATATCTACTCCTCGTTGATCCAGCGAACTAGGTCTGTCTGCCGCAACAGACAGGCCCAGTAGATTTCATCTCCTTTCACCTTGGTACGGATCACCTCCTTCAGGGCGGCCTCGGTATCCATTTGCGGTAGATCCGCAGGCAATTGGGGAAGCGGGCCACAGAACGTCATGGCCTCCAAAGGCTTGTCCCTGTCTGGTACCTCAGGGTCGGCTATCGGCGGCGGAGTCGTTCCACAGCCGAACAAAATCATCAGTAAAAGGATTGGCAATAACCACAGTCGGTTGGCCATTATCGCAGTCTCCGGGTATCAATACGCGCTCTATATGCGGCGCAGTCGGTGTGAGTGTGGTACGCGCCAATTCTTCTTCCAAACTGGCTGTCTTGGTCCGGTTGGTATCCAGCGCCTCTTGTAGCGCCAATCGCGCGGTCTGATCGCGCCTAGCCTTTTCCTTGTATTCCGCAAGTAATTCAGCGCGTCGCTCCTCGAAGGCAGCTACCGCCGCGGCTTCGCTCTTTGCGAATTTGGCGTTCAGTCGCCAGCCGTTGACTTGCCAGCCTGCGCCAAAGAGCAGCACCACGGCCACTCCAGCACCTATCAAACGGGGTGAAATCGGTATCATTTTTGGCTCCGCCTATCGAGTTCAGAATTGATGGCGCTCCATGCGTTCACTCGAAGATGTTCAATTGAGCTGTCATTGTACACGATGGCGTCAACGAATTTCGCGGAAAGGCCAGCTTCACTGGGGTGGCTAGGATTGTCCACGGCGTGTTCAATCGTCTTGCGAACGATTTGAAGTATGAGCCCGCCTTCATCGTGAATCCACTGCGCTTCATTCTCAAAACGGACATCCGTTACCAAGAAGTCGCCCATGCCTAAGATTTGGCATCTCTGCCACTGTATCCCAGCGAGAGCCACCCATATGTTCGGATTGATACAGTGCCGGCCCCATTCCGTGCCAAGCGTCTGCGCCAAATAGCGCGGCGACACGCCTATCCACTCCAACGGCGCTTCCTTGAACTCACGGTCGTCCCAATCGGCTCGGTCAATGCCGAACACTTTGAGCATGTCTTTGATGGGGTCCGCAAAGCCGTAGAGCTCGTAACCGTCCTCGGTCATCTGGTTCGCAAGAGTTGTCTTGCCGCACCCCGCGGCGCCGCATAATCCAATCAACATAGGTGGCCTCCTATTTCAGTGCTTTCCAATTCTCAAATACTTTATCAGCGAACCCTTGCGCCACTGTTTGGGAGGGGTTCAAGTATACCTCTTCTTTCTTGTCCATCTGCGTTCGCAGGTGTCGTCTTATCTGCGGCCGTGTCTTGCCCTCGAAAAACGGCGCTCCTTCACACTTGTCAAGATAGATTCGCATCATGTCTTCACATTCGATCTTCGCTTGCGCTGCTTCGGTGAAGAACTGCTTGATGGTGCCGTCTACCCCAATCGTCCCGTCGTGATACATGAACGTGGAGTAGGGCATCATAACACGGTGGTCAGCCGCTTGCAGAATGATAGACGTCATGCTGCGGGCGTGAGTGTAGTTGACAATCGTCACATGGCATTCGCAATGTTGAATGGCTTGGTAGATCGCCATGCCCTCATGCCAATAGCCACCGTTGGATTTCATGTGGATTAGGACGGGGTCGTGATTGATGTTTGACAACCAGCGGAGATTCTTGATGAATCGGTTGGCCATAATAAATTCGACGCCCGGCTCTTCGTCGTCCGCGTAGTCTTCAACGCCGAACAGAAAGACCTCACGCCGTTTGACGTCTAGACCGTATTCCTGGACGACATCGATTTCATGCTTATAGTTTCCAGTCGCCATCGATTATATTGATTAGAGATCGCTTCCCATTAGCGTAGATGACGCAGTCGGTATGGAGCCAGGCCGACGGCCCCGTATTATAACTGAGCTGGAGCCTACTATTGGTCCCAACTTGATAGCAACCCTCGCCGATTTCTGGCTTGTGGGAATGGCCGATGACTGTCTTGGCACCGATGCCTTTGAAGCCCTCCACCGCGCCTTTCGCACCGTTCGGACCTTGGTCACCGTGGTAACCACATTCAATACCTTGGATGGTGTAGGGCTGATCACGCTCGAGATATACCGCGTCTGCGGTTATCCACTGCTTGGCCCAGTAGTGAAAGGGGTCTACTGTCCAGCCGCCATGCTCCTGCGACTCTGTAGAGTCTGCCATTGCCAGAGCAGTGCGAAGATAGAACTTCATGTGGGAGGGATCAACCTTCCAGTCGTGGTCGTCAATCCAGCGTGTCAAGCCTTCATTATGGTTCGACGGAACGATGAGCGCTTTCACACCGGGCGGTGTATGTTGATTGATGTAATCGCAGGTGAGGCGAACTTCGGTCTCTACATTGTCAATCTTGCCGATGTGCTTTGCGAGCTTCGCAAAGGGTTTCCGTCTATCGTGCCAGTTCTGGGAATGAAAATCGAGGACGTCATGCCACACCAGCGTCCGCGGTTGCAGGACTGAAACGATGCTCTTCTTGCCTTTGAAAGTGGCATCGGTTACCTTCTTGTCAGCGAATTGAACGTGAGTGTCGCCCATTATCAATGCGGCAGCGGGAGGAGCCTTCTCCACTCCGTCCTTGGTATACTTCTTGTCAAGGTCGATGAAGCTACCGTTCTTCAGAGCGTTGATCTGGCGCATGTGGAACTTATCGCCATCAATCTCAACGACACAGGCTCCCAGCGTGTGGTGATGCTCACCTTTCTTGCCAGCGACCGTGTCGGTATAGTTGTCATCCTTGGTCACGGCGCCGGTCGTGGTCATCAGCTTGGGGAACTTATGCGCGGGGGTGGCTACTGACAGAAGCTGGAGTTTCGGGTGGGCGAGGATGCCGCTCTTGGCGCCTGTGATTGTCGTGAAGCCCGTCAGTGGCTTGATCGCTGTTGGCTGGGTGCGAATGTCCGCCAGCAGTTGCAAGCTGGGATTGAGGTCGACTCGGTCGCAGAACAAGAACGGGATCAGGTCCTCATGCCACCAGTCGTGAGACTTTGCCTCCTTGCTCCACGTTGATGTTGGATTCTTGTACCTGAACGGAACGACTAGAAGTTCGGCCGAGTTCTCTTTGCAGTATTGAAGAAGGGCATCGAGGAATGGTTGGTGGACGTTGGTGGCGTTCTGTGCTGCGGTTATGACATAACGGTTGGTGACCGGAAGGGGCTTGCTGATCTTCTCGAATATGTTCGTCTTGGGATCGAACTCGAGAGGCTTGACTGTGGTCTTTCCGCAGTCATTGCAGAGGAGTCGCGGCAATCGTTCACCGTTGTATGGATCGAGACGACTGCCGTTCCTCACAAAGCGGTTCTTGGTCCCGCAATGGGGACACCATAATTCACTCATGTTCAGCTTCCTTTATCTTGATCCTTCCAGTTTCGTATCAGGTGGATCTTGTGGAGGTAGTAAATCAACGCCGCAAGGCCTGATAAGATAGCAACGACACCGGCACCGATATGCACGATGGCGTCCCACTCCCCTAGAGTTATGCCTAAGAATGTCCCTACCGAGACCGCCACCGCGCCCTCAGCGATTTGTTCTGCCTTGTTTGTCATCCTGATTGACACTCCGTCCTCATTGCTTATCAACATAAGCCTGGGTCGCCATGTAGGCGCCGCCAATAGTGATTGTAACCGTGACCCAGTGCTCGGCTTCGATCGACTGCATCACTAGGAGAGCGGTGGCCGTAAAAAACATCAGCAAGGCCATCATCAACTTGCGGCTGTTGAGCTTGTGACGGAAATCGGTCATGCTGCGGCTCGTCGTCTCCATCCAAGTTCAAAGTCGGCAAGGTCAGGATTCTTCTCAATGATCTTGTCGTAGAACTTGAATTGTTCATCCCGGACCTTCTGAATCAGGGCGTAGTCTTCACGCTCGTAAGAGTTGATGGCCTCGAGCGTCTTCGCTCCAACTGCGCCATCTACTTTCAGCTTAGGTTTGTAGCCTAAAGCGTTCACAGCCCTCTGCACAAGGAGGTAGGCTTGTTTTTGACCCATGTTGACAGCCATGTCAAACACTTTTGCCGCAATCATCGTGGAGCGAATTTGGTCACATTTCGCCGGATCCCAGAACTTCTCTTTGTAGATGTCCCGTGATTTATTGGGAGTGATAGCGCGAATGTCGTCTTGATCGACGTCTCCGTCACCGTCGATATCAATTCCCATCTCCCTCAGAAAGCGGAGACTGATTCCGTAGTTTGTCATACCACCCGGATCATTCGAGTGATCAGCGAATCCACCCTCATGATGAGCGAGTAAAACGTAAGCCCAGCTGAAATTCGTCTGCATTGTCATTCTCCTAGATAATCGGTTCGCCTGGTGCGTCGTACGGAACGGTGAAATTGCCGGTTCCGCGGTATAGAGCCGTCCCTATCGTGATCCGGACCCCATCAATCCATCCGTCGAACGGCGACAAGCCGCTACTGTACGATCCGATTTCAACTGGAGCGGTTGAACTGAAAAGAGCATTCGTGACGCTCACCCCAGTACCTAATTGAACGCCGTCCGCGAACCAGCGAATGATCGTACCGTCACGGACGACTGCTAAGTGATACCACTGACCGGGAGATGGATCGAAAGTTCCGGAAACGGAAAAGGGACCGTTGCCGCCTGTCGTAGACCAATATAATGACAGTGACGTACCAGTCGCACTGAGCGCAAAACCCCACGAGTTCTGTACGCCTCCCCACTTGCCGACAAGGAATTGGAGCGTCGCACCCGGATCGCTGTCCCAGTACGCCCAGCATTCAATAGTGAATTCGCCCGCGCCTACGTCAAAGTCTGCGGAATCGGGGAACGTTACAAATCCTTCAGGTGATGCTGAACGAACATCAAGTGATGACAATCCGAACCGCTTGAACCCAGTATCAAGGACAGCACTCCCACCGAAGGTCGCGACTCTCGCCCCAGAATCTTCACTGGTGAACGAAGTTCCACCGCTCGCCCCGTTGAAATTAGCGAGCAGCGTGGAAGGGGTCTTTCGCACTGGCGCGCGGTACGGGGTAAGGTACGCCGACGCTCCACGACGGAGAGCTTGCCCTTTCACGATGCGCATCCCGTCAATCCAGCCGGGCCCAAAGTAATCCGTCTGGCCAGTCGTAAACCGTGAGCCTACATCTAGGACAGCTGACGCCGTGAATATCGTATCAGCCATCGCCAGAGCAGTTCCGATCTGCAGACCGTCGACATAGTGGTACATCAAATCTCCGTATCTTTCAACGGCGACGTGATACCACTTGTCTACGACAGGATTCCAAGACTGGTTCTTTTGGATGTCTGTGACGCCAGACGTGGTGTATATGAAACGCAAATTGTTCGCGTTCAGCTGCAGAACCCACGAACGATTGCTTCCGGTCCCAACATACTTTGAGACGAACGTGTCACCACTCGTTGACGGATCAACCGACCACCGAACCCAGCACTCAATTGTGAAGTCGCCACCGGCGAAATCAAAGTCTGTAGACTGGGGGAAGGTGACGTAGTCTCCGGAGCCATCCAAGAACAGTGACGACGATCCGAACCGGAACTGGTCGGTGTCAATCTGTGATCCGCCAGCAAACGTGCCGACACGCGCACCAAAGTCCTCGCTGGTGAAAGTCGTGGCGGCGTCATTGCCTTCAAAATTAGCGATGAAATCTGCGTTCGGCTGGAGGTCAGGACCCTTATTTCGGAATGGATGGGCCGCGGGAAGAACGTTGGCCATGTGCCACTTATGCGCCAGGTATGCCTCCATTCGCTGACGATCGTCGCTATTCACTGCGCTGTCGGCGTACAGGATTTCGTAGATCCGTCCACTCTCCCATGAAGCCCCGCCAGGAACGAATCCGATATTCAAGTCATGCAAGAAGCCAAGCGTCCCCGTATATTCGATGAAGCCTTGCTCTTCCCCGTTCATGTAGGCACCGAGGTACTCGCCGTCTTTGAATACCACTGAGACCACGCCCTTGCCTGCTGCGGCGAATGACGACTGAGGGGAGCCATATGCCTCAACGTCAATGAAGTTCGTGGAACGATCGCCCACTGATGCGGTGATGCGTGGAGTTAGAGGACTCGTCAACGGCTTGTCAATGCGCCAACCGCTGGCATCCAGTGGGGATGATGCGTCAAACACTGAAACCAAAGCACCGTCAGCACCGTCCGACCCGTCGTCCTCGAATGCCACTACGACCGTGAAGTCGGGACCTCCCATGCCTATCAGCGCGGGGCTGGCATTGACATTCCGCAAGAATTCTCCGGGCCCAAAGCTCATAGCGCTCAAGGGTGGATAAGGTGTGATGTCGGGGACTGGAGTGGGGCCGCTCAACGGAGAGCCATACTCGCTGACATCATTGCCTGATCCTGACTTGTCTGCGATCGCCACAATTCGCCCTTCCGGCGAGCTGAGAGTGACCACGGAGGCGTCTGAAGGATCAATCCAAAGTGTGAGCATCTATCGTTCTCCTAGAGGTGCAGCGGTGACCAGTCACTGGGCGCACTCAGCAACGGCAATTCGGCTTGTGGATAAAGATCGTCGGGCACGAAATAGCTGGTTGGTATAGTGTAGGTGGCTCCGTCATACGCTGCCACGCCGTTTAGGACTCGCACGTTATCGAGCCAGCCTTGCATTGACGAGTGGTCGTTGCCGTTCTGGACCTCCAGCCGTCCTAGACATACGTTGGCGGGGTGGAGATTGCTCATATCCCGTCCAATGAAGTCCGTCAGGTTCTGCGCCACTCGATTGCCATTCCAGAAAAGAGATACGATGCCGTCTTTGCGACAGACGGCGACGTGATACCACACTCCGCTCAAAGGACTTTCGGTCAGTGTAGGTGAGATGGCTGACTTATCGATCGCGGTGGGGCTTCTATGAACGAAGTTTAGTGTTGGCGATGCCGATTTAGTGATATACAGATACCACTCCAGGAATGGAAACGGTCCGCGGTTATACTTTGATATCAACACTATCGAGCCATTCGGTTGGGAGGCCGGGGGCACCTCGAGTTTCACGAACAGTTCGATCGTCCAATCACGGTATGCGAAGTCCCAGTTTCGAGCCAACGTGCCCGCGCTTCCGCTCTGATTCACCCGTACGCCGTCTTGGTTGTCGAAGCTGGCATTGGATCCACTGGTGCCACCTATATAGAGCGATTTGCTTAGGGGCGACGTGCTAAAACAGGCGTCTGACGCATCAATCTTCGTGGTGGCAAGAGCTGAGAATTGGAGCGTCTGGTGATTAGGATCTTCTGTGACGTAGGTAGAGTCGAGATCCTCCGCATTGTTGAATAGTGCCAGCAGCGGTTGGTAGACATCGCGCCCGGGGTATGGAACCACGTTCTTCGTATAAGGCGCCTTATAGAAAGGCTTCGCAAGAATACGAACTTCGTCAATGTTGACTGTCTGAGCGATAGCTGTCCCGTCTCCGTCAGCGCCAATGCGAACTGGAGCCGTGCTGTTGAAGGCGTCAGTCCATGTCATCGTCTCGCGCTCACTGAAGACGCCATTGACAAAGAAGTAGACGTTCGCCGGCCACACTGTGACCGCTATGTCATACCAGACTCCTGGCGTCCACGTCTTGGCGACAGTAGTCTCAAGAAGTTGCGCCGATCCATCAACCGAATGGCGAAACTGAAGTGTCGTGCCTACCAAGCCGAACCAGAATTGACGCTGACTGCCGGATGTCTCCCACTTCGTCACGAGAGGTGTATCACCACTAGGCGTTTCAGTGAACTGGACTCGGCATTGAATGGTGTAGCCTGGATCCACTGCGAAGTTGAAGGCTGAGTGATCTGGGACTTCAAGATATTCTATGGGGCTGGCTGGGTCAAGGATCAGCGACCCAGGTCCCATTCCTGTGTCCTCAGCGACGTCTGTATCAACCTCCGCGTCTCCACCACGTGTAACGGTGTGGGCGTAAGGTGAATAGTCAATGAACTGCGTGGTACGATCGAATCCTTCCATGTGCAAGAGCAGCACCGTCTCCGCCACCACATCGTAGCCTTCCGGGTTCGGAAGGAAGTTTACCACGCGGTCAAGATACAACGGCCTTGAAAGATTGTCCGCCACTACTTCATCGAGCGTGATTTCATTCGACCACATGAATTCGAATCGACCGTTGAAAGGAGACGTCAGACCGAGTTTGTCAAAGAGTTCGCTTTGCGGTATTGCATACGCATTGGTTCGGTCATTCAGACCGAGTATGGTTCCGGACGCGACGGCGTCGGTTCCTTGGACGGGGGAGGGAGTTGCGTCCAGATCATAAATCCACCAGTTGAGAGTCGGGTCTACATCTGTGAACGTGTTGACGGCAAGTACCGCCCCCACGTCGTCATAACTACCAGCCCCATAGATGGCGTTGGCTTGATCAAACCGGCGATTGAGAATCTGGCCAAACAAGCCAGAATCGGTTGGGGCGGAAATCGAATCCGGATAACTCATGTCAATTATACCGGGTGGAAACCAGTTGGAGGCGTGGAGCGACGTGATGGTCAAACCAGTTGGCGGATAGGGCTTCACATAGCCGCGATCCGTCACTTGAGTCTCATTCCCATAACCAGGATCTGCTCCTGTGGTCCCTTGCGCAATAGGGACCAGCTTATACGCTAGACCAAAGTTGAAGTCGCCGGGCCGAGCGTATGGTTGCATATACACGCCGGTATCAATGAAGAACACGGGTTCGCCCTGAGCGTGAGCCTGAATGGCGGTATCGCCTACCCCGCGATAGACGGCTGAACACGTGATGCCGCCTGTGCGCGAAGTGATGGTCTTGATAGCAACGAATTCTTCATTCGGTTGCCCTGGATTGATGATAGCCAGGCCGTTGAAAGCGGTCGTAGGTGAGTAAGACCCCACCGTGCTAGACAGGTTCGGGCCGTCAACGTCAAAGCCGCCACCTAGGACGTCACTGGTGGTGGCGTTGTTCACGGCTGCGGAATTCAGCTGAATCAACGGCGATGTAAGGACGCCGTATCGCGTGAATGGAGTGATAGGGCCGCCGGGCGCGAAGATATTAGAGTAGGCGCCTGAGCCAAAGGCCGCTCTTGTTTCGTAGCCCAGTGAGTAGGCGGTGTTCGGGTTATCACGACCAACGAGGAAGAGTAAGCGCGGCTCGAGGGTGACGGAGTTGATCTCCATCAACCATCGCGGTGCCATTGTGGCATAATGAACACCAATGACAACCGGGGTACTGGTTGGCGGTACATGGCCGCTAGGGACCGGGGCTGACTGAGTGCCAAGCTCGGCTCCAAATACGTCTTGAACGACATCCACTCGAATCGTCTGCTTGACAGGATCGCCTACGGAGATGCGCGTACAGCGAGTGGGCAGATCGACGGCAGCGATATCCGGGTGCGTCACCATCACAACGTCACCAGGGCGAACGGCGTAGGCAGTGCGATCCATCTCCAGCCCGAACTTCGCAAGCGGCCAGAAGTATGTGCGTGACACTCGCGCCACCACAGCGTTGGCTGCCGCTGCGGTGCGGAGTCCGGGGAAGCGAATAGTGATTGATTGCGGGCGTCCGGTTATCAGTCGCCCTGCCATATCCTGCGCCACGGCGTGGTCGTCGTTGTAGTTCTTTTCACGATTGATGAATCGTATCTTGACTTCGTTCTTTGTCTGCGGCCACTCAGGCTTGGCATAGTCGATGATGTCTTTGATGTTATCTTCGGTCGCCTGGAACTCCGCCGCCGGCGTATATCCCTGCCGCGCGAGGGTCACCTCGAGGAGCCCCGTCGTCGGGTTGGTGCCGAAATAGCCGTCGATATGCTTCTCGATTTCGTTCAGTACTGCCTTGGCTTCTACTTCGTTGTCGATGATGTTGGAGTAACCAATACCTTCATTCCAGCACGTTTCAGCAGCCGCCTGAAAGTTGGTATAATTGATTTCGCCTAGCGACAGCCCGTAGTCGGGATTGGTAACGACATTGATTGCGGCACAGATGGGATTGTAATCACGACCGATAATATGGTGGTCATTTCCAAGTGATAGATTATCACCTAAGCCGCCGTTCGCGACCGTATCGTACGTCTGCCATTCAACGCGGATATCACGCAAGGCATTGGACTCACCAATCTCCGCGCCAGCAGTCTCCGCGAAGTCAGTGATGACCACATAGCAGAAACTAGGCCAGGCTGACTGGAGAGGATTCTTGCTGAGTAGGTAGCTGGAAACGGGTTGCCCTGAAGCGCCGTTGAATGCGCGTACACGGCCGACGAAGCCACCGCCTTTAGTCTCGCCCCCGAACAAGTCCGGAAGGTTGATGTCAGCCACGAGCCCCGGGACACCGCCGTTGTCGTCCACATAGTCCCAAATCTTGTCGTCGCCCATGAAGATAGCTGTCATACCGGCAGCTTCGCCTTGGAACTGCCCAAGAGCCAGCCCTATGCGGTACAGATAGCCCACGGTTTCATCTTCTTTGAAGACAATACCGGTCTCAACTGTAACGGGCTCCGCTTCCCAGTCGCCTGAATAAAGCGTGTTCGGCCCTAGGACCTTGACAGTGCCGCCAACAATCTGCGGCACCTTTCGCCCTTCAGTCGCTGTTGGAGCTTGGAAGTCGCCTGCCCCGCTAGGATCTTGTTCGGGCAGCCGTGGGCGAAAGTAATCGCTGATGAGGAAAGATACGGCCCACAGGAAAAGTGTCATCCACATAATCTAATTCCCGAACCAGACTTTCTTCTCGGCGGCAGCGGTGCCCGGCGGAAGCTCAGTGGTGAATGGATTGACAACCGGGATGTCAGGAAACCCGCCATGGTTGAGCGAGTTGTTGAACTTCCTATCGCAGATGTCGCGCGTCTTAGTGCATCCAGCATACACGATAACTGTGTCGCTGGTGCTCAAATTACGGAAGGGCTGGAGCATACGGATTCGATCTGGCACTCCATCAACGTCAGTAGCGTAGACTGCCCTCTTCTCCCCGTCCGCGTTTGTAACATAGCCGCCCAGCCAATAGTCGTCGATCTCCTGCGCTGAAAGCTGGTTCGGTGAATTGCCGTCGGCGAGCGCTTGGGCTTGAGTGCGAAGGCCAGTCACTGTGATGATTGCGGGATCGCTTCCGATTGTAACAACGGGTCCAGTGTGATTGTAACTCGCCCGGGCTAGGCCGCAGCGATCCTGAAACAGAAACCAATTGCATAGACCCGAATAAGTGTACCGTGGAACCTGTGACGAAATGCCTGTCAGCGGCACCGCAAGAATTGTCGCGAACTTGCCTTGCCTTTGTACGCTTGCGACCTGCCCCTTCCAGAAGATTTGCACCCCCGCGTCGGGGTCATTTCTGTTCTGTCGCTCTATCGTCAGCGTCGATATGTCGCTTGACGGTATGGTTTCGTAGAACTGAACGATTGGTAAGGAGGACGGTATCTTCAGCTTGATTTGCCCGTCCGTGGTGTCTTTGCTGAACGTCGGATCATTGCGCGTGTAAGCCAGCGGCACGAATGTCCGCGCTCCGATGATTTGATTGATATTGGAATTGGTGTAGTGCCAAATGGCGGGCCCATTCTTCAGCGTTAAGAATTCAATCGGTTCGCTGAGCGCGCTTGTTTCGTAGGCTTCAAACGTCATTTTTCTATGGTCCGGTATTTGAACTTCATGACTGCTTCATCGGGGCGTTCAAATTCAAAGTTGACGGTATCGCCGAGTATTCGTGCCCGCTGGAGGTAAGAGATTATCGGCGTTCCAGTGACGGTGTTGTCGTCTACAGTGATCTGCTCGGTTGCGCCGAGGTCCAGCACCGTCGTGATGTTACGATACAGGATCGTGCCATCTGGGTACAGAAGGCGAATCGCTGCGCGGCGGTCGTTTGGAGGATCTCCGAACAACAAGAAGAGATCTGTGTCCGGGCTGACGAACGTGTTTCCAGTAGACGTGCTCACTCCGGGGATGTCATTTCTGAACGTCGGAACGTAGAAATCGCGATATGATCCTTTCAGGTGGTGGAAGAACTGCCTCCACTTCCATATCTCTTCTTCGCTCTCTAGCGTCAGGCGGAAGTCGGACACATCGTCGCCATACGTGAAAACATTGAAAGCAAGACGATTTGACAGCTGAGAGTCCAGAATGTCTTCATCCCGGTCAAGCTGGCTGCTTTGGATGTTCTGCTCATTGCAGAATTCCAGTACCGGAGTAGACGTTGCGGGCGACAAGATGTCAGTGAGCAATGGAAACATACCATCCAGAGCGGACTGATCCGCCTCCTGATTGAAGGTCACTTCATAATCAGCTTCCTCCAGATTGACACGATAGGTCTTATACCTCGGGAATTGGCTTATGTATCCCAAGCCAACTGGCATGATGTGCGTTCCAAGCGGCAGGTCAGTGCCTATAGCGGACCCCAATGTCAGCGTCGAAGAAGTCAGCGAGCTCACCTGCGCAGCCGCCACCACGTTGT
>Ga0307377_10003720_pt1 | contig 17015 bp, 14 predicted proteins | sample TR3MG_FD_202535 | JGI IMG/M metagenome (GOLD analysis project Ga0307377, IMG submission 202535) | Soil microbial communities from Risofladan, Vaasa, Finland - TR-3 | ecosystem: Environmental > Terrestrial > Soil > Coastal area > Acid sulfate soil | place: Finland: Risofladan, Vaasa | collected... | reverse complement strand
ATCTGGGCCTCTGGCGCCGGCGCCGCGGTAATAATAACGTCGGGCATTCTCCCGCCTGTGGCGCGCTCAACCTCTGCAGCAAGATCCTGGGTTTTGCTGTTTACTATCGAATCCGGCTCAAACGCTCTTGCCAGCTCAAGTCGCTCCTCAACAATGTCACTTACGATGATGCGATGAGCGCCCCGGGCGCGCGCAACTGCGGTGTGAAGGCAACCGATGGGGCCTGCTCCCAGTATGAGCACGGTATCTCCCAGCCCGACCCTTGCACGTTCCTGCGAGTGGATGACGGAACTTGCCGGTTCCACTACCGCAGCGTGGATGGACTTCAGCCCCTCCGGAGCGGGAAGAATGTTCCCGAGCCGAATCGCAGCTTCCGGAATGACGACTCGCTCCGCGAGCCCTCCTTTCCAGGCCTGTCCGATCTCCCGTACGTTGGCAGAAAGTTCATGTCTGCCTTCGACACAGAATGGATCGCTCGGATCGTAGGCGAGCGGACCAATTGCAAGCCGTTGCCCTTTCTTCCACTGGCCTTCGTAACCTGGGCCAAACTCTTCGACGACTCCGCAGATTTCATGACCGAGTGTCCAGGGAAAGCTAATCTTGCTGTGTCCGCTGCGCAGCGTTCGCAGATCAGAACCGCACAGTCCGCACGCCTGAACGGATAACAGGAGATCGCCTCTTGCGGGCTCCGGTTCGTTCACCTCTTCTATGCCAAAGTCCATGGGACCGTGAATAACCATCGCTTTCATAAGTTAGTCCACCCTATACGAGCATGTTTCGCGCTGACGGAGCAGTGCGTGAGACCGCTGGGGCTGAAGCGGTGATTGAATCCTGAAGTGCCCGCAACCGATAGACGAAGGTTGATGTGTCCGGCGAAAAGTTATCTTCGGTTAGTATCTCTCCCTTACGGATTGCTTTCCTGACGGTTCCGCCGGGACCTATTCCGATCGGAATGGCCCTCAGGCCACGTGCCTGGGTGTACGGATAGATGACACCGTGCCAGTCACCTCCACCAATTCCCTCCACCTTCTGTCCCGGCGAGAGGTCACGCTTCGCAGTGCAGACCACCTCTGAGTAGAGTCCCTCCGCGGTAACGGTGACTTCGTTCAAGAGGACCGCCTCGGCTACAGATTGCGGTGTCTCCAGATCGCACAGATGATATGGACGGAAATGAAGGTAGTAGGGCCCCTCAGCGTGTGTTATGAACTTCATATCCTTGCGAATTCGTTCATCCTCGGAATAGACGATTGCGAATACTCCGGGTGCAATCTTACCGGTCGAGTAGTCAACCTTGCCCGCGGCTGAGAATATTCCGCCTGCTGATTTCGGAATGAAGGTGGTCACAAGTTCATCATGATCTACTTTCGGACCGTGCATACCCGGAACATCGGGTACAAGACCGGTTGCATTGGACACTGCTGCCATTTCCACCATGGTCTTTGTCCCGTCAATGAAAGAAGCGAGCATCTTCGGATTCATGTCTTTTGTCCGCGCCTCGTCGACGCACTCTTCCGGTCGGATCGATGTGTTGACGGGATTGTTCTTGCCCTTTCCCAGGCAGACCACTTTGAATCCCATGAGTGTTGCCTGTTCATAAAGCATCTTCAAAACACCCGGTTCGTCGCCTGATGCAACGGTGTAAAGTGCGCCGGTTTTTCGAGCAAGGCTATCAAGATAGTAGCCGACGGTCACATCAGTCTCCGCATTCAGCATGATTATGGGTTTCTTGTTCATGATCGAATGGTAGGCAACCATCGCTCCGATGTCAGTTACCCCGGTTGCCTCGACGTTTGCTTCAATTGAGGGGGTATGCGTTAGGAGGAGTGCGTCTTCGGATACAATTGCTTTACCCGCACGTATCGCGTCTTCTGCCTCTGCTTCGCTGCTGACTGTCTGGATATCGTCCCGGCTCCAGCCCATTTGCTCGAATGTCTGTATCGCGCGTCCTACCGCTATATCCGCTATGGCGCTGATTCGCATTCCTGAAATATTGTTTATTGCATGGGCGAGTCCTGAACCCATCTGTCCACAACCGACAATGCCGACTCGGATGGGGTTTTTGTCCCTCTCCCGTTCTGCCAGCTTTCTGACCAGTTCCATAGTTGCTATTCCTCCTCGGGTGCAATCGATTTTTCACGAAGTCGTGCGAGGTCTCGGTAGTCCCCTCGAACGTGGGCGTACAGATTCTTATATATTTCGAAATAGTCCTGGTAGATCGCATGGTTCCCAGCGTCGGGCTCCATAGGCTCAATATACTCGGTCCATTGCCGTGCCACCTCATATCCGGGGAGGACACCGCTTGCGACACCTGCGAGGATCGCATCACCGTACGGTGCGCCGGTCCGGCGTTTCACCATGACGATGGGAACATTGAAGACATCAGCAATGATCTTCCGCCAGAGACGGCTAACCGCCCCGCCCTCATTGAGCACCATGGGGAAATTGATCTTGAGCCCCGCCTCCTTCACCAGGCGGAATGAATCGTACATTGCAAAGGCGACCCCCTCCATCATGGCGCGTACCAGATGGCCCTTTGTGTGGGTGAGGGAGAGTCCGAAGATGAGGCCGCGTGCCTGTGCGTCCCAGATTGGTGTCCTCTCCCCCATCAGGTATGGAAGGACTATGAGTCCGTCGGAGCCGGGACGTACCTTTTCCGCCTGGAGATTCAGCAGGTCATATGCGGATGTTCCGAGCGCTTGCTCAGTCTGAATCTCCACTTGAGAGAAATTGTCCCGAAGATACCGAATACTCTGCCCTCCGGTGAGCGTCGTCGGAACAGTAACATAGGTATTTTCGGAGTCCACCGAATACGGGAAATTAATCATCAACCGCCCGGTGGCGGAGAAGTTGTACTCGCTGCTTTTATGGATGACGCCGAAATTACCAACCGTGCCCAGGTTGCTTTGAAAGTCGCCAACTTCGATTGCACCTGCGCCGAGCCAGCTTGCATTGCAGTCCACCTGTCCTGCCGCCACAGGTGTCCCTTCGGCAAGTCCTGTCGCGCGTGCGGCAAGCGATGTGACTTCACCGACAATATCATCGCAATTGTATATTGGCGGAAATAGTTCGGGACTGATTCCGATTTCCGAGAGAAGCGTCTCGTCGAAATTGCGTCTGCGCATATTGTAGGCAACACCATAGAATGCGGCGCCAGAGTAATGTGCGGTCGCTTTGCCAGTCAGTTTCAGGGTAATGTAACCGTCAATGGTGAGCGCCTTCCGGACAGTTCGGAATGTGTCCGGTCTGTGCGACTTTTCCCACATGAGATTGACAATGGACGGATGGTCTTCGAGACGATAGCCGGAAACCTCAAAGATCCGATCGTCACCAATATGTTCCTGCAACCATCGAACTTGATCCTGTGCGCGCTTGTCGAGCAGATTATAGCCACGATGAACCGGATTATCGTGTTCGTCCACCATGACAAGAGACGGAAGTGCCGAAGAGACTGCAATGCCTGCTACATCGGTACCGACCACACCGGCTTTTGCAAGGACCGCCTGAATCAGTTTGCATGCCACAGGCCAATATCCTGTTGCATCGTGTTCAGACCAGTCCGGTTGTTCGTGGATAAGCTCAAACTCCTCAAACGCATACGCGAGGACATGGCCCGAAGTGTCAATGATTGTCGCTTTAGCACCACCAGTGCCGTAATCGAGACCTGCGAGATACTTTGCCACTGTCCACCTCTTTCCCTGGGAGATATTTACCGCGCGTATGAACATGTGTTCTGTACTGAACTAAGTTTCAGTCTATCGTGATTTGGGCAATTCGTCAAACGAAATGATGCATGTTTCGTGTCCTGTCTGTCTCGAACATTTTCCTGTACCGAAAGCGGGAACGACTGTACAATGAGGCTGGACAGAGCAGATGTGCAAGGATGCACAAATGAGCAATGCTTTAGTGGAGGGTACTGTGACGAAAGAGTGGAATGTATGGAAAGCGGGAGACCTCGAGTTTACGAGTGGCATAGAATACGAAAATCCCTATCTCGAAGGTGAACTAACTGTCATGTTCCGATCTCCCTCGGGCATGAATCGGCGGGTGAAGGGGTTTTGGGACGGAGGCAGCCGGTGGCTCGTCCGATTCGCGCCGGATGAAGAAGGCATTTGGAGTTGGTGGAGCGTATCATCCGACATGACTAACGATGGGCTATACGGCAGAAGCGGCCGGTTCAACGTCCAACCAGTCTCCGACCAGAGTTCTGGCCCGGCTCGTTATGGTTTTCTCCGATTGCATCAGTCAGGGCGGCGGTTTGTCCACGCGGACGGAACGCCGTTCTTCTGGCTTGGCGACACGGTTTGGTCGGTAAGCGCAAATGCCACTATCTCGGAGTGGCTGGAATATCTGAAGGTGAGGGCGGAGCAGGGGTATACGATTGCACAGATCAATTCCATGCCGCAGTGGGACGCATCAGTGTGTATTCAGCGAAAGCCTTTCGTCGGTGTGGTGAATGGTAACCGACAGACCTATGATTTCTCCCAACCATTCCCTGAATACTTCCAGACGCTTGACAACATGGTTGAGGCCGCATTCGAGCACGGAATCCTCTGTGCCATAGTCGTTCTATGGTTCAACTATGTTGAAGGCACCAATCTGGACTGGAAGGTAGACCTCGAACGGCACGCCATTGGTGCGCAACTTGCTCGCCGCTATGGAGAATATCTTGCGGCTCGCTATTCTGCGTACGGCGCAATCTGGCTGATAAGCGGCGACACTGACGCTCCGGTTTCCGTGGCGGATCCGGTTTATGATGCCGCGGCGCGAGGCGTCCTCGAAGGTGCCTCCGGAGCACCTCTTCTGACTGCTCACCTGCACGGTGGAATTGCAACACCGGAATCCTGGAATGAAAAGGGTTGGCTGGGCTTTCATATGTTCCAGTCATGCCATTTCAGGGACAGCGTCGAGCGGGCGGTGAAGTACGCCGCATCCGACCGCGCGTTTCTTCCGGCTCGCCCGGTGCTCAACGGCGAGCCCGTCTATGACTCGATCCGGTTTCTGGATCAGGGAAACAGCGTGAATGAACGAGCAGGTCGGGAGTTCGTTCGCCATGTCGCCTGGGTCAGCATTCTCTCAGGTGCAGCCGCGGGAATTACTTATGGCGCGCATGGGCTGTGGCCGTGGCATCGGACAAATGAGCCGTACCGCCAGGTCAACTACGGCTTGCCGCTCTCGTGGCGGGAAGCGCTCGACCTGCCCAGCGGCGAAGATATGGGTATCCTGAAGCGAATTCTCACCGATTTCCGGTGGTCAGATCTGAAGCCGGAAACTGAGATAGTCCAATTCATCCCGGATTCAGGGATGGTATCCGCTCGTTCACCCGAAGGCGTGGTAGTTGTCTACTTCCCGGATGCCCCGAAAGAGGCGATTAAACTCACCATCGCTGTCGAATCTGCTCGATGGTTCTGTCCGGAGACCGGCCAGAGCTCCTCTGCAGTCCGAGAGATCGGGCCCCCCATTGTGGAAATACCGGCGTATCCGAACGAAGGAGACGCAGTGCTCATACTGGTGATGGCGGGAACTGAGAATTTCTAAACACGAAAAAACTTTACAGGGAGCAGATGCAGGTATACAATTCCGGAAAGAGCATATGTTCTATTGTGTTCAAATGTGCATAATGCGCGTCAAGAGTTTCATTTAGAAGGCAGGAAAATGAAAACAAACGCTTGACTTCTGAGCATATGTGTCGCAACAATGATCCATGTCCCGTATGGGATGTGACCGCTTCGAAGGAATAGGAGGGCTACGGAAAATGAAAAGGATCATGTCCGTCATGCTCGCGGTTTTCATTATTCTGCCTGTCGCGGCTTTTGCGGCGGGACAGAAGGAACACCAGATCACAATCGCGTTCCTGTACCAGGACCTGGAAACCCAATTCTGGGTAGCCGGACATCAGGCGATTGTTGATACTTTGAAAAAAGACGGGGTCAACGTCATCGAAAAGAACGCCCACGACAGCGCCGACACGCAGCTTCAGCAAGCGAAAGACGTAATCACTCAGGGTGTGGATGGCATTATCATCATTCCCCAGGACGGCGAGAGCGCAGTTACGATTGGCAAAGTCGCGAACGCGGCCAACATTCCGTTTGCGGTATTCAATCGTCCACCGTCGAATCATGACGCAAAGGCCATCGTCGCGGTCGCAGACAACCGGACCATCGCCCGCGGAATCGTGGAATACATGGCTGAACAGGCCAAGAAGCTTGGCCACAAAGTCAATCCTCTGATCATGGTCGGAAACCTGGGAGACCCGAACGCGGTGGAGCGGAAACAGGGGTTCTACGACGTCATCGACAAATATCCGGAACTGTTCAACAAACCAGTCGAAGTGCCGACCCAGTGGAACGCGAACGTCGCACTGCAGAATCTTCAGAGCGCGATGCAGGCGCACCCAAACATCGACTTTCTGTTTACCTCTTCTGATTTCATGTGGCCCCAGATCAAGCAGGTGCTCGATCCGCTCGGAAAATGGAAGAAGATCGGAGATCCGAATCATGTCATAACCGGAGGACTCGACGGTGACGTGGGTGCCTGCCAGCTGATCAAGGATGGGTATATCGACGGTACCGGTGTTCAGGATGTGTACGCCGAGGCAAAGATGATCATGGATGCCATGCTTGCTTCCATCAAAGCAGGCGACAAGACTCCGGACAAGTGGATGCTCGACCCCGGGTTTGATCTTACCCACGACAACTACGCTCAGAGGAGCAATGACATGTGGGGATGTATTCTCCTTGCAGCAAAGGGAAACTAGAGCTGATCGTTTGTTACGCGGGGCGCGGCGGCTTAACGCCGTCGCGCCCGAAAGTTAGTCACACTCATCAGGGGTGCCACAATGGCAATAAGTGACCAGGCTCCGCGCATTGAAGAGCGAGCGCACGTTTCAGTAATGTCCCGGATTATCCTGTCACAGTACTCGATTCTCGGTCTGACCGTTGTCTACTTTGTCGTGTGCTGGCTCTTTTTTCCGCGGATACTGAGCATCAGGAACATTGACAACATCTTTTCCAATGTGTGGCCGCTGCTTGCCGTTGCCATTGGCCAGATGTTCGTACTTATTGTTGCGGGAATCGATCTTTCGCAGACTTCGATCATGGCGCTGACCAGCGTAATCGGCTCGCTACTCATCACGAACAAACTCGATCCGAACTTGTTCGCGAAGAGTCCGTTCTGGGGATGGTTGATATCGGCGTCCGGTGGACCGCTCGCTCATCAGCCCGGTGCTGTCCTGATTGCAGTTCTTGTCATGCTCATTGTTGGCACCATTGTCGGAATTCTCAATGGAGTATCTGTTGCATTGTTCCGCATGCCGCCATTCATGGTAACTCTCGTATCAATGATACTGTTCAGCGCACTGGCGATATTCCTGCCGAAATCGCAAAATATCATGAATCTTCCGCAATCTTTCAACGATTTGGGAGAGGGGAGGCTCTGGATCATCCCGATTCCCCTCATCATCGGAATTCTCTTGATCGGGTTGGTGTACATCATCCTTCAGCGGACTCTCGTCGGAAGATGGCTATACGGCATCGGTCACAATCCGAAAGCCGCCAGGATATCCGGCGTTCCGGTGCGATCGGTAATAGTCTTCGCATACGCAATGAGCGGATTTTGTGCGGCTATTGCTGCGATCATGTATTCGGGACAGCTGGAGATGGGCAGACCGACGTTGGGGGCAACGTTGCTGCTCGACATTGTGGGAGCGAATATAATCGGTGGCGTGAGTCTGTTCGGAGGTCGCGGTCGGGTCGGGTGGGCATTCATCGGTGTGTTCTTCTTCATTATTCTGGCCAACACTCTGAACTTCATGAACTTGTCTGTCTACCTCATCGACGTAATAAAAGGCGCAATCATTCTCGGGGCCACATTCCTTGATGTCGCACGAAGACGACTCGCGGCACATCAGATGGCGTGACGGGCGTCGAGAGTTGGAGACGAACGTGAGTAATAGCTTACCAGTCCTGGAATTCAATCATGTGAGCAAGCGGTTCTTTGGCATATCGGCACTAAAAGATGTGAGTTTCTCGCTCTCGGAGGGGATGCTCCTTGGATTGATTGGCGAAAACGGAGCCGGAAAGTCGACTCTGATGAATATTCTCGGTGGGGTGGTCCAGGCGGATGATGGGGAATTGCAGATCCAGGGCGAACTCTACGAACCGCGCAGTCCCCGCGACGCCATTTCAAGGGGGGTTGCATTTATTCATCAGGAGCTGAACCTGTTTGACAATTTGACGGTCGCCGAGAATCTGTTCATCGATCATCTTCCCTCGTATGGCTCAATTGTTCTTCAGAAACAGGAAATGGCGAATCGCACAAAGCAGATCCTTCACGATATAGATCTTGAAGCGTCGCCGTCGACGCGGGTCTCATCGCTTTCACCCGGTGAAAAACAGATGGTCGAGATTGCGAAAGCGCTCGGCTCAGACGCGCAAATCATTATTTTCGATGAGCCGACCACCTCCTTGACCTCGCGGGAGACTGAGCGGTTGTTTCGGATAATCGAGAAACTGAAAGCGGGCGGCAAATCCATCATTTATATTTCACACATCCTGAAAGATGTGGCCACGCTGGCGGATCAGATCGTGGTTCTTCGGGACGGTGTACTCGTTGCAGATGATACTGCATCGTCCTTCGATCCTGCGCGAATGATATCACTCATGGTCGGGCGAAAGATTGACAACATCTATCCGGAAAAGACTTCCATCCCGCAGGAACAGGTTGTGCTTGAGGTTCAGGGATTGACTAAACCCGGTATCGTCCGGGAAATCGACTTGAATGTCAGACAAGGAGAGATAGTGGGGTTGTTCGGGCTCATGGGATCGGGACGCACCGAATTGGCTCGTATTATCTTTGGTCTCGATAACCACGATTCTGGCCAGATCAGGCTGAATGGAAGGCATCTCCCCCGGCGTAATCCTATTGCAAGCATCAAGCGCGGTATTGCTTTTGTTACCGAGGACCGAAGGGAAGAAGGGCTGATGATGCAGCAGTCAATTGCGGAAAATCTCGGCCTCATCAGCCTTCGGAACTTTACGACTCGGATTGCGCAGATTGTTCGCGAGTCGGTACTTCGCTCGGCAGTTGAAAAGGTGACTGCGGCGCTGCGGATCAAGAGCGGAGATATCTATCGTCATCAGGTAAAGACGCTGAGTGGGGGTAATCAACAGAAGACCGTTATCGGCAAGTGGCTGGTACGTCGACCGGAGCTGCTGATCATGGACGAACCCACCAAAGGGATCGACGTCGGCGCGAAGTTTGAAGTCTACACGATCATGAACGATCTTGCTGTGAACGGCACCGGAATTCTCTTCATCTCCTCGGAACTCGAGGAGCTCATCGGGATGTGCGACCGGATTGCCGTACTCAGCAAAGGGGAACTGGTCGGGTCTTTCGCGAGGTCCGAGTTCGATCAGGAATCGATCCTGCATGCTGCGTTCCGGCAGAATCTGGTGAGTTCGCATCGAGAAGAGGTTTGATTATGAAACAGGAACGATTCCTGAGGGCTTCGCTGAACAACTCGAACTTCATACTTTTCGCGGTTGTGTTCATTGTATTCGGTACAATTACGCCCCGTTTTTTGTCGCTCGACAGTTTTCAAGGAATACTTTCGAATGCTTCCTACATTGGAATAATCGCAGTCGGAATGTCTTTCGTGTTGCTGACGGGAGGAATAGACCTTTCGGTCGGGTCCAATATGTATCTGAGCGGAGTGGTTGTGAGTGTGCTCCTGCAGAACTTCCATTTCCCGATCTGGCTCGCGTTGATCGCCGGTCTGCTCACCGGTCTTCTGTTTGGTCTGGTAAATGCATTTGCCATTGTTAAAATCGGGATGCTTCCATTTATAGTGACTTTGAGCACGATGGTCGCTGGCCGGGGTATTGCCCTTCTCGCGACGCAGTCGCAGTCGGTCGGTTTTCCTGCGTCCGTCACCAGTATGGCAACCGGAAACCTCTTCGGTTTCATTCCGGTACCAATTGCAATATTCCTGCTTGTTGTTCTCGTCGGACATCTGCTCCTTGTGAGGACTCCCGCAGGGAGACAGCTCTACGCTGTCGGATTCAGTTCTGAATCTGCCAAGAAGGCTGGCATTCGAACCGATCGGCTCATTTTTGGCACATATCTGATAAGCGGTGTCTGTGCCGCGCTTGGTGGGTTCGTTTCCATTGCTCAGGTCGGCGAGATGAATGCCCGATATGGCTCCGGCGAGGAGTTTAACGCAATTGCTGCCGCGGTTCTTGGCGGTGCGAGCCTCTTTGGTGGTGTCGGTACGATCTTTCCGGGAGCGTTGATCGGCACGATCATGCTCCAGATGATCCAGGCAGGGCTTGTTTTTGCAGGAGTTGATCTTTACATCCAACCGATAGTCAAGGCGCTCATTATCTATTTCGCGCTCCTTGTGGACAGTTTTCGAATTGGACAACTCGAACGATTGAATCGCCGCAACATTATACCTACGGACTAGCTTGGAAGGAGGAAGAAGCATATGAGACGTCGCGCGCCATTCATTGTTACATTCTTTACCTTGGTGCTGTTTTCAACATCGTCGGCTGCGGCAGCTCCCGTTGCCTGGGTCGACTACTCGGTTCTCAGCCACCCTGTTGTGACTGCAGAATCCGGTAACAAGATGCACATTACTGAGATCTTCTGGTACGGCTGCTCCTACTGTCAGGAATTCGAGCCGCTGTTCGAATCCTGGATTGCACAACACAGTGACCAGATTATCCTCAACAGAATCCCCGCGCCAATTGGTCCGAATTTGGTTCCGGGAGCAAGAGTGTTCTATGCGCTGAAGGACCTCGGGATATTGCCGGATTTTCATGAGAAGTTCCTCGCGGCGGTACATGCAGATGATGTCGATGTGACGGACCAGAAATCCATTGTCTCCTGGTTCGTTTCCCACGGCATAGACAGGACCTCATTCGAGGCAGCATACAATTCGGAGCGGGTCACGAAGCAGGTCGAACACGCTAAACAGGAGGTTCTTGGAATAGAGGTGACCTCAATTCCATCACTTGTGATTGATGGCAAATACCTTACGTCGAGCCGAATGGCACGTGGATACACTCAAGTCCTGAAGGTGACTGACTTTCTCATTTCAAAGGCACGGTCGAACTGAATCTGGCACGCGGATAGTGAATCGCGCAGGTGGTATTTCTGCGTCAACCTGACAATGCCCGGAGAAGGTGATTTGCTTGACAGCTTCGCGGAATGACGGGCACTATGATCCTGTACATGTGTGCACACATCGACATCTGCTTTTGACGGCCGACCGGGGAGTACAGCGTGGATCAGGACAACTATCGATTACTCTACAAGATTGCAAAAGCCTACTATGACGACCAGCTGACTCAGCAGGAGATCGGCGACCGGTTCGGGCTTTCCCGGGTGAAAGTGAACCGACTACTCTCGCGAGCTCGCGAGGAGCGCATCGTCCAGGTGCAGATTGTAGCTCCCGAGAGTACCGAAACGGAAGTGGAGCGGGCTCTCGAGCAGCAGTGTGGGCTGCAGGAAGCGGTAATCGTTCCGTCCTCGGAAAACCATGATGAGCTTCTGCGCAACCTCGGCGAAGGCGCGGCCGCATACGTTCGACGAATCCTCAGTGGAAACGAAGTCATAGGCATCTTCTGGGGAACCTCTCTCTACGCAATGGTGGAGGCGATGTCCCCGTTGAACATGCCCGATGTCCGCATTGTGCAGATGCTCGGAGGCCTCGGGGATCCGGATGCCGATATTCACGGCGCGGAGATTGCCCGTCGGTTTGCCCAAATCATTCAGGCAAGGCCCCGGATGCTGGCCTCTCCGGGAGTTGTAGCAAACTCCACGGTAAGGGACGCGCTCTTCGCGGATGCGCAGATTTCCGACACGCTCAGCCTGGCCGCACAGGCTGACGTTGCGCTGGTGGGAATCGGGACGCTTGACCAGCACTCGGTGGTATTGCGAGCCGGAACGATTCTGTCCGCTGCAGATGTGAAACGATTAAAAGGGAAGAAGATGGTCGGCGATATCGGGCTACGGTTTTTTGATCGAAATGGCGAATCCCTCGAGGACGAACTGAATGAACGAATCATCGGCGTGACACTTGAACAGATTCGGTCCATACGCCGTGTTGTCGCAGTCGCGGGCGGTCCGGAGAAGTTCGATGCAATCTGCGGTGCTTTGCGCGGCCAATACCTGAACGTACTGGTCACGGATCGCTCCACAGCGGAGAGGCTTCTTTCCGCAGATCTGAAGCCGGTTTCACCCGCAGGCAGGGTGCGAGTTTGAGTACTCCACTCGGACAGAACCTCCAGACGGCCCTCGAGACGGAGGGAATTCGCGTAGAACGATTGCCTCTCGATGGCGATGCTTGCATTCTGGTGTGCGATCGGGGCGGGCGGGTGTTTGGTCCGTTTTTTCCGGGTGAAGCGTCAGCGCACTGGCTGAATCCTGTACTTGAAAGCCGCGAGGCAGCTCATGAGTTTGTTCGCGGCGGCGGATGGAATGTGGGCGGCGAGCGATTCTGGGTGGCGCCGGAAATTCAGTTCAATGTGCGAGACAGAAGCAGATTCTGGCAGACGCTCGCGGTCCAGCCTCAGATGGATCCCGCAACATGGACTCTCAAGAGAGCGGAAGAATCGATAGATCTGTCTGCCAGCATGACACTCGACGCTTACACGATTGCGAGCGGCCACGTTGCCGTTGATGTTCATCGCCGCATTCAACCGGTCGCAAATCCGCTCCATCAGTTCGAAGAGCGCGACAAGTTGATGCAAGGAGTCTCCTACGCCGGATATGAACAGCAAATTACCGTACGCGCGCAGAGTGATGAAGGCGCCTCCTGTTCCGCGTGGCTCCTGCTTCAGCTCTCCCCGCCGGGCACGGTCTACATACCCACAACGGGGGAGCCGTCCTATGTCGACTACTTTGAGCCCGTGGACGAAGCCGCGTGTCGATCGACACAATTCGGACTTACACTGAGACTTACCGGACGGCGGCGGTACAAGATAGGTGTTGCGTCCGTTTCTTCTACCGGACGATTGGCATTCCTGAGCGAGCCTCGTGGCAAAGCGGGGGAATCGTTTCTCGTCATTCGCAACTACTTCAACGATCCGTCATCCACCTATCAGGAGGAACCTCCCGCTCTGAAGGGAACCGCAGGTCATTCAGCCTTTGTCTACAACGATGATGGCGATGGGGGCGGGTTTGGCGAACTTGAGTGTGTGGGGCTGCCGGTGGGTGGACATCACCCTGAAGAGCGAACAGAGACTTTTCAAGCGTGGACCTTTCGGGGGCGCGCTGAATCACTAAGAAGAATTGCCCGCTGCATGGTCGGAACAATCGTCGACGAAATTTGAACCAATGGAGATTCGGAATGAGCATAGATGTTCTCACTATCGATGGACTCGCCCACATCTCTGTCTTCACCACAGATGTCGAGGAGTCGGTCCGTTTCTATACAGAGAAACTTGAGTTCAAGTTGATCTATCGAACGACTGTCACTCCGGGCGATCCGTCCGATGGATTCTTTCCGGTTAAATATGCGCTCGTCCAACACGGATCCTGCGTGGTCGAGCTCGTTGAGCCCTCGCAGCATGACAAGGTACGACTATCAACGCGTGGCACGGTAGATCACTTCGCACTTCGCGTGCGGGACATAGATCGCGTCTATGTTACGCTGCGGAGTCGCGGCGTTCAGTTTGAAAATGCGGAAATCGGTTCGATTCCGACTCTGTTCTCAAACTTCCGAGCGGTGAATATTGTCGGGCCGAGTGGCGAAGTGATCGAAATCTGCGAATATACCATGTGAGCGTGTGTGGACATCCGGAAAGCATCCACCAGAGTGACGTTCAATTTTCCGGTGGCTGCAATATGACCAGTTTCCGAGATTGTTCGGGAAGGCACAGCTCGTTGTTCTGAGTCAGATCAACAGCGCAATAAATTTCTAATAGTTCATTGAGAAACGAAAAGTAGGAAATCAACTTCTGGCCGACAGCCTGCTCTCGCGACCGCTCGGCCCGCTAAAACTCAAGCTGTTACCACTTTCAAGCCACAATCGACAATCTCTCCAACTCTTGCTTAATAGAAGTTTTTCTTATCTGTAAGAGAAAAATGAAATTATCACTTGACGTCGTGACAGTTTATGGTACACTCTGCGTAGGTAACATTTGGAGGAAATTCGATGACACGAAAATATGCGGCTGTTGCGGTAATCTTTGGAAACACCGCGGATCGTTACGTTCTGCAGGGATACACTGAACCGAGGACATTCGAGCAGATGCTCGACGATGCTACGAAGGTGCCGGGGCTGACCGGGATTGAGCTCGTTGGCGGCTGGCATGTCAACGATGAAAACCAGAATCAGGTCGTTGAGCTGATCCGGAAGAAGGGGCTGAAGATCGCCATGCTCATTCCGGAAATATGGGCAAATCCGAAGTGGGGCTGGGGAACTCTGACCTCCGCGGACCCAGGCATTCGCAGAGACGCAATCGAGCGCATCAAGGTTGCTATGGATCTCGCGAAGCGGACCGGATGCAACCAGGTTAGTCCCTGGTTCGGTCATGACGGATGGGACTACCTGCTTCAGGCGGACTATTCGAAGGTGTGGGATTATCTCATAGACGGTGTTGCCGAGTGTTCCGAATACCTCCCGGAAGTGAATATTGCGCTTGAGTACAAGATGAAAGAGCCGCGCACCCATGCGTTCCTTTCCACAGTCGGAAAGATGTTGCTGCTCGTTCAGGCGGTGAACAAGCCGAATGTCGGCATCAATCTGGACGTGGGGCACGCACTGCTCGGCTACGAGAACATGGCGGAATCCGTGGCCCTGCTCGATCGGTTTGGTCACAAGCTCTTTCACCTTCATGTGAATGACAACTATCGACTCTGGGACGATGACATGATTCCCGGCTCGGTCCACACGCTCGAGTTCATCGAGTTCTTCTACTGGCTCGACCGAATCGGCTACGACGGATGGATCTCACTCGATGTCTTTGCATATCGGGAGAAAGAAAAGATCCCGGTGGCTCGTGAGTCAATTGCATGGCTGGAAGGACTCAGTAAGGTGGCTGACCGGCTCGATCGCAGGAAGGTCGAGGCAGTATTGAAGTCCGGAGACGCAATGGAATCCCAGAAGTTGTTGCGTGAAGCATTGCTTCCGCAGTAGAAAGCGGCATGCATATGACCGACGAGAAAATCTGGAACAAGGCACTTCACACCTGGTCAGTGGGTGCCGACGCGCTTGCCCGCCTCTCATCCACAGTTGACCGGGCGGCGTTCTCCGAGACCGTCCATCTGCTTGCGGAATGCCGAGGACGCATCGTTACCGCAGGACTCGGAACATCCGCAGCTGCTGCACGCAAGATTGCGCATTCTCTCTCCTGCATTGAACGCCCTTCGTACTTTCTGTCTCCCGGCGACGCAGTACACGGCGGTCTTGGTGCAGTGCAACCTGGTGATGTTGCGATTCTGATATCGAAGGGTGGCGGAACTTCCGAACTTCTGAACATTATTCCGGCACTTCAGACCAAGAGTGTGCCGATTGTCGGTGTTACCGAGAAACCCGAGTCGCCGCTCGGCCAGGCGAGCCGGGTGGTCCTGAAGGTGTGCGTGCCGCGGGAAGCCGACGAGTTTAACATGCTCGCAACAACGAGCACGATGGCGGTAATTGCCGTGTTCGACGCGATCTGCATAGCGCTCATGGAATATACCGCATACACACGGGAGCAGTTTGCCGTTATTCATCCAGGTGGAGCCGTCGGGCATCGATTGTTGAAGGGAGAAGGTGCATGAGAGCCGCAATATTCGAAGGGCCGGGAAAACTAGTCGTGCGCGACGTGCCGGTGGAGAAATGCGGCGAGAACGACATAATCATCAAGGTGCACGCTTGCGGCATCTGCGGTTCAGACATTCGGAACTTACGCACCGGTCTGAAGGACGGCATCGAGCGACAGATTATGGGTCACGAGTTCAGCGGAACAGTTATCGAGACGGGGAAGGGCGTGTCTCGATACCGTATCGGTGACCGGGTTGCCGTTGCCCCGGATGTGAGCTGCGGTGTCTGCTACTACTGTCGTCGTGGATGGGTGAATCTCTGCATGAATCATCGAATGATTGGCACCCACTGGCCCGGCGGTTTCGCCGAGTTATGTCATTTCCCGGGCTATGTGCTGGATCACGGCATGGTCCACAAAGTACCCGACGGAGTGTCACTTCGGGATGCCGCACTCGCCGAGCCAGCGTCGTCAGTTATCGCTTCACAGGAGAGTGCCGGTGTTACACTCGGGGAGACGCTGCTGATAATCGGCTCCGGACCGATTGGCTGCCTGCACATAGAGATAGGGCGTGCCCGGGGTGCATCGCGTATCATCGTCGCAGGACGCAGGCGGCTGCTCCAGGCAGAGCAATTCGGTCCGGATCTGCTTATTGATGCGCGAACGCAGGATGTGGTGGCCGAGGTACTCAGGGCAACCGATGGCATGGGGGCAGATGTGGCTATATGTGCGAACCCTGACGTTTCGACGCAGAAGATCGCCGTGGAGGCGGTTCGAAAGCGCGGTCGGGTTGTGCTTTTTGGCGGTGTTCCCAAAGACCACCCGATGACGAGTCTCAACAGCAATCTCATTCACTACAACGAAATTTCAGTAATTGGTTCCTTTTCCTACGCGGCATTTGTTCACGAGCAGGCGCTTTTGGCAATCAGGAGCAGACAGATACAGCCGCAGAAGTACTTCAATTTCAGCGTCGACCTTGACCATATTGTTGACGGATTCTCCGCGGCAGCGGAGGGAAAGGTCCTCAAGCCTCTGGTCTTCCCTGGCGGAGAGAAGGAGCAGTCTGTATGAACGAAGTTGATGCGAAACTACTACAGCGGGAGCGTGAGGGCCGGCCCATCGGGGTCGCGCTGGTGGGTGCGGGTCAGATGGGAACCGAAATCGTGGCCCAGATCGGTGAAATGGTTGGCATGCGCGTCATGGTGATCGTCGATATCGATGAAGAACGCGCCCGAAATGGATATGCATATTCGAAACATGTCGCGC
>Ga0307377_10003718_pt1 | contig 17020 bp, 20 predicted proteins | sample TR3MG_FD_202535 | JGI IMG/M metagenome (GOLD analysis project Ga0307377, IMG submission 202535) | Soil microbial communities from Risofladan, Vaasa, Finland - TR-3 | ecosystem: Environmental > Terrestrial > Soil > Coastal area > Acid sulfate soil | place: Finland: Risofladan, Vaasa | collected... | reverse complement strand
AACACCTATCTGACATTTTTTATTTCGTCAATGAGACTAGAGATAAATATGAAGATTTCTATATTACAAAAAATAGAGATAGAGTCTTTATTAAAGATAGGAAGGTTATTGAAAAAATCATTAAATATCAAGAAGTTTATGGTATATATGATAAAGGTTTGCAAGGTATCATTGTAATTTATAAAGAAAAAGGTTTTAGACCTTATTTGAAAATATTGTGCAAAAAAAATTACTACATTTATAGTTTGCTTAAATATTTATTTTGGAATTTTGAAGGGGAAGTATTTATAAAAGTAAAGAAGTCGAGTCCTATAGCTAAAATTGCAAGTAGATTTAGAAGTGCGAGAAAAATAGGATTTCAATTTATGGGAAATCGAGGAAATGAAATTCTTTTAAGAAAATATAAACAAGGAGAAAACTAATGAACTCAATAGTATTAAAAGTTAGGGATTTAATAGAAGATAATTATAAATATGAATTCGAAGTCCAAGAATATTATGGTGGAAGTAAAATATTTACTTTACAAAATGCAAATATAGATGTAACTTCATTAGTAGCTTATAAGAATGGGGTATTATTTGCAAGTAGTAATTATACATATGATGCTAATACAGGACAAGTTACTGTAACAGGAACATTAGTTACAGCCGATAATTTAAAGTTTACATATAATAGCTATGAAAAATATTCTGATAATGAAATTAGAGGTTATATTCGTTCTGCATTATATCATTTAACAGCAGAGAAATATAAGACATTTGTAGCCAAACCTGATAATACAATTTTTCCTACACCTAATGCATCTGAAGAAGCTTTAATAGCTATAATTGCATCTTTATTGGTAGCAGGTTCTGTAAGAAGTTATAAAACTCCTGAATTTGCAATTCAATTTGAAGAAGGAATATCTACAGACAAAAAAATTAAACAGGCAGTAAGACAATTTAATAAAGCATATGGTTATCTGACTTATATAGACCCAAGAGAAGAATTGACAATAGATGATTAATCATGAATTATATTTTGTGGGATTATTGGATAATAGGAAATAAATATTTTGCAATATATTTTAAAGAAGGTAAATTATATTTTTCAGAAAGTACAGGGCAACTAAAAGAAGAAAAGGAATAGAAATGGAAAAAAAAGTCAATATTTGGAAGATTCTCAAGAATGATAAAAAACTTACTAAAGTTCTTGTTTTTCCAGCACAAGAAACGGTAGTAGACCCTTATGAAAAAAATAAATCCTTATCTATGGGTCAATATCTGACTATTGAAGCATTGGTCAGAGATGTATCTGTATCGGCTTTAACTTGGAAATATTATGGTCAAATGCCTATAGGGAGTAAAGAAATTATATGTCAGAAAAAATATAAGACAACAATGTTAGCATCTGATAAAATACAAATCGGAACTGATGAATATAAAGTAAGAAAAGATGATTCCAAAGGATTTGCTATATTAGAGAGAATGGATTATATAGTAATTATTGTGGAGTTGAAAATAGATGGCTGATGGAAATTTTGAAATAAAAATTAGAACTAAAGGAAAAAATCCTGAACTGTGGATGAGAGAAATAGAGAAATCTATTTATCCTGAAATGCAAGATAGACTTTTAGATGTTGCAGAGAAAACAGTTGAGAGAATGAGAAATATTATTCAAGAATCAATTAAAAGATTGGGCAATACAGGAACACTTCAAAATAGTATAAATGTAGATTTATTAAGTACTACAGCAGGAGTTCATATAGGTATAGGTAGAATAAGTGAACTTCCTGGATATTGGGAAATAATTAATGATGGTGGTATAAACCCCCCACATACAAATCGAGGATTTTTTGCTGGAGGGTTGGGATTATCTGGAGAAGGAATTCCTCCTATGGCTGGAGGTGGAGGAGAAGAGTGGATTCACACAGGCTCAAATGCAAATTTTTTAATGATTCCTCAAAAACCAATAACTGCTGTAGGTTATGTTAATACCTCTGCTGATGAATTGCATATCCATATTGACAAAGCAATTAGAGAATTTATGAAAAGTGTAGGTAGGTCTAGTACAACAGGAAAATCAATGTTTGGAAGTACTTATGTAAAGGCTTGGGGAACTAGAGTTCATTTTGGACAGAGAGGATAAAATGTATAGACTATCAAGAAATGTTGAAGCAAGTTTAATTGACTATATTACAACTCAATTAACCACAGATGGATGGGTGGGGATTAGAACAGAAAAGAGTTTTGCTGAAGTATATAAAGGTACACTTCCATGTATTTGTGTAAATGTTTTAAGTAGACCTGATATAAGAAGAGAAATAGGTAGTGATGCTTTAAGTAAATTTGTTAATATTGAAATTAGAATATTTACTAAAAGTGATGGTATGAGATTAGATTTAGCAGACTGGATGGTTGAACATTTAATGACAGGTATTAATTATTATGAATATACTATAGTTAGTGGTGTAGTAGACACTAAAGTATTAAAAGGTAGATTGAATTTTTTGGAAATAGTAACAAACAGAAAAGAATTACGAGTTACTGACAATGTAGCAAAGGAAGACCGTTATAGACAATTAATTTCCTTTCGCTGCAGAGTAGCAACTACTTAGGAGGTTATGATGGATTTTTCTACAATACATTATTCAGTTTCTTTGATAATTTTATTCATTAATGTGGCTATGTTTGTAGCTATTAAATTTAATGATTTGAAGCATTTAGAAATATCAGTAAAGGAATTAAAACAATCAATTGAAGCTACAGGTGGTAAAGTAGATAATTTAGCAGAAAGAGTATCTCACATGGAAGGTAAACTTTCTGTGAAAGGGCGTAAGAGAACTATAAAAAATCGTAAGGTTAGATAATTCCCTAAAGAAGAGGGAAAAAACCAGTATCCATTTAATCATAGGAGGATTAAAGAATGATACATGCAAAAGCAACAAAACCTCGCATATTCCCCTGGAATAGCGACAGAGACCCTGAACAGATTGACAGGGCACAAGAGATGAGTGGTGATTTAACGATTACACAGGAACAGTTATATGAAATCGGTAGAGATGGCAAGTTGGGAGTGCATAAACAGACTCCTTCATTGTCTCCGACCCTTACTCAGTATGAGTATGGTTCAATGGCTATGTGGAGAAGTTTAGCTAACATAGAAGACCCTGCTTCTGGTGGATTGCAAGAAGATGTAACTTTAGAGGATTTAAAATCTAAAATCTTTGATATTGCTTCCTTTTTAACAGATGATAGTGGTGCATTTGTAGGAACTATTCATTTTCCTAAGTTAAGGATAAATGGCTTTTCTATTAATATAGCAGACCCAGATGCTACTATTGAGAGAAGTTTTGATTTAGTTGGTGAAGATTATAAAATTATAACAGATAATTATTTAGCATTTCAAAAAGAAACAGCAGGTGCTCCAGGTGAGTTAGCTATTACACTAAGTCCTGCAGCTATAGAATATGCTTCTGGTAAAAGAGTATTTAGAGTATTAAGAGTTCGTAGTGGAGTAGTTTCTGAGCTTATAGAAGATAATGTTGTAGCTTATGCTGCTAATACTTGGAGATATGACGCAGGAGATGTTAAAGTACAAACTTGTTTAACTGGAGATATAGTAAAAGTATTTTATGCAGCAGCTTCAGCATATACTACACTCTGGACAGACAATGATGCAGATGCAGATGCTTATTTTGCAGACCAATGTGATATTTATCTTAAAGTCGGTGTTGGTGCAGATGAAAAAATATATAGATTACAAAGTGTTGGCATTGATGTAGCTCTAACTAGAACTGATTACAAAGAAATTGGCAATAAAGAAATTGTGCAGACAGGTGTTAGTTCTAAGACAGTTACAGTTACATTAGGTCGTTTATTGGAAGATTTTACTCTTGAGGAAGTTTTGAGAGGAAGTTCAGCATATCCTTATATTGATGCTAGAGAATTTTCTTCTGATATTACTTTAACTATAAAAATATATACAGATAATACAAAAACTACATTCGCAATGGGTTATAAAATTACAGACTTGTCTCCTACAGCATTAGCTACAGGAGCAACAGTTGAAGATTATGGTACAGCAGACAATACATTAGAATCTGATAATTTTATGGTTACACCTGATGAGAGTGAGTTATAATTAAATATAATGAGAGGGAGTAAAATCCCTCTCTCAGCTTGGATAGCTCAATTGGCAGAGCAACTGACCTGTAATCAGTAGGTTGAAGGTTCGACTCCTTCTCTAAGCTCCAAAACATGTAAGGGATGGTAAGGCAAATGAAAAAACTAAGAAAACAAATTAAGACAGAACTACCTACCGTACATGGAAGGTCTCTGTCTTTTTTATTTAGGAGTTCAAATGGGAAATAAAATCATATTAGATTTGGATTTATTTAAGTTCATAGTTGATAAAGAAATGAAAAAATTAACAGGCAAAACTATGAAAAGATTTGAACTTTCTAATGATGTTCAAGAAATAAAAAAACAAGTTAAAGAAATTCAATATGAATGGGGTAGAGATTTTTATAATATATTAGAAACAGGAAAAATAATTATAGATTTTACAAAAAGTAAGGAAGGGGAAAAAAATGGATAAGAAAGAAATGGTAAGGCAAGAAGAGATAGATAAATCAATAGCTTTATTTAATGATAAATATGAATTAGCTAAAGTTGAAGGGATGATAAAAGATAATAAAATTAATTTTACTTATAAAGATAAAGAGTACAGAGTAAGGTTATTAAATCAAAAAGATAAAGATGATTTAGATTTATTAAGAAGAAAGAAATTTGGGCAGTTAATTCAAGATAAAGATATTTTATTTGAAAAAACATTAATAGCATTATATAAGGAAAAAGGAATTAGTATTGAAGAATTGACTTCAAAACTCAATAAGCTCAATACTGAGCTACATGATAAATGTTTTAAATTGGGAGAATATATTTCTAAAGGAGAAACAGAAAGCGTTTTGAATACCTATAGAGAAGAAATAGAAGAAATAACTAATAATATTTACACCGTTACAGTACAAAAAAGCCACCTATTAGAATTTTCTTTAGAAAAACAATTAGAGCATTTTACTATTAAAATATTATCTTATTTATCTTTAGAAGTAAAAGCTGATGAAAAATATGTTAAAGCATTTGATACCTTAGAAAAGTTTTTGGTAGAAGATGAAGAATTAGTAGAGCAAACCGTATCCTATGCAGTATCTTTAAATTATAAATTATAAAAATGAATATAGAACAAAAACTAAGGCAATTATCCAAGACTACTCAACACCAGAATGTGTTTTCCGTAGTTAAGGAAGTAACTAATCTTAAACTATTTAAAAATAGTAGAGATTTAAGCAGATTGCAGCAATTTTATATATCTTATTTATATTTTTATCATGATATATATATGGATATAGAATTGAAAAAAGTAAATCCTAAAGTATTAGAGTGTGAATTATATGAAGATGCTTATAAAATTTATAAAAGAGAAAAAAAGGAAGACAATAAGAAAGATAGTAAAGCTAAAGATGTACATTTAGTATTCTCTAATAAAAAAATGCAAAAACCTAAAAGAGGTACAAACTAATGGCTGCAAATTACTCACATTTGATAGATATTATTTTTGCTGCAAAAAATGCAGGAAAAACTAAGAAAGAAATTGAAGATGTATTTAAAACTGTAAAAGGTGGTGCTAAAACTGCACAAGTTACTACTAAAAAAATGGGCGATTTAGAAAGAGCCTTGCGTAGAGCTGCTGTAGTTGCTCCAGTATGGCTACTTTTAAGAAGTGCTATGATGGCAGTTCTTAATCTAATAAAAGAACAAATTAAATTTTTAGTAGATTTTGAAAACGCAATGGCAAGAATAAAAATAGTTGGTAGAGGAACTGCAGAAGAGTACCAACATTTAGGAGATTCTATTTTAGCTCTTTCTATTGCATATGGAGTCTCTGCTTCTGAAGGATTAGAAGCTGCTAAAATATTTGCTCAACAGGGCAAATCTATTAGTGAAACTATTACATTAACAAGAGCAGCAATGATAGGAGCACAAGTTTTAGGCAAAGATGTTAAAGTAGTGGTCGAAGATTTAACTGCTGCAATGAAAGCATTTGGAATTTCTTCTAATAATGTTATCTCTGTAGTTGATAATTTAATTAATGTAGAAAAGAATTTTGCTGTTACTTCTGCTGAATTGTCAGCAGGTATTAAAAGAACAGGTGCTACTGCCAATCAAGTTGGAGTTACAATGGCAGAGTTGGTAGGAGATATTACTGCAGTAATTGAAGTTACTAGACAATCAGGAGAAGCTGCTGCTAGAGGGTTGCAGTTTATGTATGCTAGATTATTAACTACTGCTAAACCTGTAATAGAAAGTTTAGCAGGGATTAAATTTTATTTAGATGAACAAGGTAGAGCTACTAGTGCATTAACAGGAACTTTAAGGTCAGCTACTGATATTTTAGATGAATTATCGCTTAAATGGAAAACATTAACAAATGAACAGAGATTAAATATTGCAACTTCTTTAGGTTCTAAAAGGCAACTAGTTGTAGTAAATGCCTTAATGCAAAATTATGGTCATGCTATAGATGCTAGAATTAAAGCATTAACTTCTGCAGGAGAAGCAGAAAAAGCATTAGCAATTGTCGAAGATACTGTAGCTTTTAAGACTAAAGCTTTAGCTTCATCTTGGAATATTTTAACTAAGGCAGTTGCAGATACTTCAGCATGGAAAGGTACATTAGATTGGTTATCTAGATTTGCAGTAGGACTGGCAGATGTATTTGATAAAGGGGTAGGTGCTCAAGTTAAAGCAGGAACTGTTGCTAATAAAATTTTAGCTGGTATTGAAGTTAAGCAAAGTCAATTGAATAGTGTAGAAGAACTAATAAAATTAAGAGATAAATTACTCTCACAACCAATCCAAGATGATGATACTAAAGAAAGGGTAGCCACCATTAATGCAGCCTTAGATGATATAGGAAAAGATTTTACCTCACTTAAAATAAATATAGATACAAGTAATCTAAAAGAAATAAAGAAATCAGTTTTAAAACTTACTGATTCCTTAATAGTAGGAAAAGTAGATGCTGAAATTACTTTCAAATATGCGAAACAACTTGGTATATTTGAACAAGATATTAAAGATGCACAAGACCGAATTGATAAAGGTAAATTTGATGATAAACAAAATGCTAAAGATGCATTATTAATACAAGATACTCAAGAAAAGATACTTCAATTAAGAAAACAGCAAACAGCAGAAATTGAAAAACAATCCAAATTAGCAATATCTAAAAATTTAGTAGAAGCACTTGCTGATATGGAAGATTTATCTGAAATCACAGGAGAATTAACAGAAAAAGAAAAAGAACAATTTGAAATCCAGAGAAAATTAAATCGTTTTAAAATAGAAAATGCTAACTATACTGAACAGATAATTAAAAAAGAAATAGAATTAGTAAAAGCGTCTCAAAATATATATGATGCTAAACAAAAAAATCTAAAATTAGAAACCTTACATAATCAATTATTAGAAGCTAGAATAAAAATAAGAGAGCAAGAAAAACAAACCTTAACTGATTTAACTCTTGAATATGAAAAAGCTAGTGCATTAGAACGAGTAAGAATCCGTAGATTAATGGAGCTTTTACATATGACACCTGCAGAAATAGAAAGGGAATTCAAAGAAGGTGGAGCAGATAAAGATATTATAATTGAAAATTTAGACAAATTCAACCAGGCTATACAAGATTTTGTAATTGCAACTATAGCTAGAGATGAAGACTTACCAAGACAGCACCCTGATGAAGTATTAGCTGACATGTTTGATAAAATATTACAAAAAATAAAACCTATAGAAAAAATTGAACCTCCTACAGGAGATAAATTTGAAAATCAAATAAACATCAATAATAAAGTAGATTCTATAATTAATGTTGCAATACATCAAGCAGGAGTAGCTAATGAAGAATCTATAGAAATAGTTGCACAACATATAAAACGCATGTTAAAAGAAGACCCTGAATTCAAAAAAGGATTTCTTGGAGATGCAGGTAATTATATCAAATCATAAATAGGAGGTATTATATCAAATGGCAAGTTATAATGTAGAATTTATATTTAATGATGGAGTTAATTCCTATACTTTTCCTATAGTATATCGTATCTCTGACCCTAAAGAAGGAATGAAAGCCACAGTTATAGATGGAAATAGAGGAGATGGGTCTATTATAATTCCTGGAGGAAAAAAGAGTCAAAGAATAGTAGTTGAAGGGTATATTGTAGATTCTGATGGATATGAAGATATTACAGATAGAATGGCAGAAATGAAAACCAAAGTAACTACCAATCCAGCTACTTTAACAATGAGACATTGGACAGGTGCTACTTGGCAAAACGATTGGCAATATACAGTTAGAAGAATAGATGAGATAGATTTTCCAGAATCTTTAAGAACAGATTCTCAGAAATATCAGATAGAATTTTTAGTTAGTAGTTATTAAAAAGGAGGAATAATAAATGGCAACAGTAATGAATTTCAGAGTTAATTATGTAGATGCAGACCATGATTATAATAATTACAATTCAGACTATATTACTGTAGATTTGAATAATGATTATTTAATATGGTCAGATTCTTTAGCTGATTTGCTGACTCATGAACCCACAGCAGAAGATTTAAATGCAGCAGCAACAGTTATTGATGATGTATTACCTATTACAGTAGCCAAATGTCTTTTAATGGATTATTCTCATGATGTTGGTGGGAGTTATTATACACATTTGGTAAAAGGAATGGGAGAAAATAAACGATATGTATTTGGATTTTGTTTTGATGGAGCAACAGCTACGATTCCTAGATTAGAAGCTTGGGATGATGATACACACACAACCACAGCTAAACATGTTTTAGGAAATGGAACTCCAGCAAATTCTTTTGTAAAAGCTGTAAAAACTACAAGCTCGTTACCTGGAGCTGGTTGGGCAGGAATTGCAATTGCAGGTAGTACATATTTAGAATTAGATGATGCTGTATTAACAATAGCTAAAGACTTATATGCTAATGTTAAAATAATAATACCTGCAGATTATGCTACACCTGCAGCAGAAACTTTTGTTTTGACTGCAAGATACACTTATTTATAAGGAGATAAGATGAATCTATATGTAATATTTTTTAAGGACAATACCAACTTCTATGGTGGGGATTATAAAAATCCTAAATGGTTAGAAATCCCTGATAAACCAATAAAAAGTATTTCATATCTTACTCCTTTAGGAAGGTGGATTCAATTGCGAGATTACGATAAATATTATCATTTTATTGAGGTCGCAATGGATTTAAACGGTAAGAAAAAAGGTCAGAAAATATTAGAATATAGTTATTTAATAGCAAAAAAAGATAATATATATAAAGTTCATAAAGTTAGTTTACAAACAGGAAAAATTGAAATTCAGCACTTGAAAGAAGAAGATAAATTCATTAAGCAATTAAATCCTATAGGATGGAGGTAATATAAAATGGCAGCAACACATGAATGGTCAGAGAGTAATGGTGCAGGAGAAGTCGTAACTGATGCTATTGCTAATATTAATTTTGGAAGTGTAGATGATAATAATATTAATACAATAACTTATCCTATTACAATAGGGCAAAATTCATTTTCAAAATACATTAGAGGTAAGTTTACTGGAGTTTTTACTGAAATTTCTAATATGAAATTTTGGAAGTCTGCAGGAGCTTATATAGTAGGCGAATCTTTAAAAGCAGGAGCTAATGTAGCTTATGCAACTCCTAGTCAAGTAGGAACAGTTGATACTGATATTCCTACTACTGAAGGTGCAGCTTTATCCGTAAATTCAGCAGAAGGAAATCCTACTATAGAATATGGAGTTTCTGGAGTTTCTGGTTATACAGGATATATGAGATTACAGCTTAGAACTACAGGTTCAACACCTGCAGGAGCAGTAAATCAGAAAACTTTAACATTTCAGTATGACGAGGTTTAAGAAAGGATAATAGAATGTCTAATTCAATAGATATTAATTTGGGTAGAGAAAACAATTCAATGAATTCTCTTACCTTTCATTGGTTTGCAATGTTTAATGATGGTACAGTAATTAATCAATTTGACCAGGAAGGAAAAGAACATAGATTCCAAGAAGTAAAAGATAAATTTTCAGATTTAATATTTTTTAATCTTACTAATAATAAAGATAAATTTTTTACAGTAGATTTAAAACAAGGAGTAGTTGGGTGTAATAATCACCCCCAATCCTTAAATACAGAGTCTAAAGAAACCAAAAAAAATATCAGGCTTATTTTCTTTAGAAGAAGAAGGAAAGAAATAGGTTGTCAAGATTTAAAAATAAAGAGTGAAAGTATTAAATATCATTTAGGATTTCAGTATAATTATGAAGATGGTAAGAATAGACAAACTATTTTAAAAATAGATGAAGAAGGAAATTTTACAATAGAATAAGGAGTAATTATGAAACAATCTAGTGGATTAAAATTAAAAGGACAAGCATTAATAGAAGTCCGAGATTTAGAAGGTAAAGTTATTGATAAGGAAATTGTTAATAATATAGTAGTGAATGTAGGCAAAGAAAGAGTTGCTAAATTATTAAATGGAGTATCCACTACCTCATTTGGTTTTATAGGAATAGGTACAGGAACTAATGCTCCAGCAACTAGTCAAACTTCTCTGCAATCTCAAGTTAAAAGAGAAGGTTCTACTCAATCTTATGAAGCAAATTATAAATCTGTATTTGAAAAAACATTTTCTTTTGCTTCTTCATATACCATTACAGAAGCAGGTGTATTTAGTTTAGCTGTAGGTGGAGTAATGTTAGATAGATTTATATTTACAGGAAAAGAAGTCAATGATGTAAGTACTTTATACATAAAAGTTACTATAACAATTAGTTAAAAGGAGATAATAAAATGGCAGAAACAACAATTATGAATGTAGCAGGTACTTTTTCAGTTGGTTTGGATGCTCAAGCACAATGGATTTGTAGAGACGATAATGACCATTATTGGAGTGTAGTTAGAGATACCACAGGAAATTTAAGAGTTTATAAAAGTATAAATAGTGGAGCTACTTGGCTTTTAAAGAAAACTGTAACTAATGCAGATTTTTCTGGTGGAAATCCTCTACCTACTGATAAATTTCAATTAGTAAATTGTACAGGGCAGAATATGATTTATTTAAGAATAGTTGGATTAACTAATAAATATTTAAATTATAGTTGGAAATTTAATGTAACAGCAGATACTAATCAAAAAGGGATGGATGCAGTAAAAATGACTGTTAGTTATTCAGATGTAAATACCTATGGATGTATGGCTTGGGATGCTGCAAATAGTAGATTATTAGTAATTGCCTATACTCCTAGTCCAGGTACAGACACTAATTATGGAGAAATTAATTTAAGTACAAATACTATAAGTAATACTAGTAGTGTAGGTGGAGGAGATGGTGTTCAGAGATATGCTTATTATATTAATCCTACAGATGGGTATGGCTATGAGGTATTTGCATTGGGTAATGGAATTGTATATCTACATAAAAAAAAGAATGGAGCTAGTGATTATGGAAATAATCTATTAACATTTAATGCTAACTGGGGTTCTCCAATTACCTGGCTAAATATGGGAGTAATTACAGATTCTAATGGAGACCCAATATTTTATGCTTTATATTATCATAGTAGTTATTATCGTATAAGGGTTCAAAGACATAACAAATCTGATTTATCTCTCCATGTAGATGATAACTATGTAGTAGGCTTGATACTTCCAGAAATCTGTAACATGACTATAGATGGAAATGACAATCTTTATTTTTTACTTACTAAAGGGGAAGACCAAGAAGCTTATAGTATAAAGTATGATTGGTCTACTTTTGCAGAAACTAAAATATCTTCAGATAATGATGGACAATTGGTTGTTCCTGAAATTAGAGTACCAGCAACTAGCACTACATTATTACTTACTTATCAAGCAACAGCATAAAAATATAAAAGGATAAAATATTATGGCGTATTCACCTAATATAATAATACCAAAAATGACATCTAATACTATCCCTCAAGGGGTAGCAAGTGCGAGTAGCTATTATGCTCCTCATATGGCTTGGTATGCTTTTGACCATACTATAGGTGCTTTTAATAAATGGTTAGTTAATTCTACATCTGGATGGCTTCAGTATCAATTTCCTACTGCAGAAATAGTAACTCAATATACTATTCAAGAACCTGGAGAAGGACTTGGTAATAGGATGCCTAAAGATTGGATATTTAAAGGGAGTAACAATGGAATAGATTGGACTCCTCTTGATACAATAACTAATGAAACAGCTTGGGGAAGTTCTGAAAAAAGAACTTATCAATTTACTAATTCTACAGCTTACCTATATTATAGATTGGATATTTCCGATAATAATGGAGATTCCTATCTAGGAGTTGGCGAATTAGAGATGATGGTAACTGATGGATTAAGTAGAAAATTTAATACTGTAGAAGTAGCTATAGGAGCTATTCGTAGAAAATTTAATACTGTAGCAGTTTCTATTGGTGCTGTATATAGAAAATTTGCTCCTCTTAATTTAACTCAAGAAGAACAAGAACTTAAAGAAGAAACAGTAGGATTATCTGAATCTTATTCTGCTATTGTAAGTAGAAGAAGAACTATATTATCAGATGCAGAAATAAGTATAAGTACTAGACAAAGAATACTTTCTAATGCACACATTAAAGCATTAGGTACTAGAAAAGCTATATTATCTGACGCATTGATTACTAGTAAACAACAAAAAACTATAACTTCAGATGCACATATCAAAGCAGAAGATGTTAAAAAAACTATATTATCAGATGCACATGTTTCTTCAGCTCCAATATTTAGAGTAACCATAACTTCTGATGCAAATATTGTAGGAGCAGAAGGAGATAATTTATTAAATAAAATTTCTTTTGTTCAGAGATTTTTAAAAGTAGTTTTAAATAAGGTTCATTTTGGTAAGAGAACTACAGATAATATTAACTGTATTGTTAATACGGTAATAGAATTTATTGGAAATATTGGTAATAAAATAAATCTTAAAAAACAACCAAAGTATAATGTTTTAAATGATATAAGATTTTTAGCTTCTTGGCAACGAGCTGGTGATTTTGGATTTCAATCTTTAGGAAAATCATATATTAAAGTATTTATAAATAGTATAGAAGTAACAGATGTAGATGTAGATAGTATTAATATCCATCAAGAAGTTAGTTCTGCACATACAGCATCTTTTGAATTGGGAAGAGCTTATGATTCTACTAGACCAGCACAAGAGTCTATAGTAGAAATAAAATACCATAATAGTTTGTTATATACAGGATATATTTCTAATATTTCTCCTTCAGATAGTCCAGAACATATAAGAATTGAATGTCAAGATGAATTCTGGAAACAAAATAGAACTAACAAATATTTCTTTGTAGGACATAAACCTACTGATAATCAAGAGAAATATTATAATACAATTAAACAAGCACTTTATGGTGAATTTTCTTGGAGTGTACCTTTTGGTAATTTTGTTCCTGAAACTATAGACTTATTTGCTATAGGACAATCAGATTCAATAAGTAATTTGATGGAACAGAGTGGAAATTATGGATGGTTTTATGATGTAAATGGTAATAAACAACTATGGAAACCAGAAGAAGGTTCAGTTATTAAATTAGAGAGACAAACCATAGGAACTAATTTAGGATTGTATCAAGTAATAGACCATAGATTCAACGAAAATATTGAAGAAATAATTAACAAATATAGAGTTCAAATGGGAGATAAAGTTATTAGAACTTTCAATAATACAGGAGGAAGTAGAACATATACTGGTTATAACTATTCAAATTTTCAAACTAATTTACTTCCTGCATGGGATTCAAGTTATGAAAAAATAGCTGCATATTCTTCAGATGGTTATGGATTTAATTATCCAGAGCCAGGGAAAGAAAAAGAATATGGTGAAGTATTTAAAAAATATTATATTCCTCGTTTAAATGCTGAATTGTCTTCATGGACTGATAGATACCCTCCAAGAATTAGAGTTGAATCTTCAGCAGTTTGGGGTTTTTTGAGATATTTTACTTTCCCTGTTTCTCCTGCTAGAAGTGGTTCGTCTGAAATAGGAACATTTATAGATGAAGGATTTACTATAGATTATGAAAATCATATACTTACTTTTAATGAACCCCATTATTTGCATACAACTGATGCAGAGGGAACAATATTAAATGTTCGTGCTCCACTTTTGAAATTAGCAATATGGAAGAAAAATTATTATACAGTTACTTTAGACCCTACAGACAATCCAGAAGAAGATATATCTAATCCCTTGATGTTCTTTACGGACAAAATGGGAAGTTATCCTGTAACTATTTTAAAAGATTTATCTTTAAGTTCTTTATCTGTACAAGAAGGTATTACCTATGTAGACAATGAAGGAGTAACTCAAGTAATTCCGTCTTGGAATGATACTGAATTTGCTAGAGATTATGCAAATTGGCAATTAAGTAAAACATGTGATAAAAAAATAACTGGAGATATAACTATCACCTTAGATACAGCATGTTTTTATAATATAGATTTGGCAAAGAGAATATTTATAAATGGTATTACGGATTCTAATATGAATATTGTTTCTATAGATTATAATATATCTAATTTTACAGTAACAATTAGATTAGAAAATAGTAGAGCTTATACTAGAACTGTAAGTTTACCTACTAGAGGGGAATAGTATGAAATTAAAAGATAAAATTGCAGAATTAGAAATTAAAATAGCTAGATTAGAAGCTAAACAAATTGATTTATCTAGAAATACAGAAGAAAAGCCACCAACTGCCTATTCTGTGGTTGGAAATGCAGAATCTAAGGCAGCTCTTCACCCTAGTGATATAGTTTCTGGAGTTGGTGCATACATGGGAAGTTTTGTACTCTGGAATGAAATAGATATGAGCAGACCTGCTTATGGAACTCAAGCAACTTTAGAGCCAAAAAAAGGATATAATAGACATACTCATTCTAGATATTCAGGTGGTGCTTTAATGATAAATGGTTTGGAATTAGCAGAATATAAATCGGATGGATTAAAAAATATACACAATCAACAATTTTGGAAAACAGAACCAGCTCTAGAAAAAGTAAGAAATTCTGCAGGAGAAGAAGTAGAAAAAATAGGGGTTTTAGATTTATCTTTTAATCCTGATACTCAAACTTGGGGAACTTCATCTTCAGAAATAGATGTTGAACAAACTTATTTAGTTAAAAAAATTACTGAAGCAGATAATGTAGCACTTATTGCCGAAGGTAAACAACCACAAACGATAGGAGCAATAATGAAGGACTCTAAAGGTCAAGAAATGAAAGCTCCTTTGTTATATACTCTAGGAAATGTTGCTACTTTAGAAGGAAGAAATGAAAATCTTGATAAATCTAATATCTGGTGGTCTGAAGGTGCAAAATGTTGGAGACATTACGCATCATTTAAACAAGCACCAGAAGAAGAACAGACAGGGGAATAATGACAATACTTTATAAGTCTACAAACAATCCACAGGAAAATTTACCTATATTAGAAAATTTGCAAAAAATAGGTACTAAATATTTGCCTATTTCTCTTGAAGATACAAAAAAATGCAATCTTAATATAGAAACTGAAAAAGATAAAGAAAATGAAGATATATTAAAACGAACTAAAGGCAACCTTCCAATACAATATTATTGGTCAAATTCTTCAATTGATATTCCAGAATGGTATCCTCTCCAAAAAACCAGACAACATCCGTTTAAAGACCCTTTATTATTATTAGGACAAGATGTGATTAAAAAATTGGGAGGTATAGTAAATCTTCAATCAAATCATCATATTTATGTTCCAAATTTTTTAGACCCTCATTCTTATTTATTGTTGCAAGATTATGGAATTCATTATGGAGATTATGATTGGAAGACTCTAGAAAATGCTAGAATCTATCCTGATTCTTCAGGTACATTCTATCAAAGGTCTTATCTTGATATTCTACCAAATGAATCATATGATGAATATACCCATGAGGTAGTAGAAGTTACTTCTCTAATATCTGGAAATTGGTCAAGAAGAAAAAATTTTATGTATCCTGGTACTATTTCTTATTCACAAAAAATTCCAGAAGAATTAGAAAAATTTATTACCAGACCTTATGTAATTACAGATACTGGTTTATATGAAGCAGAGATTGGAGCATCTCAAGTCCAAAAACAAAGAGATATAGTTTTTACAAATCAAGAATTTGTAGATTTGCGTATTTCTTCAGGCAGATATACTTACATTCGAGAACTGCTGGAAAGTAGATTAACAACTAGAATTGGTCGAAAGGAAACTTTCGACCCTGCAGCAAATTTAAAGAGTAATATGACAGGTAGGATTAAATATTATTTTGCATCTACTTCAGAATCTATAAGTATGAAATTTTATGTGTGGGTAGCACATCAGACCATAACCTATACTGGTGAAGTTTATAGAAAACCTGATACTTCTTCTTATTGGAATTGGTATCATTCATATCATCAAACAAGGACATATACACCAGTACCTTATGCTACAGCAGATATAAAAACTGATATACATTTTTTTTATTACTTAGCTCCATATTTTCATCCATTTTGGTCTAGACCAATAGATGCCCCCACAGCCGATATAGTTGTAGATATAGATAAACTTTTAAGACCTTCAGAAGGAACAGGTTTACCACCTGGAGAATTAACTTCAATTACAGTTGATAAGATGTTAGGTAGTTATTGGAATCCTCCTGAATTCATATTTACACAATATGACCCAAATGCTCCAATTATAGATATATAAAAGATAGGAATTCCTGGTAGGATATTTTGGGGAAGTTTTCTATATTAGAATTTAAAGAAACATTATATATTTTACATTTAGAATTATCAAAATTTTTGAAGTATTGATTCGCTAAGTGATTTTCATAAAAACCCACATAACC
>Ga0307377_10003717_pt1 | contig 17021 bp, 21 predicted proteins | sample TR3MG_FD_202535 | JGI IMG/M metagenome (GOLD analysis project Ga0307377, IMG submission 202535) | Soil microbial communities from Risofladan, Vaasa, Finland - TR-3 | ecosystem: Environmental > Terrestrial > Soil > Coastal area > Acid sulfate soil | place: Finland: Risofladan, Vaasa | collected... | reverse complement strand
CATTTAACATTGTTAACAATGGTTCTGGATGTAATGCTCAGAACTTGGCTGGTACTAAAAACTATAGATTTTGGGGTTGTCAATATTACATGATAGCTTCACCTGGTCAAGTTATTACAAGTAATTTCCAATCAGGTAATGTATTTGCACAAGGTTGTACAGTGTTCGTAGATTGGAACCAAGATGGTGTATATAACCCAATTACTGAACGTATGACATCTACAGCAGGTGTTCCACCTGCGGCCGCTATAACTCCGATGCCAGCATGGGTTGTTCCAGCTGTACCAAATGGGATTTATAGAATGAGAGTAAGATGTGCTTACTTTACAAATGGTCCTACTATTCAACCGTGTAATAATTACGGTTTTGGTGAAACAGAGGAATATAATGTGTATGTTGGTACTACGCCAAATACTATGACTGTTACTTTAACAAGTAACTCACCTGTTTGTATTGGTAACCAAATAAATATTAATACACAAGTAACATTAGCACCTGGTTCAGGTACTTGTGTTGCGGCAATACCATCATTTACATATGCGTGGACTGGACCAATGAGTTTTACAAGTAATGTTATGAACCCATCATTTACAGCTACTAATGTTTTACAAAGTGGTGTTTATACATTAAACATCTCACCTGGTTCATGTGGTTGTAATTCAACAAATACAATTCAAATTTGGGTTAATCCAAATCCTTCTACTTCTATAACAAATAATGGTCCTGTTTGTCAAGGTAGTCCGTTAAACTTTACTAATAATGTAACAAGTTCAGGTAATGTAACTTATTCTTGGACTGGACCTAACAGTTACACAAACAATACACAAAATATATCATTTGCATCAGCACAACCTAGTCTTACTGGTACCTACAATTTTACGATTGTCAATACATTTACAAATAACGGTGGAAGTTGTATGGCGATATCATCAAGTAGTGTAGCGGTCGTACCTGTCACACAAGTTAGTGTTACACCATCGTATACACAATGTCAGGGTACAACTATAAATCTAAATGCTAATGTAAATGGGGCTAGTTCCTATACTTGGAATGGGCCTGGTACTTACACAAGTAGTTTACAAAACCCATCAATAGGTAATTCAACACCTATAATGTCAGGTGATTATACTGTTACTACATATTTTACATCAATGAGTACGACATTAGTTTGTTCATCAAGTGCCGTATCTAATGTATCTATAGTACCTATGAATCCTGTAACCACTTCAGTTGGTCAAAATGTATGTCAAGGTACTAACATTACATTTACGGCAAATGCACTCGGTAACCCTATATATTCTTGGACGGGTCCTAATGGTTTTACATCATTTAATCAATCTAATAGTATTAATGGAATCCTACCAAGTTCAGCTGGAATTTATTCTGTAAACGCAATTTTTAGCATCGGTACAGTGTCTTGTATTACATCAAATGTAACTAATATATCTGTTGTACCAGTAAACTCAATTTCTGTTATACCTAATATAACTCTATGTGAAAATACTGGAACCCAATTTACTGCAAATGCACCAGGTGCTATTTCATACACATGGGTTGGCCCTAATAATTTTAATGTAGGAGCACCAAATCCAACTTTTATTAATTTAACACCAAATTGGTCAGGTATTTATACAGTTACAGCATCATTTACTGATGGTAGTATAACTTGTTACAATACTAACTTTACTAATTTATTAGTAAAACCAATAATTCCTTTTACTTTAACGCCTGTTAATAAATTATGTTTTAATGATAATTTATTGGTTTACGGTCCAGCCGGAGCTACTTCTTATACATGGACGGGACCTAATTATAGTTCAGGTGGTCAAAACCTATACATACCTAATACAAGTACAATTAATATTGGTACTTACTATTTAACAGTTAATTTAAATGGTTGTGAGACTTATGGTTCTGTATCTGTAGATGTTCAAAATCCGATAGTGTGGAAATTTGTACCGTCAGATTTAACTATTTGTAAGGGTGACAAATTTACTGTAACAACAGAAGCTGATTTAGGTAGTGGTAATTACGCTTATAATTGGAACCCATCATACGGTATAACAGGCCCAACAGGTAGTGTTCAGGCGGGTACTGGTCAGGGGACCACAATATATAATGTAACAGTTTATGATATAGCTTGTCCACAATATACAATAAATCATTCGTTTAAAATAAATGTTAATAAAGCACCAGTACCTAATTTATCGGTACCTAATTACCAATGTGAACCATATTGTACAATTTATAACTCTAAAATTAAAGACCAAACTGAGTTAGTTAGTTATACTTTTAACGGTGGTAATATTGTATATGGTGATAGTATGAATATTTGTTTATCATCAGGAATTTATACAGTTGATGTAACATCAATAGGTTTAAATGGTTGTAAAGAAGTTTTCACATACCCAAATATGTTAACTATCTACCCAAAACCTTCAGCTAATTTTAATTGGAGTCCTGATAAACCTAATACTGTATCAGATAATAATGTAACGTTTTCACCTATAAACCCGAATAATAATTCAACATGGTTTTGGGAGTTAGCGGCAAATACTACAACAACCGATAAGAACCCAACCGTAATGTATGAAAATGAAGGTAAATACCCAATAACCTTCATGGTTACATCTGAATACGGTTGTAAAGATACTTTAACTAAAGTGTTGGAGGTGAAAGATGAGTTTATCCTTTGGACACCAAACGCTTTTACACCAAATGGTGACGGATTAAATGATATTTTTACATCAAAAGGTTTGGGTATTAAAAAATATGAAATGTTTATCTTTGACCGTTGGGGTAATCAAATATTTCATACGGATGATATCTACAAAGGGTGGGATGGTACATATAAAGGAACAATGTGTTCTGATGATGTGTTTATTTACAGAATAGTTGTTATTGACAACAAAAGTGCTAAACATACTAAGACAGGACATGTTACATTATTAAAATAAAACTGGTGACCACTCTTAATTGGGTGGTCTTCGGTCTAGTAATCTAATTAAACTAAAATATGAAAAATTTATTTAAATTAATCTTAACAATATCATTATTCATTAATGGTACATTAATGAGTCAAGTAGCACCTAGTTGTCCTACAAATTCAATTTTATCTCATAATGGTAGTAGTATCAACAATTACTCATTACCAAATGGGCCTTTAAATACTATTCTAAATAATATGCCAGGTGGTTCAGGTGGTTTAGCCGTTGGACCATCATTTGCCTTTCCAGCACCAAATCCAACTTGGTGGACAACAGCTGGAAACCCTAGAACATATTGGTATTATAATAATGGTGGTACTTGGAGTAATACAGGACATCAGGTGGGTAATAATGCCGCTGTTAATATCGGAGGAGGGGGTGGAGCAATCTACAATTTAGTAGGAGCTTCTGGAATGGTTTATAAATATGTTGGGACGGGTAACGGTTTCTTTCTAAATACTCTTACTCCAGCATTTAATGGACAAGGACCTTATGATGTTGTATGTGACTTGGCTGATAATTTTTTTATATTAAAAGCATCACCAGCAGCTCAACAAGGAATATATTGTTATAACCCTCAAGGTGTATTAACTTGTTCGTGGTCAATTACTGGTATGATACAACAAACAGCTGGTGGTGGATTCGCTATTTTAAATACAGCTAACCCTTCTATCCATAAAATGTATTATAATAGTAATGGTACTGATTATATCGGTAATATGATACCTGGTAGTAATGTTATTACAAGTACAGTACAACCATTACCTAGTGGTTCAGATTATGCATCATGTGCCTTAACAATACCAACAGCATCTATTATAGCACCATTAGGTGCAACTTTAACCTGTTCACTACCACAAATACCATTAGTTGCCCAAGTATGGGGAAATGCTAGTTTAGGTTGGTTAGGTGGTTACACTACTCCAACAACTTCAGCCGTATCTCCAACCTGTGGTACAATTACATGGTCTGGTCCTGGTATTGTTTCAGGACAAGGAACGGCAACAATAAATGTAAATTTACCTGGTATTTACTCATACACAATTAACGGTTGTAATGGGTGTCCAGGTTACCTATTAACCGCTAGTATTACAGTAGTTGGTCAACCAGGTGTGATAAATCCTGTAATTACAGCACCAACTTGTGTTGGTGGCTTGAGTACGATGTCAGTATCACCTAATACACTTACAAATACTGTATTATGGTCAGGTCCTGGAATTGTCGGAGCTAATAATACTTATACTATTTCATTTAACCAACCTGGTGTATATACAACTACAATAACAGGTGGTGCTTGTTCAGGTACAGCAAGTGTATTGGTTAACCAAACACCTACATTAAACATAACATCTACATCTAATACACTTTGTGCTAATAACTATAACGGTTCATTAAATTCTATAACAGTAACAGCTGGTGGAGCAACCAATTATACTTGGTCAAGTATTGGTCTAACTAATACAACAAGTAATACAACATCCCCTATTACATACACACCCGATATAGGTTCAACATCTGGTACAATTAGTTTAATCGGTACTAATGGTACATGTTCAAATAGTGCTACTTATACAGTAACTATAAATCCTAACCCAACAATAACCGTTTCAAGTGGTTCTTTATGTCAGGGGACATCAATAACTTTAACAGCAAATGGAGCTACAGATTATACTTGGTCACCTTCGGTAACACTAAGTAACAATACAGGTTCTATGGTTATCTCTAATACAAATACAACAACAACTTATAATGTTATAGGAAATAGTTTAGGGTGTTTCAGTCAATCCCAAACGTCTACTGTTAATGTTATACCTAATCCAACAGTAACTGTTGGCCCTTTAACTAACACAATATGTGAAGGGACAAATATTACTATAACAGCAAATGGAGCGACAAACTATACTTGGCTTCCGAATGTTAATTTAAACATTAATACGGGTCCTGTTGTAATAGCAAACCCACCATCAACAATTACTTACACTGTATTTGCTGAACAAAATACTTGTACTACAACCGCTGTTTATCAAGTATCAGTAATACCAATGCCAATTATCCAATTAACAGCTCCTACTCAAACTATATGTCAAAATTCAAATATTACTATAACAGCAAATGGAGCAAACAACTATTATTGGACACCTACTAACACTACGGGTAATTCAATACTTGTTTCACCTAACACAACAACAACATATTCTGTTGTAGGATCAAACGGTCAATGTATTGGTTCTGCGTTTGTTACGATTAATGTGGTACCATTTCCAAATCTTCAAGTGTCATCAAATCCACAGCAAGTTTGTCAAGGTGTTAGTACAATATTAAATGCAAATGGAGCATCAAATTATATTTGGAGTCCAAGTAATAGTTTATCATCACCTAATACTCCAATGGTAACCGCTAACCCAAATGTAAGTACAAATTATACTATCACTGGATATAATTCACTTGGTTCTGTTAGTTGTGCATCAACAAAAGAAATACTTATTACGGTTATTCCACAAACAAGTATAACTGTAAGTCCTAGTGTTACTATATGTTTAGGTTCATCTGTTGGTCTTAGTGCTGTTGGTGGTGGTGAATACTCTTGGTCACCATTTAATACAACAGTTAACGGTCCTAACGTTACAGTAACACCTTCAGTAACAACACAATATAATGTTATAGCGACCAATATGGGTAATTGTCCCAGTACTGGAAGTATTTTGGTTATAGTTAAACCATTACCTATTGTTGACGCAGGAGTAGATACTACATTTAATTTTGATGAACCAATGCATTTAAATGGTATTGGAACTGGAACATTAACTTGGATATATGGAAACGGTATTATTTGTAGTGTATGTCCAAATACTCAAATATTCCCTACTTATAGTGGTTATTATACTATCTTAGCTACAAATGACTATGGGTGTACAATGACTGATAATGTTTATATAACAATTACAAAAGATCATAATATATACATACCAAATACTTTTACACCAAATGGTGATGGGTTAAACGATGTCTTTGGTGTTAAGGGTACTGGAATTATAAATTTTGAACTTAATGTGTTTGATAGATGGGGTGAGAATATATTCCAATCTACTGATATTCAAAAGATGTGGGATGGTACATATAAAGGTGGTTTATGTAAAAACGATACATATGCTTACTTATTACACTATACATCTTTGGATGGTAAAACCCATACTAAAACAGGGCATGTAACATTATTGAAGTAAAAACAAAAACCCCAAAAAATTGGGGTTTTTATTGTATTAATTGGTCAAAAATATCTAATTCATTATCTTTTTTGATGATTTTTTTAACTAATTTTTTGATATCATTTTCATTTAGATAAATTACTTTCATATTTATTGTTATGGGAAAAAAAGTAAAAAGTGTTTGTTGTAATGCAGATGTTGTACATATGATAAAAGAGGTTAGTCCAACAGGTAATACAGTTTTCTTCTGTGAGAATTGTCACCAGATTTGCCAAACAAAAATTGTCGAAGAAGTCTAGATTAATAGATATTTATCTAGGATGAACATTCAGAATTTAATTAAAAATATTTTAATCAATGAAGTTGGTGAAGGGACTCATAAACCTTTTAGAACTAAAATAGATACCAATCGTTATCCAAACAAATATCGTGCAAGTAAAGAAAAAGATGATTTTAGTTATGAGTTCAAAACAGAGAAAGGGTTTAAATATTCTGTTGATTTAACTCGTCAAATGGGTCAAAAGATTGATTTTTTTTGGAATGATGAAGATACTCAGGAATCAAATGATAAACAAGAACTAGCTGATTTTTATAAAAGAAATCGTGCTGTTTATGTTAATCTTAAAAAAATGGGAGCAAAAAAAGAAGATTTTCTAAGTATATGGCAAGTTTCTTTCCAAGTTGATGAAGCTCCAGAAGAGTATTTTAAAAAACAAGATGAGGAAGAAATGAAAAAGACAGGAACCCCAGAAGAACCAATATTTGATAATTCTGAAGATGTCGATTACCCCACACCACAATCACCCAGTTATCACCCCACATATAGGTTCATTTCAACTGGAAGTAATATAAACCATGGTGAATTCTTTCGTGTAATGGCAACAGTTAGTAAAATAATTAAAAACCATATTAAAAGACATAAAGGTAAAATTGTAAGTTTCTCACCCGCAGATGAAAGAAGGGGTAGAATATTCACAAGGTATATTTTAACTCAAATACCAGGAACAAAATCGTATGTTAATAACAATGATTTTTATTTCCTTATTAATGTCTAAAAAAATTATTAAAGAGGTTGGTGAAGGTGAATCACCATCTTTTTCAGTTAAAAGAAATACATCCGATTCTTTTTTTAAAATGAGTGGTAAAGATGAATATGACTATCACTTTAAAACTGACGAAGGTTATGTTTATTCTGTTGTTCTTGAACGTTTTATAGGGTGGGGTGCCACTGAAGAATGGGAAATTGAAGAAGATATTGAAGAGTTTAAAAAAATTGGTGGTGATGCTTTTAAAAAGTTAGAAAACTATGGTGTTACATTATCCGATATGTCAAATATATGGGGTATCGCTTTTAGTATTAAGGAATATATAAACCCAAAAACAGGTGTTATAGACCAAAGTTTACCTATTAAAAAATTTTATTATACACCTAGTAGTGGTGAATTTTATAAAGTAATGGCCACTTTAAGTAAAATAATTAAAGATCACATGAAGTTAGTTGGTGGTAAGGTTTTAGTATTTCTACCACAAGATGCTAGAAGAGGTAAAGTTTTTACGCATTTTATTCTTAAACAAAAACCAGGAATTAAATATTTTGAGGAAAGTAATTCACTCTATTTTATTTTCTGATATTTATCTTTAATGAGTCTTATTAAAAAAATAATTAAAGAATCTCTTTTATTAGAAGTTGGTGAAGGAACTTCACAACCATATAAATGGAAGTTAAAAGATAATATGTCAGATTTAGTCACATATACTTTTAAAACTAAAGGTGGTTCTGGACTTAAAATTGAGGTTAATTTTCATTTACTTAGGCCGTATCAATTAAATAATGTTCTTAGTTCACATAGTAAATCTATTAAACATCACGTTGAAGACGTATTATCACATCCTTACTATTACTGGGATACTGAATTTAGTGCTATAGAGTCTAAAAATAAACCTATAGATGATCCTAATATGACTATAAGTGGTAGTGAATATAAAACAGATAAAATTGAAGTTTACAGAATAATGGCGACATTATCTGAAATTGTTAAAGATTTAATGAAAATCCAAAAAGTTAGAGGATTTGTTTTTATGCCAGCAACAGACTCTCGAGGTAGACTCTTTCAAAGATACTTTGAAAATCAAATGCCAAATGTTGATATTCTCAGAAGAAAAGATGGTGCGACATTTATTACGGTTGATAAAGATGTTAAATATGATTATACTGAAGATGGTGAACAGTATGATAATGATGATATTGAATCACCTTTAAAGAAAACATTTCATAATATAAAAAATAAATTGGGTCGTTAACATTTAAAAAGTATACTTAATTAATGAATAAAAAAGAATTAATAAAAGAATCTGTAGGTATCTCATTCAAGGTTAGAGAATGGGCCAAAGTTATTTATTATCTTTTAGGTAATTTGAATGAAACTGAAACAAGATTAATCATTGACGGTCAAGATTATCCAGATCTTTATGAGAAATTTTCTGTAGATTATTTTGTTATTGATTTTAATGATTGGACAAACGGTTATTTAGATGAAACCTCTGGTTATGATAAAGACGGTAACTATGTTGCACATATTATGGTTTTAAATAGATTCAGAAATGACAATTATATGTTAACGATTCTAAACCACGAATTAAAGCACGCGTACCAAGACTGGGAACGTCAAAGAAAAGGATATCCGAGTATTTCACAAGCTAAAGAATCTAAAGAACTATATACTAGTGATTTTGTTAAGGTTGTTAAAGATCGTATAATAGTTGGTACGTTTTTCAAAGAAATATTGAAGTTTTATTATTTGTTATCAGATTTAGAAGTTAATGCTTTTATGGAAAATGTTTATGATAATGATTATATAAATGATTATCGAAAAATGATTAATAAAGTAAAAGAAACTGATATTTTTAAGGAGGCTTATTACGAAAACCCAAATCAATTACAAAAAAATTGGGAAACCCTTTCATCACTTGATATACCTTTAATTAAAAAATATAAAGACTATAATTCATTTCTAAGAGCTTCATCTAAATATTTTAATCGAAAAAGTGATGAAATAATCCGTAAACTTAATAAAATGGAGTACGTTCATCGAGATAGATAATGAGTTTAAAAAAAATCATACGAGAAGAATTACTTAGAGAACAACTTCTTTGTCATTTAATCTCTCCAAGGGGAACAGGTAAAGGTGGATATATATCAAACAAAGATGCCCTATCATTAATTAATAAAATGGAGCAGAGTGCTAAATCTGAGATTAAAGACCAAAAAAAGTTAACACAATTTAATATTACCATTCAACAATTCAAAAATGATATAACAAATGTCGATACTAATAACGATAGTGTAGATACATACTTACATAAGTTAAGAAATTTGTTTGGTTGTTACAATCTATCTAATTCAGATGGAAAAAATAAAGAAGATTTTATTTATTAAATAATTTTACTTACCTTTGTAAATATGAGTAGAATTAGTAAACAAGTTATCGTAATGAGAAAAGATCTCAATATGAGACGTGGAAAGCAAATAGCCCAAGGTGCTCACGCATCATTAAAAGCCATCTTTGATATAATGGGAGAGAATGATGAAGAGAATCAATTTTGTTTAAATATGAACCCAAAAAGTTCGTTAAAGGATTGGATTCAAGGAAGATTCACTAAAATTTGTGTCTATGTCAACAGTGAAAAAGAATTAAATGAAATATTTGAGAAAGCTAAAAAGAAAGGTTTAATTTGTTCTATGATTGTTGACGCGGGTTTAACTGAATTTAACGGTGTACCAACTAGAACTTGTTGTGCAATAGGTCCCAATTGGTCTGATAATATTGACGAAGTAACTGGACATTTACCCTTATTATAATGAAAGAAAAAATGGAAAATATTAAAACCTGGTGGAAGTGGAATGTAACTTACAAATGGTATGACCTCAAAAGTGGGATTAAAAACCTTATTAATTACTTCCCGATAGTTTGGGATGGTGTTGATTTTGATTATCACTCCATTTTGAGAATGAAGAAGTTCAAACTCGAAAAACTATTAAAAGTTCTTGAGAATGGTTACGAGGTTGATGAAAGTCGTCTACCTAAAATTGAGGACATCAAACGTTGTATTGAACTTCTTAACAATGTATTAGAGGATAACTTCGCTGAACGTTGTGGGTATGATACTAGTAGACATACCATGGGCTTTGAACCAATCGAAGAAACTTTAGATGGTGAGAAACTATTCAAAATGGTTAACAAAAATCCTAACCCACAAAGTGATGAAGAAATGAGTGAAATATTTAGAAAGGCTCGTGAGTTAGAGAAGAAGGAGTGGGATGAACTCTGGGATACCATTAAAAATGGTAACAAAGGTGAATTTGGTCTTAACAGCTGGTGGGATTAATAAAATTTTTAAAGGGGACTTAATAAGTCCCTTTTTTGTTATATTTATATGTAATAGTTATATGGATTTGTTAAATAGGCAGATAATAAAAAGAATAATAAAAGAAGAAGTGGGAATGGATAAAACATTGAGCCGCATTCTTGAGTGGTATGATTCCTGGGAAACTAAGTTAAATGCTTATCTTAGTACTGGAGACTATGCCAAAATTATTGATATCCATTTTAGGTCTGGCATTTTTTTATTTACAACTATGAAAAAGTTTATAAAAACTAATCCAAAAAATGAAACACAATTAATAGAAAAATTTGATTTATTAAGAGATAAATTAATTATCCTTAGAGATTCAAGAAAGTTAATTGACAGTTTGAAGTAATTTCTTTAAATTTAATCTATGAGTATTAATGACAAAAGTTTGTATAAACCTATTTTAGGTCTTTTCTATCTTTCTAAAATAGAAAGAATTGTATTTTCAATTATAACAGTTTTTATGGGTGGACTAATTTGTTCATATAAAAACCAAGACATATATAATCTAATATTAGAAGGTAAAGAACATGACAAAGTAAGTGGTTGGTTTTTTATGCCTTTTCTTTTAATTTGTTGGGTTCTATTAGATCCTATACTCGAACCTAAATGGGTTACAAAAATGAAAATTAGATTAAATAGTACAAAAAGTATTATAAAAGTTTTTATAATTGATTTTTGTTTAGGGTTTTTATATATAATTTTATTACAAATTATATATAGCATTTTTACATTATTTTTATTTTTAATGATGTGGAAATAATATTTATAATAATATGGATGATATAGAAAGATATAATTTTTGGAATTTAGAACTAAATAAAGAGGTTAAGAATCAACAAGTTATTAAGAATCAAGAAAAAGAACAAAAAACCAAAATTGATACTCACAAATATACTGAAGTTTTCCATTTAGATATTCAATCACACTTTAATTAAAATATTAGAACCTGAGAATATTCTCAGGTTTTTTAATATTTATTAAAGAATGAAAACAAAAAAAGTGAAACTAAATGAAGTAAGAGGTATAGCGGAATCAACAATCCCTTATACTCACGCTATTTTAAATATTCTTGATAAACATATTGAAAATTTTATAGCGGGTATTCAAGATGAAGAGTATTTAGATAGTACTAAAGATTTAAGAGGTGCTTTACCTGATTATACCACGACTATTATAATTCCTTATAGACACTTTGCGAAATACATTGATGATGATATTTTTGAAGATTTTCCTTTAGTTAAATTAACTCTTGATGTTAAAATGACTTTAATAAATGAGGAATGGGAAGGTAGTTTTGATTCTGTAGCTAAAAGTAATTTCATTATTGGTGGTGGTGCGTATACAATACGTAATAAACCTACTTTAGGTAATGCTAGTTATAGAATAAAGCCAGAGAATTTCCCAATATCTAAAAATAGGAGAGAATCTATAGATAGAGCACTAGTCGGCTCAATGGAAATAGATATTGTTATTAACCATAATTTTAATTTTGAAAGTGAAATGGGTGCGTTACATACGGAAATAACCTCCACTGTTTTTCATGAAATGGAACATCTTTATGAAGGGTATAAAGATAGAAGTAGGGATGTTAGAGTTGTTAGGCCTGAAACATTAAAAACAACTAAAGTACCGAAACCTAAGACTCAAATATATAAATCAGATTTTGATAAAATTAAATTTATTGGTATACCATCTGATGTCAAAAAATATATGAGAAACTTACTTTTTTATTACTATTGGACATCTCCAGATGAAGTTAAAGCAATAACACATGAAATGTATCCTTATGTTTTAGACAATTCTGTCGATGAATTTTTTGAAACGTTTCAAGGTGTGAGAATTAAAAACCTTATGGATTTTGATTACGAATTTTTTTATGACGAATTAATTACATATGTAATGGGATATTATAATTCAAAAGGTCTTGATTTAAATGAAGAACAAATGAACGCTTTTTTTGAACAAATAAGAAAAAGAATAATCAAGACTTTTAGAAATCAAGCCCTTTCCAATCACGAACTTTTTGATGAAAAAATAGCTAAACAAAAAGATTTGAAATCTTTAATTGGTTACATGGGTAAACAAATTGAAAAAGGTGGTAAAAGACTATTCAGAAATGTGGGTAGATTGTATTCTTTAAAACAAGAGGCTAACGGATAATAACAAAAATTAACTCTTGAATACCATAAATATTTTTATTACCTTTGTTAAAGAAAGAATTTCAAAGAGTAATGCATATCACTACTAAAGATATAACATTTTATAAAGATTTCGATACTCGTTGGTATGTAGACCTACCTGATTGGAAAGGTATTAAAGCTGACCTAGAAATGGTTATGGGTGCTGATACAATGTTAGAGTATATGTCCGAAGGTGAGGGTAAAGTTAGAACATCAATTACATTAGAAGAGTTACCTGGATATAATAAACTCACTCTTATTGAAGAAACGCCAGATGTGGGTGGTGGGTACTATCTTTTAGAACACTATTGTGGGCATAATATAAACCTTAAAATGTGGTTATGTGATGTAACACGTTATGTGTTTAATGGGCAATTACCAAAAGAAATTTATATAGTAAAAACATAAACAAACAAAAAAAAACATGGACACAGAAGTTAAAATTAAAGAAAAGAAAAATTCTTACAATTGTAAGATTAAAGTATCTAAAGAAGGTATGGAAGATTATTTATCAACACCAGAGGGAATATCGGAATTCAAGACGTATTTTTTGAATATGATTTCTTCAGAACTTGATACATTCATTATTGAAAATACGGATGAAAATAGTGTTGATACCGTAATTGAGGCGTTAGAAACCGTTGAAATTACCCAAAAAGAGGTTGAGACAGAAGAAGTAGAGAATAACTAAAAAAGAGGGACGAAAATCGTCCCTTTTTTGTTTTCATTACATATTTATATATTGATAAAGTAATAAAAACTATGAATTCATTATATAATCTTTTAAACGAACAAGTATTAACAGAAGGCCGTAAGGAAGATGTGATGGCCAAATATCCACAAATTGATAAGGAAATTATTGAAAACCTATCACAAAACGATCCTTCAGGAAATAACAAATATCTTGAATGGATGGTTAGGGAAATTGCTGAAAGATCAGGAAATCCTGAAGAAATACTACAATTAATTGGACTTTATAATACAAATCTAAACCTTATTAATGCTAATAATTTAGCTGAATATAAATCTGAAAAAGGTGCTTGGGGTGACGCCACAGCTTGGGCGAGAATGGAAAAGTCACCAAAAGATATTAATTCATTTCCGACTTTAGAACATTTAAGACATTTTACTGATTTTTTTAGTACTATTACTTCAAAGAAAAAAGAAAAAGATGAATTAAAAAAACAAGCTGAAAAAATTTATGAAAATGATGAAGTTGTCGTAATGGCACCTAAAACACATAATGCATCTTGTATATACGGTGCCACATCTAAATGGTGTACCACTTCCAGAGAAAATCCACAAACATTTGAGAATTATCGTCGTGATGGTGTTCTTTATTATTTCTTAAGAAAGAAAGGTGGAAGATTTCCAGGTAATTTAGGTGAAAAGGTAGCTCTTTATTGGGGATATACGGGAAATAAAAGGACCTGGTATAACCAACAAGATAATGGTTTTACTGCTTGGGTGGGTAGTCCAGATATGGAATGGTTTACACCTGATATGGCCGCAGCTGTAGAAAAACATCATTCAAAAGATTTATTAAATCGTAAAAAGAATGATATTGAAAGGGTATTAATAAGTCCAGGTTTTTACAAAAGAAGTGGAAGTGATGGTAGATTAAAAAATGATTTTCTCACTTTTATTGCTGAAAATGTTTACTCTCCAGAACAAATATTATCAATTATTAGAAATGATAATTGGTTATCATTTTATGAAAATTCAGATAATGGTACTAAAATTCGTAATAAATTAGGTAATCAAGTTGTTTTTTCTTTATTTAAAGAACTATTAGAATCGTCAAAGAACATTAAAGAAACATTAAAAGATTTACACTCACAAGAAGCATTCACTAAAATCACTAAATCTTTTAATGATAATCAAAATAGAGAATTAGCTGCACTTATTGTTGAAAAAAATGGTGGTAAACCAAATGTTTCTGAATCAGGAAATGACACTAAAATGTTTGTTGATAAATGGACAATGACTCCAGAACAATGGGAAACATATAGTGCATCATCAAGTTACTTCTTTGTAGGTTCTGTTAAACCAATGGAGGTTGGGGTAGATAAAAACGGTGAACCAAAATATGAAAAATCAATTGATATTGAAAGTATTATGAAGGTTGATAGGTTTGATCCACAACATCATCACTCATTACAGATGATGATGTTAAGAGCACGTTTTGCTAATGGTAATCTATACGGTATTGTAACATCTAGAGACTTGTTAGATGAATGGATGGGTAAAGGTGGTAATGAAATACCACTTGAAGTTAGAAAAGCTATGATGGAAAAGGCTAAAAAGATTCATTAAAAATATTAAAATAGAGAAAGGGGTTGAAAAACCCTTTTTTTATGCCTATATTTTATGTCCAATACAAATATAATATGATGAATTCTAAAATGGTTTCATTCGACTTTGATGGTACATTGGTCGATGATTTTTACGGTGAACTTAATTCACAAAAAGAAGAAATACAAAAAATATGTAAAGATTTAATTGATAATGGCCATAAAATTTTTATTGTAACTAAAAGATTTGGTCCAGAATTTAGTCACCTTGGTAAGAAAAATGAGCACGTTGAAGTATATGAACTTGCCGAAAAATTAGGTATCAAAAAAGAAAATATTTACTTTACTAATAGGGAATGGAAGTACTACACATTAAAGAAGTTAAATATAAATGTTCACTTTGAAAATTCTGAAAATGAAGTGTATGAGATTAGAAGAAATGTGCCATCAATGAGTGTTGTTCATATTGAAAATCCATATTGGAAAGACTTAAAATGGTAATATATTAAAAAAAGGGTTGAATGCCTTTTTTTTTATGTTTATATTTTAGTAAAAGTAAATAAAAATGGAAATATTAAACAGAAACACATTTAATGAAGATGATGTCACATCTAAAAAGGTGAGTATATCTTACCCAACACACGAAGAAATAACATTAGTTTATATTGGAAAAAATTGTTACTCGTTAAAAGATTTAGAAAACATAATCAAACAAATTAAAAGTAAAAAGAAAGAAAAAGATTTTATGGATTCTTTAAATTATAGAGTACGTACATATACAAAATAATGGAAAAGCCAAGGTGGGCATATTACGGTAATAACTCAATTAGATGGGATAGAGTTGTTCTTCATTATAATTTTTTAGAAAATGTAAAAAAAGAACATTCTACTTTATGGTGCGAATATTGTGGTAAAGATAAATTGGTTTTATATCGTTGGGATGAGAAACATGACAAAAATAATATGGCAACTGTTGACCATTTCTTACCTAAATCAAAATACCCACTATTAGCTAACGACGAAAACAACTTTATAGTTGCGTGTTCAATGTGCAATGAAGGAAAAAAAGACGATGTCTGGGCTGAAGATACGATTAAGTATCCGAGGAAGGATACTAAGAGTTGGAAACCTACTCAACAACGAGGTTTGTAAAATAATTTAAAAATAATTTAAAATAATAAAATATGTATTGGATACCATTTATTCTACTTGTGATTATAATATCACTTCTATTAATATCTTTCATCTATTTTGCCAAAGATGGTGATGGTGAAGCTGGAACTGTTTTCGTTGTAATGGGAATTTTTTCCCTAATTCTTTGGGGCTTTATTGAGTTTAAAACATATAAGACTGGAACCCCTAAAGATATTAAACCCAAAGAAATTAGTATTTTGAAAGATAAAGAGATTGCAATACTTCGTTATAATGGTTTCCAAGAATCTTATACAAGTAAAAAAGATTATGACGCAATATCTGATTCAACTTTTGTATTACAAGAAACCACCGAATATAATATTCAGGGTGAGGAAAACGGTAAAACTTATAAATTAGTTATTAAATAATGGATACACCTATTTTAATAGTATCACTATTCATACATTTTGTAATGGTTGCATGTTGTATGATAGTTAAAGATGAAACAATAAAACGATTTGACCACAAATGGTTGTATTATGTTGTATTATCGTTTCCTATAGTAAACGTTATAATGACTATGTTATTACTGGATATTGTTGTTATGGCCTACAAACGTAGTTACCGAGAAAAGGTTAGTGAGATTCATGACCGTGAAAATACGATTAGTAGATTAAGATTAGAATACACTGAATTAGAACGTAAAAAATTCAGAAAAGTTAGAATTGGTGATAGGTTTAGGGTACCCAACGAGGATAGGTGGATTGATAAGTTTCGTGGTAGTGAATGTAGAATAATTGAAATACA